>Ga0181559_10001751_pt1 | contig 21416 bp, 15 predicted proteins | sample 011ome_21_FD_133752 | JGI IMG/M metagenome (GOLD analysis project Ga0181559, IMG submission 133752) | Coastal salt marsh microbial communities from the Groves Creek Marsh, Skidaway Island, Georgia - 011508AT metaG (megahit assembly) | ecosystem: Environmental > Aquatic > Marine > Intertidal...
AACAGGCAGTAAACCAGGATCTGTGTTTAAAAAAACAAGTGTATCTCGCGTGTTGTTAACTTGAATATCGACTATGCCATCCGTTGCTCCATAAGAACCATCTCTTGCAAGAGACCAAGTGCCTGAAATTAGCTCAGCCCTGAACAAACCATAGGCCCCTGAAGTAATAGGGTCTGATTCTAGACCTATGTATGCCACAACATTCCCGTTTTCCAATGTAAATTCAATATCAAGAACATTAACGTCCTGACCATTCATACTTGAAATTAAAAGTAATTGATCCCAAGTTACACCAGCATCTAAACTATAAAAACAACCACCTTTATCTCCGTATTTACCGGTAAATCCAGCAACTACAACAGAAGAGTTATCTGGAGAAACTTCAATGGAGGTGCAATGAGAGTTTATTGGATTAAAATTATAAGGAGCATTTTCCGGAGAAAACACTTGATTCCAAATTGCTCCAGAATTAGATGTTTGATAAATTCTTTGATTACCTGCATAAATTACATTATCATTATTTGGGTCCATACCAATAGCCTCGTAAGGCGCACCATCACCGGTTGGAAAAATAGTCGAGCTCCATGTCTCGGAAGGTGTATTATAGTCCATTACACTTCTGATTCCAGATTTCGAAGCAACCCAACCTTTTGTAAATCCAGAATTCATGTCAATATCGTTTACTTGAACTGCCTCTAAACCTGTATTCCATCCAAAAATTGAATCCGATTGGAAAGTAGAATAACCCATGCCAACATTGGTAGAATGATATTTCAAATCATTGATTATGTGGTCAGCTTTTGTAACACCATCATTGGCTCGGTTATAGTCGCCTATATATTGGCTTCCTGGATTAACCCAATTACTCATAAAACTGGTGTCTTTTAGAACAGCATTGCCAAGAAAAAGATTTCTTTCAGCGGAAAGGTCGTCAATAATTAGGTTGCTACCAACTACTCCTCCAACGAGTCCAGGAGTGTTAATAGGTGCATCAGTCCAAGATGCGCCGTTGGAATTACTCCAGGCAATGTGTCTATTTGCCGAAGTGGGGTTACCAAGTGGCGGCTGCCCTGCTACATACCAAGTACCATTATCTGCAAAGCCATATGTTTGCCATTCTATGTTAGTTACAGTCGGAGCTGGGTTTAAAAAAGACATTACTGGAGTAGAATTAGTCATAAGGTGTATAGGATCATCAAATGATAACATGTGTGGACTAGCACCTCTTTCAAAAAGGCATAATACATTATTAAAAGGGTTAACAATCATTTGCGGAGGATCAAAGTATGTCTTCAACATAGACAATCCGTTGGTTGACACATAATTGCCAACTGAACTAATAGCGCCAAATTCAAGTGTGTCAAAACCACTCGGTAAAGGGTTGTTTTTTAACAAAAACATTGTATCCCCTACAATCAAAAACTCCTTAACCATGCTGTCTACTACTGCTGCAGATGATGCCGTAAAATCTGTTTGATAAACATAGCTTTGGTGTAAAAAAAAGATAGAATTACTTGTTTCATGAATTTCAATATTTCCAATACCATCGCCATAGCCATTGTCAGCATCTGCACTTGGTAGGGCAGTCCAGTCTAAGTTTGTTACAGATCCAGTTGCTGGCCGGTAGGCTTTAGAGAAAAAAATAGAATTAGGACTTTCGGTACTTACGACCACATAAACTGAGTCTGTATCAAATGACCAAGTTTCTATATCGCCAACTGTACCTCCGAAAACCGCTTGTGCAACAGGGGCTGTTAAAGTCTGGGCATTCATTTGAGAAACAACAACAAAATAGATAAATAAAGTAGATAAAGTTTTCATAACAAAGTGTTTAGCGGCTCTAAATATATAATAAACGCAAATAAAAACAAAGTTAATTTCTTGTCAAAAAACCTATGTGAAACAAATTTTTGAGATTTGAGTAGAATAGCGCATGAAATACAGCGTCCATGTTTTTATATTTTTAGCAGCATTTAGCAGTCCAGCGCAGAATTATTATTCAACAAGTTCAATGAAATTTTTCGAAACAGGTTTGGCAAACGACACAGCTAAATTAGAATCCTTAAATATGGAATTGCTCCAGGCTGCAATATTCCATGCAACGAATTTGGAACGACCAAAAAAAAGACAGTTTAAATATGGTAAAAACCTTGAAAAAGGAGCTTCTTTTCATTCGACAGAAATGGAAACAAAAGGCTTTTTTAGTCACATAAACAGAAAAAATAAAAAGTATAAAACACCTTTTCACAGAGCTGAAAAATTTAACGCCAAATATATAATAGTAGGAGAAAATATCCTGGAAGAAATTGCGCTTGATTATAAAGATAATAGCGTGTATGATTCGGAAATAGAAAATGGGCGTTATGTTTTTTATCATCACAATAATGGCGAAATAGTAAGGGAGCTAACGTATAAAGAAATTGCAGTTAAGATGGTTGATTCTTGGATGAAATCTCCAGGGCACAAAGCAAATATTTTGAATAAAGAGTACACGCATTTAGGCGTTGGAGTGGCAATAAAGAAAAACCCATACGCAACCGATGATTTGCCAACGGTACTTGCTACACAGCTTTTTGGAGGGTAATCTAGATTTTATATAATTTATCTAAAACATTTTTTATTTCAGCATGTATCTCTTTGAGAGTTAAAAACGTTTCATTACTATTTTTCGAGAATTTGTTATACCTTATTTTCCCTTTTGTTTTAAGAAGAGTAATCCAGTAATGATAACTAAATAATGCAGAAATCATTAATGATCCAAAGTAGTATAACCAAATATAATGGCTAGTAAAAATTGCTACAACCCCAATTTGAACTCCCCAAAACAGCCAAAATAGCAAAACTCCCAAGGCCATTTTAATTGAACTGTGAAAATGCACATCCTTAACTTTTTTTTCAACAAACATTGCTGGTAATCTATATGGCAAGTAATTGTTTATCATACCATATAAATGTAAGGGAGCTCCTAAGATTAAAAACAAAATAGGGAGAAAAATGCTTTGTTTTTCCTTTCTAAATAACCAAGCTTTCAAGTTTAGTTTTTCAACTCCAAGCGTAAAGCTTTCTCTATTTTGTTTTAGTAATTGCGCTTCTTCAGGGTTGTTTTTTATCCAGCTTTCTATCTTAGAGATATACCCTTTTTGACAATTAAATTCATCTATTATTTCACTTCCTGTCCGGTTTTCATGATGGTTAATTTCTTCACTGTAATCAAACATTATTTCATGAATCGTATTGTAATATTCGGTGTTTTGAATATCAATCATTAAGTCGCTCATACGACGACTTAACACATCCTTCATGTTATTTAATGTTGTTCCATCTTCGGTTTTATAAGCTTCTGTGTATTCCTGAACTTTCATTGGCTTGCCAAAGTTGACCAGCATTTTAGCGCCCATATTCACGGTGTCACTATAATATAGTCCTACAGGAACAATATGAACGTCTATTCCGTTGTATTTATTTTCTGCACCCAAGCCCATTCTGAAAACTCCTTTTTGTAGCGGTCTTAACTTTTTTTGCTTCCCTTGATTTCCTTCTGCAAAAATTAATATTGGTTTTTTCTCATTTAGTAGATCAAAACACTTGTCAAAAACAGCCTCATTTTTTTGAACGGTATTACCACCATCTCTTTGTCTGTATATGGGCATCATGTTTATGGACCATAATAATTTTGCTACAGATTTCTTTTTGAAAATATCTGCACGAACCATATAGTATAATGGTTTGTTTAATTGGATTCCAATTAGGGTAGGGTCCAAAAAAGCATTTTGGTGATTAGCTGCAAAAAGAATAGGCTTGTTTTTTGGAATATTTTCTAATCCAACAACTTGATGTTTTTTGTAAAATGTTCGCGCTCCTACATTTACTAAAATATATCCAAAAAGATATAGAGGGGTCCAATCTTTAATTCTCATACCTATCGGAGTTCAGCCTCTAGTTTTTCTGTTAGAGATAGCTGAATTTTACTCATTACACCGTCAATCTCTTTATCCTTGAGTGTTTTGTTTTTGTCTTGTAAAGCAAAGCGAACCGCATATGACTTTTTCCCTTTCTCCATATTCTTTCCTTTATAGACATCAAAAAGGCTAATCTCTTTTAGCAATTCACTATTACAACTTTTCGCTATTGACACAATTTCAGAAAATTTTATTTTCTCATTTAACAACAGAGACAAGTCTCGTTTTACACCCGGAAATTTCTCTAACTCTTTAAATTTCAAAAACGTATTTGCAGCAATATCTAACAAAGTATCCCAATTAAACTCGGCATAAAAAACATCTCCGTTAAGTCCGAAATGTTTTTTAAGATCAGTTCTAATCCAACCAAAATCAACCACCTTCTTTTTTCCTATTTTATAGGATAAGCCATCTTCCAATAAGTCGTGTTTAGTTGCCGCAGCCTTATGTTTTCCTCCACCAATCTTATTCAACAAAGCCTCTACCATTCCCTTTAATGTAAAAAACGAAACATCATTAGCACTGCCATTCCACAATTCTTTTGTCTTTCTGCCGGTTAGAAAGAGCGCCAACTGATTACTTTCTGAAAATCCGGAAGGAAATTTTTGATAAACTTTTCCAAATTCAAATAGTTTAACCGAATCACTTCCATAGTTTTGGTTCAATCGCAAAGCTTCTAAACCATTAAATAATAAAGATTGCCGCAATACACTTAAATCACTACTTAATGGGTTGAGCATTGCAACATTGAATTCGGCTTGAATATTTGCGGTATTCGCTAAATCAACGTAACTTTCTTTTGTCAATGAATTTGACATGGCTTCGTTTAGTCCAAACGAAATTAGCATGTCGCTAACCATGTTCTGCATTTTTTCCTTATCAACTTTTGGTCTACTAGTAATAGAACTATTCAGTTTATCGGGAATAGGAACATTGTTGAAACCATAAATTCGTAATACTTCCTCAGCGACATCTACTTCTCTTAAAACATCTACTCGATAAGAAGGAACTTGAATGTTTAATTTTGCACCTTCTTTGTTGAGAATAGCTATATCTAATAATGTTAATATTCGTTCAATATCAGTTTGTGCAAAATCAACCCCGCACAAACTTGAAATTTTATCGCAATTAACTTGAAAAACAAAATCCTCAATGGCTGTTGGATAAATATCTGTTATGTCCGATGAAACTTTTCCGCCTGCAATTTCTTCGATTAATAGCGCCGCTCTTTTAAGCGCTGGAATAGTAGTATTTATATCTATTCCTCTTTCAAAACGAAAGGAAGCATCTGTATTAAACCCGTGTCTTTTTGCTGTTTTTCGAACAGCAATAGGATTAAAATAAGCACTTTCTAAAAACACGGATGTAGTTTCTGTTTTAACTCCAGACTCAATTCCTCCGAATACACCTGCGATGCACATGCCTCCATTCTTGTTGCATATCATCAAGTCGTTTTCAGACAGTTCTCTTTCCACATCATCCAAAGTTGTAAACTTGGTTCCTCCCTTTAGTTTTTTCACAATTATATTATCTCCGACAAAGTCAGCATCAAAAGCATGAAGAGGTTGGCCATATTCGTGCAGCACAAAATTGGTAATATCTACTATATTATTGATTGGAGAAAGACCAATTGAACGCAATTTGGTTTGCAGCCATTCCGGAGAGTCCGCCACTTTAACATCGTTAATAACAAGGCCAGCATACCGAGGGCAGGCTATTGAATCTTCTACAGCGATGTTAATTTTACTATCATTTGACTGGATGGAAAATGCACTTGTATCAGGAGTATTTAAAGCTTCATTTTCAGCAATTAAACCTTTGTATTTTAATGCGGCCAACAAATCTCTTGCAACACCAATGTGCCCCATCGCGTCAGCGCGGTTAGGGGTGAGTCCAATTTCAATTATCGTTTCATTTTCGACTTTAAAGAATTTACTTGCGTCTAGACCAACTGGAGCATCTTCCTTTAAAACCATGATTCCATCGTGGCTTGCTCCTAATCCAATTTCATCTTCCGCGCAGATCATACCAAAAGACTCCACACCTCTAATTTTCGCTTTCTTAATTTTAAAAGCATCTCCTTCTAGTGGATGTATTGTCGTTCCGGGTAAGGCAACAACAACTTTTTGACCTACTGCAACATTTGGGGCTCCACAAATAATTTGTTGTGGAGATTCATCACCTACATCAACCGTTGTAATGTTCAATCGGTCTGCATCCGGATGTTTTTCTTTCGTTAAAACGTGACCAATTTTTAAGCCTTTTAACCCACCGGGTATTGACTCTATGATTTCTGTTTTCTCAACTTCTAATCCAATGTCGGTAAGTATTTCCGATACTTCATTAGCGTCTAGATCTGTATTAATGTATTCTTTTAACCAGTTGAAAGAAATTTTCATGGGTTTTTCTAAAATTTAATTGAGATCAAAAGTAAAGGTTTTGGCAAGAAAAAAGAAAAAACAAGGAACTGTTTTAAAGCTTCTATATTTGTTGTTTCGAACGGAATGCGAAATCTATAATTACGCTGAGAAAAAATGGATTTATTCAATGATCTGCCACATTCTAATATTTTACCTTTTGATGGTGAAGCAAAATATTATGGAAGAATCATGGACAATGCAAATGCTAAACACTATTTCGAAAGATTATTGAATAATATTGAATGGGAAAATGACAAAGCAATTATTTTTGGAAAATTGATTATTACAAAGCGCAAAGTAGCCTGGTATGGCGACAAACCATTTGATTACACGTATTCAAAAACCACTAATTCTGCTCTACCTTGGACCAAAGAGCTTTTGGAACTCAAAAACATTATAGAAAACAAAACAGGAGAAAAATTCAACTCTTGTTTACTCAATTTATATCACAATGGAGGAGAAGGAATGACTTGGCATAGTGATGATGAGAAAAATTTAAAAAAAAATGGAGCAATTGGTTCATTGAGTTTTGGAGCAGAGCGTAAGTTTTCATTTAAACATAAAGAAACAAAACAAACGGTTTACGTTCATTTAGAAAAAGGTAGTTTATTAATTATGAAAGGAAAGACACAATCAAAATGGCTACACTGCATGCCAACTACCAAAAAAATAAAAAGCCCAAGAATAAATTTAACATTTAGAACTGTCGAAATTTAGTTTTGGACATGAGCGCAAAAACACGAATGCTGCAACTTTAGCCTAATTCAGTAAGAAATTAACTTTAGTATATTTCATAAAAAAAGGAACTACATTTCTGTAATTCCTTTTTATTATTTGTGTCACCTCCAGGGATCGAACCAGGGACACATGGATTTTCAGTCCATTGCTCTACCAACTGAGCTAAGGTGACGACCTTAATTGGGGGCAAAGATAGAAATAAATTCAAATTCACAAACTTGGAGGTAAAAAGTTTGTTTATTTAATCATTAAACAACTTAATCACAGCAGATTTGTCACTTTCTACAACATGTAAGAGGTAAATCCCAGCCTCAGGTAAGGTTATAATTATTTCGCTATTTGTTTTTTTTTCTTCCTGAATTAGCGAACCTTTAGCATCGTATAATTGAAAGTGCCTTTGTGCTGCATTATTAAACAGTAGCTTATAATTATTTTGAACCTTATGAATTTCAAACGCTAATTTATTTTCGTTGATTCCAGTTGTGTTAATTGTCACTTGCTGCGTTACGGTGTCCGAATCACAGCCGTTTGTTGCTATAAGTTCTACGTTGTATAACCCATCATCTGCGTAGGTGTAAGAAAATGAAGCTGCTGTTTCTGTGCTTCCGTCATCTAAATCCCAACTATACGTAGTTCCGTTTGTTCCGTTTTCAGAAAATGTAGTGCTGCCACTAACGGTATTAAAGGTAAAGCTAGCAACAACATCGTTATCTCCAATTCGCCATGTGCTTAAGCTATCCAAAACTACCAATTCTGCCGCTTCTTGTAAAATTGCTGCATCAATAACTGTAACCGCAGAAATAAAAGAAGCTCCAACAGGAGATTCTCTGTAAATAGAAGCATAATGCACACAAGCCGCTAAATAACTTCCGTTAATGCTTGGATGACTTTCATCTGCACTATATAATTCTATCGTGGGATAATTATCTCTAACGTATTTCCATGCTGCCCCAACGGGAGAAACCGAACAGTCATTAGCAACGGCCATTTCTACATAGCTCTCTCGCAATCGCCCTTGCATTCCATCATATGTGCAAATAGGAGGATAGGCGGCACAATTACCTGCGTCTCCATTTTTTCTACCCCAAGTCATGTAAAAAATTGGTTCAGTGCAAGCGTTGGCCGATTTAATAGAATCAACTAAAACTTGCGCATATGGATAAACCTCTGTGGCAACTTGCGAAGGAGGAAAAGAGGGTTTTTGTGATTGTTCTTGTAATACCACAAAATCCCAATTGCCTTGTGCAATTTTAGCTAAAGATGTAGCATTTGTAGAATGACCTTCATAGGTGTACCCACCAGGGGTATTTGAATCGTAATTAATAGTATCTCCTAAAGACAATGCCAAATTGTAAGTTAGTAATGGAAGGTTGTTTACTCCCGTGTAACTATTTCCAAGGAATAGCACATTTTTTGTTTGTGCAAATGAACTACCGATAAAGAATGTCAAAGTTGCAATTAAAAGAAGGGTTAAATTTTTCATTTAATATTTATATACTTCTGAAACGGAGAGAAGTTTCAAAGGTTGCTAGCTCGCTTCTATTAGCAATTAATATCTTTTTAAACATGATAATTTGCGATGTATAAAAAGAAAAGGAGAATACCCTTTCACTCGATAAAATCCTTTAATTTTGTAGTGATTAATGACTACAAAAAAAGCACATAACAGGTCCTTATTGGTATTCTATTTATTAGTTGGTTATGTTGTTTTGCAGTTTAGCTGGTGGGCATACCATATTTATACATTAGCCCAAGAAGTAGCTAAAGAAGAGAGTTTTGTTCAGCGCAAAATCATGATGATTACTGGAGAAGCTTTGGTCTTCTTTTTGATTTTGGCAGTTGGCGTGTATTTTGTTCGCAAGACTTTCAATAAAGAGTTAGAGTTAGCCAAAGAAAAGAAGAACTTTATATTGTCTGTTACGCATGAATTAAAAACTCCTATTGCATCTTCTAAACTATTCGCTGAAACCATTCTGAGCAGAGACATTTCAAAGGAGAAAAGGGATGACATTCTAGATAAAATTATAAAAGATCAAACAAGGTTAGAGAAACTGGTTGAAAATATTTTACTCATTTCAAAAGTGGAAGAACATCAACTGCATTTAGAAAGAGAAAAAGTGAACTGCCACGAATTTATCGAATCGGTAATAAAGGGTTTAGATTTCTCTGAGTCGACAAATTTTGATATTGATTCGAAAATAGAAATTAAGGTAGATCGTTTTTACTTTACATCGGTTATTCAAAATTTACACGAGAATGCAATAAAGTATTCCCAAGATAAAATAGGAATTGTTTGGTCTGCTCAGCAGCTAGAGAATTCGATTTCTATCCAAATAAAAGACCAAGGAATAGGAGTTCCCCTTAATCAACGAGAGAAAATTTTTAATTTGTTTCATCGAATTGGTGATGAGAACACAAGAGACACAAAAGGGACAGGCGTAGGGCTATATATCGTTCAGAAAATAATAGCGCTACATAACGGAACCATAAAAGCGAAAGAGAATCAACCACAAGGAAGTATTTTTGAAATAGAATTACCGCAATGAAAAAAACAGTGTTATTAATCCTCGATGGATGGGGGAAAGGACGAGGAGATGAAACCGATGGAATTCATTTAGCGAACACACCTTTTATGGACAGCTTATACAAAAGATATCCAAATTCTAATTTGGTAACTTACGGCGAAGCGGTTGGTCTACCAGAAGGGCAAATGGGAAATTCCGAAGTTGGACATTTAAATATTGGGGCTGGAAGAGTTGTATATCAAGACTTAGTTAGAATCAATAACGCAATTAAGGACAAGTCTTTTTTTGAAAATGAAACCTTACTTAATGCCATTAAAGAAGCTAAAGAAGGAAATAAAAAGGTGCATTTAATGGGGTTGGTTTCCAAAGGTGGGGTGCATTCTTCTCAAGAACATTTGTATGCTTTATGTGATTTGTTAGCGCAAAATGATGTTGAGAAATCTTATGTTCATGCATTTACAGACGGCAGAGATTGCGACCCTAAATCTGGCTTGGGATATATTACTGAATTAGAAAACCGCATTGAAGGGAGCAACACTAAAATCGCATCTGTAATTGGACGGTACTATGCAATGGATAGAGACAAACGCTGGGAAAGAATTAAAAAGGCGCATAGTCTTTTCACCAAAGGAGAGGGGCGTAAATTTTCTTCAGCTGTTGAAGCAATTCAATCCAGTTACAGCAACAATATTACAGACGAATTTATTGAGCCAAGTGTTATTGAAAAAGGTAAAATTGAAGAAGGAGATGTTGTAATTTGTTTCAATTTTAGAACAGATCGCTGCCGTGAAATTACGATGGCTTTGACGCAGCAAAATTATCCAGATCAAGAAATGAATGTTTTGGATTTGCATTATGTTACCATGACGAATTATGACAACACATTTAAAGGTGTAAATGTAATTTACGACAAAGAGAACCTTAAAATGACAATGGGAGAGGTTTTGTCAAAACAAGGGTTGAAACAAATTCGAATGGCAGAAACCGAGAAATACCCGCACGTTACTTTCTTTTTTAGTGGTGGTCGTGAAGCCGCGTTTGAAGGAGAAAGTCGTATAATGGCGAACTCCCCAAAAGTGGCAACTTATGATTTACAACCAGAAATGAGTGCCCCAGAGTTGACAGATAAAATCTGTATCGAATTGCATTCTGGAGATGCAGATTACATTTGTTTAAACTATGCCAATTGCGATATGGTTGGCCATACGGGTGTTCCTAAGGCAATTATTAAAGCTTGCGAAACTGTAGATTCTTGTGTTGAACGAGTTGTTAAAACAGGATTAGATAATGATTACGCATTTGTAATTATCGCAGATCATGGGAATTCAGATAATATGCTCAACTTAGACGGAAGTCCAAACACTGCCCACTCAATGAATCCCGTTCCCTGTATATTGATAGATAGCAGGTTTTCGCAAATTAACAATGGAAAATTGGCAGATGTTGCTCCTACCATTTTAAAAATGCTGGGCGTTGAGCAACCAAAAGAGATGACAGGGAAACCTTTGGTTTAATTATCGCATTAATTGAACGTAACCAGAGAGAGATCTTTGAATGTCCATTTCCTTATGGTCAGTGTATTCATACTTTGGAGAGTTCGGCGAAACAACAATGTAATACACTCCTTCTTCCAAATCGTTTCCAGATTTATAATGTGTGCCGTCCCAATCGTTTTGATAGTCCTCCATGTAATAAACAATTTTCCCCCATCGGTTGTAAATTGTAATTGTCGGATGCGGATAATCATCTAAGTTTACGGCGCTGTATAAATCATTCATTCCGTCTCCATTTGGAGTAAATACATTTGCTATTGCAACAGGACATTGAACCCAAACTTCAGAGGTTTCTAATGTTCTAACACTTCCGCAAGCATCTACAACATTAGCATTGTAAAAAGTAGTAATGTCTGGTGAGACTAAAACGGTGTCCCCAATTCCCCCATTGTTGTTCCAAGAAACATAATAAGGCTCCCAGCCTCCAGCTATTTCTGCAACTAATTGACCTGTTTCGGGCGGGCAAATATTAATACTGTCGATAGTTAAGGCGGCATTTAATTGCTCAATACTCTGAATATATAAGGTTGCTGTATTACAGCCCAAATTACCTAAAAGGGTTAGTTGCAAAGTGTCTATGTCCTCAAACAAAAAGTCTTGGAGTATCGTTACCCAAATAGTATCGCTTGCAACTCCAACCGGCAAGATTATACTATCAGGAAATGATAAATAATCATCAAACATTTCTGCATTTCCTCCAATTGTAAAACGAATCGTATCAGGCTCGTTTACATTTGAAGAAGAAAACACAAAACCTGCCTGACCACATGCTTCGCCTATTATATTACCTCCCTGGACTCCTGCAAAATTAGCAAAACTAGAAACCCCTATTCCATCAGAACCAAGGCTACCTGCTTTCAAGAAAACAGCAGAAGCTAATGCGCCATCTCCACAATCAGCAATAGCAAATCTAAAGTGATAAGTTTCACCACATTCAACGGGATACTTTGCTTTAACTACCGTAGTAAAACCATTTAAACTAACAGTGGTGTTAGCAGGGTTATCAATGTAGTATTGGCTGTTTAATCCAGGGTGAACAGAGCTAATTGTAATTGGGTCTGTTGTGTTTGGAATTAAAGCGACGTTAACGGCTCCATTAGGGAATCCAGCTGGACTAGAATAAGGCCCTGAAATTCCAGGACCACTCAAAAAGAAGGAAAATACATCATTATACTGTGTATTCACGTACGTAAGATATTCGTCTGACGCGAAGACAAATTCAAATTCAACGGTATCACCCACAACTTGGAAGTCAAAATTTAAATCAGCCAAATCGTGTGTTTCTGTAATTTGACTCGCACTAGGGTTGCTGGTTACTGATTGAGCAACCGTAATTAAATCGCTGTCCGTTTGGCTGGCAGGAGTTAAAAAGTCGTCAGTGCCTGTTCCTCCTGGAACTATTGTTGCTATATCGGCGGTATACATAACAATTCCTGAATCCAAACCAATATTCGAATTTATTCCATTAAAAAACCCAATTTGGGTTGGTTCGCCTGAAAAAGTTATGTTAGAGGCAGAAACTCCATTTCCTAAAAGAATATCTTCTACAAGATATTGTTCGCTGTCGTAAGGAGCGTTATTGGATACGTTAATTTGACTTGTTGCCCATAAAGGCAGTAGTAATAAAGGCGCAATATACAGTTTCATTAAGAGTCGTTTATTGCGCAAAAGACGCATAATCAAAACAGATAGTTGCCTTATCCAAAGAAACAATGCTGGTTTACTCTTGCATTCCCACTATTCTCCTATCTTTGTGTGATACAACCTTAGCCCAACCTATGGATCAATTGAATCAGCACATCTCTAAAAATAAAGAGCAATACTTATCAGAATTATTTAATTTATTGCGAATACCATCCGTTAGTGCAGATCCGGCTTATAAAAAGGATGTAGTAAAAACGGCTGAATTTATCTTTGATAAATTCATTTCTGCCGGAGCAGAAAACGTAAAGACATATGAGACTGCTGGACATCCAATTGTTTATGCGGATAAGATATTTGATGCATCTTTACCAACAATATTGGTTTATGGACATTATGATGTGCAACCAGCAGAACCTCTAGAATTATGGGAAACAAGACCTTTTGAACCAGAAATTCGTACAACCGACAAACATCCTGAAGGAGCAATATTTGCGCGTGGAGCTTGTGATGATAAAGGCCAAATGTACATGCACTTGAAAGCTTTTGAAGCTATGATGGAAACTGATTCCTTGCCATGTAATGTTAAATTTATTATTGAGGGAGAAGAGGAAATAGGCTCGAAACATTTGGAAGCATTTGTTCAGGCGAACAAAGCTTTGTTGGAGGCAGATATAGTTTTAGTTTCTGATACTGGAATTATTGCAAATGACACACCGTCAATAACGGTTGGGTTGAGAGGTATGAGTTATATTGAGGTAAATGTAACAGGCCCAAATAGAGACCTGCATTCTGGCCTCTATGGAGGAGCAGTGGCGAATCCAATCAATATACTTTGTGATATGATAGCATCATTACATGATGAAAACCAACGTATTACAATAGATGGGTTTTATGATGATGTTGTAAGCTTGAGTGATGAGGATAGAAAAGAATTGGCGAAAGCGCCTTTTAGCGAAGAAGATTATAAATCAGATTTACAGATAGGTGCAACACATGGGGAAAAGGGTTACTCAACAATAGAAAGAGCTTCTATTCGGCCAACTCTTGATGTTAATGGTATGTGGGGGGGCTACATAGGAGAAGGAGCAAAAACAGTACTTCCTTCAGAAGCATTTGCAAAAATATCAATGCGTCTAGTCCCTAATCAAAGTTCTGAAAAGATTGCAAAACTTTTCCAAAAACATTTTGAAGCGATAGCTCCAGAATCGGTTGTAGTTGAGGTTAAGCCGCATCATGGTGGGGAGCCTGCGGTGGTGCCCACTAATTTTACCGGATTTCAGGCGGCAAGCTTGGCTATGAAGAAAACTTTTGGCAAGAAGCCAATACCTGTAAGATCAGGGGGGAGTATCCCAATTGTTGCTTTGTTTGAAAAAGAACTTGGATTGAAAACAATTTTATTAGGTTTTGGTTTGGATTCAGATTTGATACATTCTCCCAATGAACACTACGGATTATTTAATTTCTTCAAGGGAATTGAGACGATTCCTTTGTTTTACAAGTATTATGCAGAATTAAATAAATAGACTAAATGGGGTTTTTAAGAATAGGGATAATTACATTAATTTCATTCGTTTTTTTAACATCTTGTTTCGATTATGAGGATGTTGAATTTAGAGGAGTCCAAAATGTTGGGCTAGAGGGACGTTCTGAAGGGAATATTACCTTAAGGATCGACATGAAAGTAAATAATCCAAATAACTATAATATTAAAATTAAAAAGTCGGCATTAGATGTTTATGTTAATGGCTCTAAGGTTGGTAGAACAAAAATGAAAAACAATATTGTACTGAAGAAAAATTATCAGGAAGTATATCCATTGTATTTGTCATTAAGCGAAAAGGAATTGAAAAGTTCTGCATTATCTACTATAGGAAGCTTTTTAAAGGGCTCAATGAAAATTCGTATTAAAGGAGATATAAAAGCAAAAGTTTATGGTGTTGGGAAAAAGTTTCCAATTGATATTGAGGAACCAGTTAATTTCCGTTCTATTTTTTAAAAATTATTTATCTCTTTCAATAGAATAGTTAACCAACAGTTCTAACGAAGACTTTGCGTCACTTTCTGGAAATTTTTTAAGAATAGTCAACGCCTTGTTTTTGTATAAATGCATTTGCTCTTCACCATATTTGATTCCGCCAGTAGAAATAACTAATTCAACTACTTCCTTTACACGAGCGGCATCTGTGTTGTGGTTTTTTATGGTGTTTATTATCCTTTTCTTTATCTTCTTGTCTACATTATTAAGTGTATAGATAAGTGGTAAAGTCATTTTCTGTTCCTTGATATCTATTCCTGTGGGTTTTCCAATGTTTTCACTAGTGCCATAATCGAATATATCATCCTTTATTTGAAAGGCAATTCCAACATTATTTCCAAATTGTCGCATCTGCTCTACATCCTCTTCATTTGGATTAACCGAATGACAACCACTTGCGCAGCAAGCAGCAATGAGTGATGCTGTTTTTTTTCCAATAACGTCAAAGTATACTTCCTCAGTTATATCGAGTCTTCTTGCTTTTTCCATTTGAAGTAACTCTCCTTCACTCATGTCTCGGACTGCTTGAGAAACAATTTTCAACATTTGAAATTGGTTGTTTTCAACAGATAAAAGCAAACCTTGTGAAAGTAAATAATCACCAACAAGAACAGCAATTTTATTTTTCCATAAAGCATTAATAGAAAAATAACCTCTTCTTTCGTTAGCATCGTCCACAACATCGTCATGCACTAATGTAGCTGTATGTAACAACTCAATTAATGAAGCAGCGGTATATGTGCTCTCGCTTATATTTCCAAATGTTTTAGCACTAAGAAAAACAAACATAGGGCGCATTTGCTTACCCTTTCGCTTGATGATATAATACATGATTTTATCAAGCAGAGCAACTTCTGTTTTTACAGAAGCTTTGAACTTCTCTTCAAAAAGTTTAAGTTCAGTTTCAATTGGAGCTTTAATTTTATTTACTATTGCGGACATCTGTTTGTAAATATAAGAAGATAAAAACTTGAAAAAAAAGTGAGCAGTTTCTATTCATCGCTATTCGCTCATTAATTCATCGTAGAATTCTTTCATTTCCTTAATTGAACGATCTGTATTCAAAAATGAACCTATTCTTGCTTTTGCATTTTTTGCCAATTTTTTACAAAGAACTCTGTCATTATACAGACGTAAAATAGCGTCACCTAATTCTTTGGGATTTTTCATTTTAACTACCAACCCACTATCTTCATGATTACAAAGTTCTACATTCCCCGGAATGTCTGTAATTATTGGCGCAACTTCCAAAGACATTGCCTCAATAATTGATTTGGTAATTGATTCTCCTTTGATGGATGCAGATGCGAACACATCGCTAGCAGCAACAATGTTTAACACATCATCCCGAAAGCCAACAAAATGAACATTGTTTTTATATCCACCTGAACTAATCAACGATAAATTTGCTTTGGTATCCATATTTCCTCCAACCAAAAGTAAGTGTATTGGTAGTCCTGGAGGAAGAATATTCATTGCTTTCATAAGATAAGGGATACCCTTCATTCGGCGGTTGTTGGCTACGTTAATTATTACAAAAGCATCTTCGGGCAAGTTGAATTCCTTTTTAATATCTAATGGTACAACATCTTGATACCATTCTAAACGATGTCCTTTATTTACCACTTTAGTTTTACCCTTGTTTACAAAAGGTTGGTTGTTTATTACATCCGCTACCCCCTGAGAGTTGCAGAGTATCTTGTCCACACGTCGATGTAAGAACTTAGTATAGGCAGTTGGGTCGTACCAATGAATATTTCCAGCATATCCTCGATACAAAATTACCTTTACGTCTAAGCCTTTTGATGCTTGAATTCCATTTACTGCAGCTGGATTATTGTATAATTTAATTATATCGTGCTTTCCTTTAATTAAATGGTTGCGGATAAAATTGATTTCTTTTTTATCCATTTTCTTTTCTGGATGAAAATCAATTACATTTATTCCAGCTTCTTGGAATTTTTTAAAGTACTCAGCATCACTATATGTCATGATGTCAATTTCGACACCAAGCTTCGCCAAGCCAATAAATATTTCCGCTTCTGGCCTTGCAGTATGATAAGGCCTATAATTACTAATTACTAGTATTTTCATTCCACTTATTCGTGGCAAATTTAAATTATCTTTTTACAACAATCATCTTTTTTGTCAATGATCTTTGGTTGTTGTTTTCGATGTAGTAATAGTAAACTCCCTGTGACAAAGCAGCAGTTGAAACTTGAATGTTTTGAGATGTATTGCTTAATATAATTTTATCGATGATTTGTCCCATTCCATTGGTAATATTCAAATACGCTTTACCTTTGGATTGCGGTAAAACGTAATTAATAGAAGTTGTTTCGTTTGCTGGGTTCGGAATATTTTGAGAAACATATAAGCCGTTTTCCGTTAATTCATCAATACCATTTGCTCCATAAACAACATTTATTTCAAAATCGTCGAAATAGAATCCATCTTCTCTAACACCTCCATCTGAAACAATCGTAAACCTTGCCAAGATGTTTTCTCCAAGGTAATCACTCAAGCTAATTTCTTCCTTTACCCATGTTGTCTGGAAGCCGTCGTATAGAGGCTCTCCTTGAGCTTGATTTGAGGATCCGGCTTTTGTATAATTTCCACATTGAGGCACCCAAGAGTTACCACCGTTTGTTGAAATTTCCAGCTGAACATAGTCATATCCAGCTTCAATCTCCCATTTTCCATAAAATGAAAGTGTCGCAGCAACAGCATTATTCAAATCAACACCGGAATTCAATGTTATGGACTTATTAATGTTGTGGCTATAGTTTCCATTCGGAGAATCAGTAATGGAGCTTGAAGGAGAATAGTAAGTGCTTGTTGTTGTGTTCCAGGATTGAGACACTGTCCAATTAGCTAGAGAATTTCCAACATCGGATAATAGAATTTGACTTTGCCCATATGTTTTAGTAACAGTATCATTTGACAGGTATTGTCCATTATCAACGGAAATTACATAAGTTAATAAATCTCCAGCGGCAATTGACGGATCCAATGAATAGCTGATGGAGTCATTATCTTGCTGCAGTAAAGCCATTCCACTATGGGAGTTTGCAGAACCAACGGTTAAAATATTTGAACTAATTGGAATTATAGAAACAGTGAAGTTTGCAGGATCTTCTAGGCCTAAACGCTGAATGTCATAGTGAAAATAACCAGAAAGATTAGGTACTATTGCAGCAGTTAAATCGTTTGTTTTAGCATAATTAGTTACCAAATGAGCAGCAGTTAAATTAAGATAAACCATCCCTTCGGCGATAGGATCAATTTCATTTACAGCTGGCCAAAAACCTGTCCCCCCAATTTCAGGGGTGAAAGCAAATATCTTATCATGCGTGCTTGTTTCACCATACATAAAATCATCAGAATCGCCTGCCGCCGGATACAAACCTGCGCTAATCATGTTATTAAATCCATTTTCGGCAACCATCATTCCTGATATTGCAACATAGGTGCTATTGTCCGGAGTTAGCTGATTATTGGCATAGCCGTATGGATATAAAAGCAAATCTCCAGAGGTGTGATTGTTCAGCGCTAACTTAATGTTGTGATTTTCTACAAACCATTTTATCGCTTGGTTTTCTGGTTCAGTAAATGGCCCAGTACCAGGATAAACATCGCTATTTGGGTCAGAAGAAACTCCAGAAGTACCCCAGATACTATTTCCTGAACCATCAATATAATCGTAATTTCTGTTGTTGTCTACCCCTGGATTAGAAGATCCAACATTTCTTTTGTTTTTTCTGTGCATCCCTCCACCATTTGGGTCATTGTCAACATTGTGTTGGTAGCCATCAGGGTTAATCATGGGAATAAAATAAAGCTCTGTGTTATCTAATATCCCTTGAACTTCTGCGTTCGTTGCATAGTTTTCTAGCATGTACCACATGTAATACACTAATTGCTGCATTGCTTCAGGCTCTCTAGCATGATGTATTGCACTATATAATACTTCTGGTTCCGTTTCGTCTGTGTTTGGATTGTCGGACATTCGCATCCAATATATAGACCGACCTTCATGCGTGGTAAAGCTATTAATAGGTGCTTTTGTCGAAATTAAATTTGGGTATAGAGCCGCCATTTGATCTAGCTCCTGATATAATTCATCTAGCGTTAAGAAGCCGCCCATGGAACCATGGTTATAATTTGCTGGAACCGGATAACTCACAGATGAAGACCCCGAACAACTAGAGTTTTTTTCTAATGGCGTAGATTTAGTTATTCCTTTATTTTGATCGACATAAAATTGTTTTACATCTTTAATCTGGATTTCAACCTTCATTCCAAGCATTTTCGCTTTCTGGATTTCATTTTCGGAAAAGTCAGATTCTATGTAGACACCAAATTTATGTTTTCCATGATCGACAGCAAGTCCTTGATTTGCTAATAATAATATTCCTTTTGGACCATCATAGTAAATTCTTGCACGATGGTACATTATTGGTTTTTCTTTTTCGGAAATTATTGTTTCAGATGAAAATCCAGTTTGTGAAGTTTGGCAAAAAAAGTTGCCGCTAATCAAAATAGCGAATGATAAAATAGTTAGTTTTTTCATGAGTTGAATAGGTTTGTGACGCATGAAGGTAATAAAATAAAACATTCAAATTACAAAATTCATGATTCGTCAGCGATTATTGGTTGTTAACCAATGACTCATGAATAGTAAAACGGTTGCTTTAAAAGAAGTACGGATGAGATATTTGTAATTTATTCGTAATAAATATCATCAAAATCTAAGGCATCGTCTCCAAATGATTCAATATTATCTTGGGCAACTAAATAGGTGCTTTGGTTACCGGCTATTTTTGAAAAGTATAAGTCATATTCAACATTATCTTCGATTCCAACCATCCATATCATTGCATGGTCTTTTCGGTTTGAAGATGTTAGGTCAGCTTTACAAATCGGACATGCAAATTCAACCATTTCACCTTCTTCTAGATTGAACTTGTCGTGGTGTTTGTATTTGTACTCGCCAACAGTTGGGTCTAACATTAATAATCCTTTATGATTTCTTCTTGTTTTTGTCGCAAATAGAATGTGTCCACCTACATTCAGATAACCTTTACATTTAGGACATAAATAATTGTTGTCTTTCATGCTCATAACTCAATGTTTTTAGTAAATACTTTTAATCAATGTTATCGCTAACAAACGATCTGTTTAAAGGTAATTATATTTAATGATAAACGCAACAATAAATGGCATTTTTGCTTAACGTACTAAATACATCCGTTTCGTTAAATAAGGTTAAATAATATTATGCCAGCAATAAAAAAGATAAAACCTAGTATATTAAGAAGGCGCATAGTAAATTTGTAGTAATGACCGATCAAAAAGAAAATACCGACTGGAAAGAGCGCTTTAAAAATGCGTTCGTTCTTTATTTGATTCGAAACGGAGAAAGACCAGTTACCGTTTTCAAGTTTTGTGAGGAACTGGAAGTAGATGAATCCGTTTTTTATGAATATTATAATTCATTTCGCTCAGTTGAAAAGGAGGTATGGTTAACGTTTTATGAAGAGGTAAAACAGGCATTAGATAGGGATTCAGAATACTCCTCTTACTCTACACACGAAAAGTACCTTTCTTTTTTATACACATTAATTGAGGTTTATAAGCAGAATAGGAGTTATGTGGTTTTGCGATATGCTGAAGTGGATAGAAGATCTCTTCGGCCATGGTTTATGGACTCGTTTAGAGAGGAATTTGCTATTTGGGTAAAAGAAATTCTTGACGAAGGGTTTGAATCGAATGAAATTGTTTCAAGACCGCTTATTTCATCGAAATATTATGAGGCTTTGTGGGTTCAACTATTATATGTTACAAGAGTTTGGACAATTGATGAAAGTGAAGGTTTTCAGGTAACAGATGCTGCAATAGAGAAGTCGAGTGCCCTTCTTTTCGAATTGATGAAAAGTGGGCCGGTAGATTTGCTCATTGACTTTGTAAAGTTTGCTTATCAAAACAAAGCTTATTAGAGTTGAATGAAAGAGCAAAGCAAAATACCAACGAGCAAAGTAAAACGAGCCGCCAAGCTAATTGGAACAGGAGCTAAAGTTGGCGGTAATTACGTAAAATACTATGCGAATAAAGTAATTGGAGATAAGAATGCAAAAGAAAAATTAGACAAAGAAAATGCGGAAGACATTTATCAGTCTTTAAGTGAATTAAAGGGAAGTGCTCTTAAAATGGCGCAAGTAATGAGCATGGATAAAAGCATGTTGCCTAAAGCGATGACTGATAAGTTTGCTCAGGCTCAATATAATGCCCCTCCATTGTCTTATCCTCTGGTTGTAAAAACGTTTAGGCAAATGTTTGGAAAAACTCCAACAGAATTATTTGATTCTTTTGAAAAAGAGGCCAAACATGCTGCATCCATTGGACAAGTTCATCTTGCTATCCAAGGAAATTTAAAGTTAGCAGTTAAAGTTCAATATCCAGGAGTTGCAGATAGTGTAAAATCAGACTTGAAATTGGTGAAGCCAATTGCTATGCAAATGCTGCACATGAAAGAAAAAGAA
>Ga0181559_10001754_pt1 | contig 21404 bp, 39 predicted proteins | sample 011ome_21_FD_133752 | JGI IMG/M metagenome (GOLD analysis project Ga0181559, IMG submission 133752) | Coastal salt marsh microbial communities from the Groves Creek Marsh, Skidaway Island, Georgia - 011508AT metaG (megahit assembly) | ecosystem: Environmental > Aquatic > Marine > Intertidal...
AGGTAAATTTGATGAGGTAGGATCTGGCGAAATATCTCAGCAAATTGTCAATAACTTTATCGATGCGTCTACGACTGTTCAAAATATACAAGACGGATCTGGCTGGTCATTGCCTGGACCATATACAAATGAAGCGAATGCAGCATTAGGCGGTGTAGGAATCGGTCAAGCATATTATGATAATGGTGGAACAGTACGAGTGAGATTAGCATAATGTTAAAAATTTATATAATGATTGCTGTGTTGGGATTAGTTGGAGGCGCAGTTTTTGGTGCTAAATACTATTATGACTCAACTCAAGCAAAAATAGAACAACTCTCAAAAGAGAACGCAATCTTAGATACTGCAGTTCGAACGAATGAAGAGACAATTGCTTCTATGGCAGCGAATAATGAAGCTCAACAAAAGTTAAATCAAGAGTTACAAAGTCAGCTTCAGCAGGCCGAAGCTGGACTAGATAGTATTAGAAAAAAATTAGCTAATTATGATTTAGCTAAAAAAATAATTGAAGATCCTGCTGATATGGAAATGAGAATTAATCGCGCAACTGAGCGCGTTTTTAGAGAAATTGAGAGTGACACAAATGCAAATGCGCAGCAATTCCAAGACAATCTTAATAACCAGCAGCCTACTACTAGCACTAACTAGTCTTACGGGTTGTGGTACCTTTAACACTGAACCAAGAATTCAGACTGTTACTCAATATATTACACCAAACATTCAGATCCAACAGCAGCCAAAACCAGTTGCACTATTGGATGTTCAATGGTATGTTGTAACAGAAGAAAATCTAGAAGCCTTTCTAGAAAAATTTAGACAAGACAATGGCACTGTAGTTATGTTATCTATGACTGTACGTGGCTATGAAAATATGTCTATCAATATGCAAGAGTTGAGAAGATACATCAATCAACAAAAGCAAATCATTTTATATTATGAGAAAGCGGTCACTGAATCTAAAATTACACCAGACAAAAAAGAATCAACTACACCACAATAACGGTGTACAAAGTCTGGGTTTTAATATATAATATATCTTATAAAAAATAAAATAGTGTGTAATTTATTACGCACGGCACAGTATTCTCTCTTAATGGAGCAAAATTTGAATGAATGATAATATATTAGTAACAAAGAGAGATGGTCGCACCGAACCATTTAATCTTGATAAGGTCCACCGAGTACTTGAGTGGGCAACTGATGGAATTGCCGGTGTATCAATATCTGAAATTGAACTTAAAGCAAACATCCAACTTTTTAATAAAATTAAAGCCGATAGTATTCATGAGCTGTTAATTAAGTCAGCTGCAGAATTAATCTGCGAACATACTCCAAACTACCAATATGTTGCAGCAAGATTAGTTAACTATAAGCTGCGCAAAATAGTATATGGTGGTCATCAACCAGTACCACTTATAGATTTAATCAAAACAAACATCGATCGCGGTGTTTATGATCCAGCTATTCTAGAAAAATATACCGAAGAAGAACTTACAACACTTGATAGTTATATCAAACATGATCGTGATGAAACATTTACATTCGTTGCAATGGAGCAATGGCGTGGTAAGTATCTAGTACAAAATAGATCTACTAAGGTAGTATATGAAACTCCACAATTTGCGTATATGCTTATTGCAGCAACGCTATTTGCCGATTATCCTATGTTTGGAGAAAAGTCTCGTCTTACTTGGGTGAAAGATTTTTATGATGCTATCTCGCTTTTTTACATCTCTCTACCAACTCCTATTATGGCTGGTCTCCGCACCCCTACTCGCCAGTTTTCAAGTTGTGTCCTTATTGAGTCAGATGATAGTTTGGATTCGATTAATGCTACCTCAACAAGCATTGTTAGATACATTTCTAAAAAGGCTGGGATCGGTATTGGAGCAGGGAGTATCAGGAGCTTTGGTTCTAGGATTGGTGACGGCAGCGTCGTACACACTGGTCTTATACCTTTTCTTAAGTATTTTCAGGCTGCTGTAAAGTCGTGTTCTCAAGGTGGAGTTCGTGGTGGTGCCGCAACAATCTATTTACCAGTATGGCACTATGAATTTGAAGATCTCGTCGTACTAAAGAACAATAAAGGTACTGAAGAGAATCGTGTACGCCATATGGACTATGCTTTTCAATTCAATAAACTAATGTATGAACGTCTATTGACTGGTGGTAATATTACTCTTTTCTCGCCAAATGATGTTCCAGGTTTATTTGATGCGTTCTATTCAAATCAAGATAAATTCAAAGAATTATATGAGAAGTATGAAGCTAATAAAAATATTCGTAAGAAGGTTCTACCAGCAATTGATGTCTTTACACAGTTCTTAACTGAACGTAAAGATACTGGTCGTATCTATCTAATGAATGTCGATCATGCAAATGAGCATGGAGCTTTCTTACCTGAAGTAGCGCCTATTCGACAAAGCAATTTATGTTGTGAAATTGATCTTCCAACAAAGTCTTTGAATTCAGCAGATGATACCGAAGGTGAAATTTCTTTATGTACTCTTTCAGCGATTAACTGGGGTTTAATTAATGATCCTGCTGACTTTGAAAAATATTGTACACTTGCTGTCCGTGCACTTGATTCCCTATTGGATTATCAATCGTATCCAGTTAAAGCAGCACATAAATCAACAATGGATCGTCGTCCTCTTGGTGTTGGTATTATTAACCTTGCTTATTTTCTGGCTAAACGTGGGCTTCGATACGATGATAATGCTTTGGCTATAGTGGACGAATATGCTGAGGCTTGGTCTTATTATCTAATCAAAGCATCAGCAGATTTAGCAATAGAACGTGGTGCATGTCCAAAGAACAATGAAACTAAATACGGTAATGGAATTGTAACCATTGATACGTACAAACAAGAAGTTAACGAATTAGTTAAGCATAAAGAACGTATGAATTGGAAGAAGTTACGCAAGCAACTAAAAGATACCGGCATTCGTAATAGTACTCTAATGGCTCTAATGCCTGCTGAAACATCTGCTCAAATTTCTAATAGTACTAATGGTATTGAACCACCTCGAGCATTGGTATCATATAAGCAATCAAAAGATGGAGTGATGGCCCAAGTTGTTCCTGGTTATCATCACCTAAAGAATAAATATGATTTGCTGTGGGATCAACAATCACCCGATGGATACTTAAAGATTTGTGCAGTATTACAAAAATATATTGATCAAGGTATTAGTGTAAATACATCTTATAATCCTGAAAACTATGAAGAGTCACGTGTACCAATGTCACAGCTTATTAAAGATGTAATATCATTTTATAAGTATGGTGGTAAACAACTATATTACAATAATACGTTTGATGGTGCTGGTGAATGGAAAGAAGAAGAAGTTAAAGACTTACCAAGCGAATCTGTTAATGATGAAGACTGCGATGGCTGCAAAATTTAAGGAAAAGTAAATGTCTGTATTTAAGAAAAAGGATAAGTCACATTTATCATCAATGATGTTTTTTGATGGTTCAGTTGATATTGCAAGATACGATCAAGTAAAGTATCCACAGTTAGACAAAATTACTGATAAACAATTGGGATTCTTTTGGCGACCCGAAGAAGTAGATGTATCAAAAGATAAATCGGACTTTGAATCATTGTCAAATCATGAGAAGCATATCTTTACTTCTAACTTAAAACGACAGATTTTACTTGATTCAGTACAAGGTCGTGGTCCAACCGAAACATTAATGCCTATTGCAAGTGTTCCTGAGTTAGAACCATTGATTCAGACTTGGTCGTTTATGGAGACTATTCATTCACGATCTTATACACATATCATTCGTAATATTTACGCTAATCCATCTATTGTGTTTGATGAAATGCTTGATATTAAAGAGATTGCAGATTGCGCAGAAGGTATTTCAAAATATTATGATGACTTTATTACTGACAGTAAATGGTATTCACTATTAGGTGAAGGTACCTTTACTGTAAATTCTTATAATGACGCTACTAATAGGCGTGTTGTTAATATTTCAAAATATGAATTGAAAAAGAAACTATGGTTAACTCTTAACTCAATTAATATTCTAGAAGGTGTAAGGTTCTATGTATCCTTTGCATGTTCATGGGCATTTGCTGAATTGAAAAAGATGGAAGGTAATGCTAAGATTATTAAGTTTATTGCAAGGGATGAGAATATCCATCTTGCTGCTTCATCTTATATTATTAAGACACTTGTTAAAGATGATCCAGACTTTATAAAAATTAAAGATGAATGCGCAGAACTCATTGATCAAATGTTTATTAGTGCTGTTGATCAAGAAAAGAAGTGGGCTGACTATCTTTTCAAAGATGGTTCAATGATTGGTTTGAATAGTAAACTGTTGCATGAATATATTGAGTGGATTGCAAATAAGAGAATGAAATCTCTTGGTATTCAATCGGTATTCTCAGTACCACAATCAAATCCATTACCTTGGACTGAAAAATGGATTGCAGGAGGCAACGTCCAAGTAGCACCACAAGAAACTGAAATCTCTTCTTACGTCATCGGTGGAGTAAAACAAGATATCAGTGCTGATACATTCAAAGGATTATCATTATGAAAAAATTACTCTTATCACTCATGTTATTTTCATCTTCTGTCATAGCAAAAGAGATGGTTGTCTTTATTGAAGGCTCGTGTAAACCTACTACTGAAATGCATAAATTTATTTCTAAATACGAAGAAAAAATTACTATGAATGGTAAAGGTATAATTAGAATAGTTGATAAAGCTGGTAATACACATGATGTAGAACATATATTAAACTTATATGTAAATCACAAGACCCTTGCATATACAATTATAGCTGAGTTTTCACAAGATAATATTAGCTGTTTAGTCATGGAGGGAGAAGAATTGCAACCATTTAGAGGAAAACCGCAAATATGATAGAAAAAATCTGTAGATCTTGTATGCAACAATATAATATTACCACAGATGATATGAACGAAGAAGAAGCTGAGTTTTGTCCATTCTGCGGCGTGCACGAAGACGAAGATCCAAATCAAGAAGATTACGTTGATTGGAATTGATACATAAATAAACCATAAGAGTTAATTATGGAATATTTATGAACTGGTTATATGAAGGTAAAGAATTTGAACTTGAAGAGTCATCTGAACTAATTGGGTTTGTTTATCTTATTACAGATCTTTCTAATAATAAAAAATATATTGGAAAGAAAAACTTTTGGTCAACTAGAAAGCTACCACCGCTGAAAGGCCAAAAGAGAAAAAGAACAGTTAAGAAAGAATCTGACTGGAAAACATATTATGGATCAAGTGAAGAAGTAAAGCTTTTAGTAGAGCAGTCTGGCACTGAAAGATTCAAAAGAGAAATTATTAGATTATGTAGTTCTAAAGGTGAGATGAGTTATTATGAAGCTAAGGAGCAGTTTGACAGGGATGTTCTTCTTTCCGATGAATACTATAATGCTTTCATAGGCTGTAAAATACATGCCAAACATATCAAAAAATAGTGTACAAATTCAAGAAACTATTGTATAATATACTCATGATTGGAAAGTATATATGGATTCTATAGAATCTTGGATAAACAGCAGCAGTAGATACGTAGTTAACTTAAAACTAGTGCAGCAATCTGAAAATTTATTGCTTATTACTAGATGGATAGCTGGTAAAATACTGCAAGATGAATATGTTACAATTGGTGAGATACTATATCAAATTGCCAAAATGGATAACTATGAGTTAGAAAAACTCATTGCAGTAGCAGAATCATTTGAAGATGATGGTCACGGAGATCATAACATTGTATTGATTACATTAATGCTTTCTGCTGCTGAAGGTCTACCAATTGAAAGCTTAGATCAACTACACCAAAACATAGGATTTCTTATAATGTTTCTAACAGCAATGTCTTTAGAAGCAAAGGGATTAGCTATTGTTTACTATGAAAATTTAACTTTTGATACTGTCCACTTTAATGATAGAGTAATGTTTGAAGGATTGTAATATATGATAATTGTAGACTATAATGCTATTGCTATAGCTAACATCGTTGTACAAAAGATATCGATTGATGAAGATCTTATTCGTCATATGATACTTAATTCGATAAGGATGTACAATAAGAAGTTTCGTAAAGAATACGGTCAAATGGTTATTGCTAATGATTCCTCTAATTGGCGCCGTGAAATATTTCCTCAATATAAATTTAAGAGACGTGATGGCCGTGAAGAGTCAGCATTAGACTGGAATGAAATTTTTCGTATTATCAATAAAGTGTTTGATGAACTTGGCGAAAACTTTCCATATAAGACTGTTCGTGTAGATCGTTGCGAAGCTGATGATATTATTGCTGCTATTGTAGAACATACACAAGAGTTTGGCAACCATGAAGATGTAATGATTGTCTCTTCAGATAAAGACTTTATTCAACTACATCGTTATAATAACGTCCGCCAATTTTCACCGATGACGAAAAAATTTATTCAGGACAAAAATCCTAGAAGGTATTTGTTTGATCAAATTCTTAAAGGTGATTCCAGTGATGGTGTTCCAAATATTCTAAGTCCTGATAATACCTTTGTTGATAGTATTCGACAATCTCCAATGACTCAGAAAAAAATGGATATGTTCTTTGAGAATGCTGATAAGCTTCAAGAAGTCATGGAACCCGAAGTGTATAGGAATTATTGCCGAAATAAAAAGATGATTGACCTAAGTGAAGCTCCTGCTGAACTTAAAGAAAAAATCATTGATACATATAACAGTAGTAAACCAGCGCATCGTATGAAGATTCTAAATTATCTTATCAAAAATCGATGCAAATTGTTAATTGAATGTGTTGAGGAGTTTTCATAATGATGATTCATGAAATTTTAGAAAAAGCTGCAGAAGCTAAAAGTAATAAAGAAAAAATTGCTATCTTAAAAGATAACAATTGCTTAGAGCTTAGAGATATTTTGCGTGGTGGAATGGACAATAGTATTGAATTTTTACTACCCGAAGGTGAAGCACCTTATCTTCCATCTGATAACCCAAAGCCAATAACTGGTATGACAAAGAACTTTGGATATTTTATTAAGGGTGGTCCAGGAACAAATTTGCCTCGAGCTCGGGTTGAATTAATGTTTTTGGATATACTAAAAAATGTACATCCTAAAGAAGCAGAACTACTAGTACGTATGAAAGATAAGGGTCTTATTAAGAATACAGGTTCTGCTTATTATAAAGGTATTACCAAAAAGCTAGTTCAAGAAGCCTTTCCAGGCCTCATAAGAAACTAACCTTTTTATAAATAAAACTATGAGAGCATTAATGTACAACTCATAGCCCGTGGGATCCATTGTCTAGTATAGGCATGGATCCTTTTTCATTTCTATTTTAGACTAAGGAGATTCTATTATTCACGCTAATTTGAAACGTATTAACTATACAGAGGAATCAAAGATGTATGGAGCTCAGTTAGAAAGATTAAAACGTGATTCTAGAGAATTAGAATATTTTGTAAAAAGACTTGAAAAGAAAGGTAATACAACCAAGGCTTTTGATCTGCAAAGAAAGAAAGAATATTTGAATAGTAGAATAGAAGAATTAGAGGAATATTTTTATTCAACAGTACATTAATTAGATGTGTACTTTTTATAGATAATAGTGTATAATATACTGGTATGTTGATAAAGTGATTTGTTATGAATATTTTTGTGTTAGATCAAGATCCAGTACGAGCAGCTCAGTTACAATGCGATAAGCATGTTGTTAAAATGGTAACTGAGTCTGCTCAAATGTTGAGTACGGTTCATCGCGTTTGTGACGGTAAGATAGAAAAAAGATTATCAAAGGCCAATAGAAAATTAAACTACTGGCAACTAGATGATTCTCGGGAGAGATTATTATATAAAGCCGTTCACGTGAACCACCCGTGCACTCTGTGGACTAAGGAAACAGACAGCAATTATATATGGCACTATCAGCACTTTATAGCGCTTTGTAAAGAATATACGTATCGATATGAAAAGGTACATGCTTGTGAAAAGCTCTTAAGTGAAGCATTAAAGCAATTACCTCGAAATATCCCAAAGGGAAATATAACCAATTTTAGATTAGCAATGAACGCTAGTCCAGAGTGTATGTTTCCAGATGATCCTGTGAAATCATATAAATTATTTTATAAAACAAAAGAAGAGAGATTTGTAATGAAGTGGAGTAAACGCAACGTTCCGGAGTGGTTTTTATAATGCCTACATATTCATTTGAAGATACGCAAACCGGCGAACGAATTGATAAATTTATGAAATGGAGTGAGAGAGAAAAGTATCTAGAAGAAAATCCCCATCTAAAACCAATTATTGGAGCTCCTGCTACTGTCAGAGAGGTGAATGGCTTTATGTCAAAAACTTCTGATGGTTGGACCGATCTACTTAAATCAATCAAAAAAGGGTCGGGTCGTGGAAATAGTATCCGTACAAAATGAATAAATCACTTAAAATTAAGTTAGAGTCTTTGAAAACATTGTCTCCGATTACTAAGAATCAGGAGAAAGTTTTCAAAGCATATCGCGAAGGTAATCACCTTTGCTTAGCTGGATCCGCTGGTACAGGTAAAACATTCCTTGCAATTGGATTGGGTTTAGAAGATGTCCTAGATAAAGAGACCCTATTTGACAAATTAGTAATTGTTCGATCAATTGTTCCTACAAGAGATATTGGATTTCTTCCTGGTACCGAAGAAGAAAAAAATGACGCATACACTGCGCCATATCGCGGAATTCTTTCCGAACTAGTTTCTGATGGAGATTCATGGAATAAGCTTATTCAACAAGGAGCTTTAGAATTTCTATCAACCTCATTCATTCGTGGTGTTACCATTTCAAATGCAGTAATTGTTGTAGATGAAATGCAAAACTTGACATTCCACGAATTGGATTCTGTAATTACACGTATTGGTGAAAATTGCAGATTAATTTTGTGTGGTGACTATTATCAGTCTGACTTTGATAAAGATAAAGACAAAAATGGAATCCTCGCATTTATGGAAATCATCTCAAAAATGAGTCATTTCGAGACAATCGAATTCAGTTGGGAAGATATTGTTAGGTCTGGTTTGGTTCGTGAATATATCATGACCAAAGAACATATGGGAATTAAGTAAAAACTAATTAAAGGTTATGGCTAAGTTTACTCGCTTTGATCCAAGAAACAAAAAACAGTACAAGAAAAAATTTGATCATGATAAGTATAGTAATTATGATGATCAAAATAAAAAACCAAAATATGATAAGTTGAAATATTATGCTGAAGACTACGTTGAAAAACGATCGAATCCGTCGAAAGATATTTAATCACAAGAAGGTTGATCTAGGTTATGAAGACATTATTGCTGAAACTACTAGCACTGGGAGAAAATACAATTGTCCCAATGGTATTTCTTATCCTTCTATCACTACAGTACTTAGTATACTAAGTGAAGAAGCTATCCAAGCTTGGCGTAATAGAGTAGGCGCGGAAGAAGCAAATAAAATTTCGCATCGAGCTTCTACACGTGGTACTTCTGTTCACGCCATCATTGAAAAATACTTACTAAATTATATTGATTATGATGACGGTTATCTACCAAACATTATTGACAACTTTAAGTCAGTTCAAAGAGTCCTTGACGAACGTATTGGGACCATATACGGACTGGAATCTCCCCTCTATTCTGATCATCTCGGCATTGCTGGCAGGGTCGATTGTGTGGCTGAGTTCGATGGTGTACTTTCTATTATCGATTTTAAGACTTCTCGTAAGCTAAAGAAAAAAGAATATATTGAAGGATACTTTATCCAAGAGTCTGCTTACGCCATTATGTGGGAAGAGCGGACAAAGATGCCAATTGTTAATCTAGTAACAATTATTGCTGTTGACGACGAAGAACCACAGGTATTCAAAGAACATCGCGATAATTGGACACCTAAACTAGTTGAGACTATTAATGAATACAAAAGACGAAAATTCTTTGGAGGTTAACGCCAAACATAATATAGATATCTGTTGTGAAACTTTGTGTGATAAATCTATTGTACAAAACTATATAAGTAAACTAGAACAAGAAATTTACGATCTTAAAAATACAATAAAATTATTAACAGAGGAAGCTTCATGAAAAATGACGTGATGGATATATTAGGTACTGGATCAAAGCTAACGCATAAGCCGTTAGCTCATATGCATGAATTTTATCTCTCAGGTGAAGTAGAGCCAGCCGAAGAATACATTGAATGGTTTGACACAATTCGTAATGCTAATCCAGTAGATATTATTAAGATCCATATTAATTCTTATGGTGGAGATCTATTCACTGCTATTCAACTAATTCGTTGTATCTCAGAATCAGAAGCAACAGTGATTTGTTCTGTCGAAGGTGCATGTATGTCAGCCGCAACAATGATCTTTCTTTGTGCTGATGGTTTTGAAGTTTCAGATCACTCAATGTTTATGTTCCACAATTATTCTGGTGGTACTATTGGCAAAGGTGGTGAAATGTATGATAACATTATGCATGAACGTAAGTGGTCTGAAAAATTACTACGCGGCATTTATAGTGATTTCTTAACATCCGAAGAGATTGAATCTATCTTAAATAATAAAGATATATGGATGGATGGCGAAGAAGTAATTAAAAGACTATCTGCTTTGAAAGAAATGATTAACATTGATCCAAATGAGAATATCAAACCAAAACCTAAATCTCGTACTAGGACTAAAGCTCAAACAGGAATCAAAAAGTGAAAGTATATGATGTAAAGGTAGAATGGAAGCATGGATTCAAACATGAGTATCAAGTACATGGAGCAAATCATACTGCGCTTGGTACAGCCAGACACCTAGATGAACTATATTGGGTAAAATACTTTAGTATTAAACTTGGTGAGAAGATGGTCTATGAGAAGGGATCAATACCTCAGAGATCCCAATTTTAGCCATATGTATCAAAAAAGATACAATTTGTTACAATTCTTTTTTCCTTTAGAATCAATAACTTAGAACTGCGGTGGGCCTAAGTTATTGATTTATAAGGGAAAACTTTTTTCACAAAACAGTGTACATTCCTGAGATCTATGGTATAATAGTACCATAAATTGATCAAAGGAGCCATATGATGTATATAGTATATAATGTAAATTCTCATTCTGACAATCGTACATTTGAGACCCTACGTGGGGCTAAGATCGCACGAGCAGCAATGAATAAAAAATCTGATAGTGTTTATGAAGTTGTCTCTGCTCATGAATTTGAAACTAAAGTAGTTAAGATGGTTGAAAAGACAAACCTCTTGTCTGGTAAAAAGTTCATGGAGCGTTCAGATACTCCTTATTACTGCTCTCCTTCTTCTGAAACCTACTGGAGCATGTAATGATAGAATATAATGGTAAGAAATATAATAATCGTCACGGCGGCCCCTTTGATCGGGGCACTGCCGATTCATGGTATTCACGCGGCGAAAACCCTCACTATTTTGTTGGTGGAACATATATGAGCACCAAGGTTGAAAAGGCTAATATGACAGAACAAGATCTTGCCGATTATATGGCAGGGTACGAATATAATGAAAAATTTGGAAGTAAAAAGGAATATTAATGTATATAGATAATGAAAAAGTAATTTTAACTGATTGTGATGGAGTACTCCTTGATTGGATGTACCACTTCCATCGATGGATGGATAAAAAAGGATTTAAGCTAGTTAATCCAACTAGTTATAAAGTGCATGAACAATATAACATGCAACCATTAGAGGCGAAATATATTATTCGTCACTTCAACGAAAGCGCTGAAATTGCTTTCCTCAGTCCATTGCGAGACGCAGTAAAATACGTACGAAAACTTCATGAAGAACATGGATTTGTATTTCACTGTATTACGTCAATGACTGATAACATGGCTGCTCAGCATCTTCGTAAAGTTAACTTAGAAACAGTCTTTGGAAAGAACGTTTTCGAAGAATTGGTTATCCTAGGTTGTGGTGCAGATAAAGATGAAGCTCTACTTCCATATAAAGATACAGAATGCTTTTGGATCGAAGATAAAGTAGAGAATGCTGTTGTTGGAATGCAATACAACCTTAAGAGTGTCTTGGTATCTCACGAACATAATCGATCGTATAAAGGAAACATTCCTGTTGTAAAAAACTGGAAAGAAATTTACGATATTATTACTGGTGCTGAACCTTGGATGGTTAACCTTTATAAATAGAATAATAAATAGTTTATGAGGTGTCTATGCCAGCTGTTGCAAGACTAAACGATCCAACTACTACAGGCCACGGATGTGATGTCACGACTACAGTAGTGGGACCAACAGGAGCTTCTGCAAAAGTATATGCTAATGGTAAGCCAGTAGAATGCAAGGGTAATCCTACTGCAGCTCATACGATACCTGGTGGCAATGGATGTGTACCACATAGCGCTGTTATTAATGTCGGATCATCGACAGTGTTTGTGGATGGAATCGAATTAGCTAGAGTTGGTGATTCAACAGATGGTGGATCTATCACTGATGGTTCAAGCGATGTATTTGCAGGTCCACCTTAGGATAAATAAAGATGACAGATATATTTGATTTTGGATTTACGGCAGTTGATGAGGTTGAATTAGAAGCAGTACAACAGGCGGCTGCCGCAGTCGCGCATCAATCTGAAAATGCTGGTGTGTTACAAGCAAAGGTTGATGATTTATATAATGCTATTACTCCTTTGCTAAATAACTTAAAAAAGAATCCAGAAAAGGAATATATTCTTTGGCCTAATCGTTTAGAAAAAGTAGAACAATTTGAATCTTACCTGCAAGAAATATATAAGAGATAAGTTATGAGTTCAGTTTGGCATGGAGGAAAAGGATCTTCACCTAGACCCATTGAAGATCGTAAGAAGTTTGAAGATAATTGGGACGCAATCTTTGCTAAACCTTGTAAAGAATGTGGATTAAAAAAACAACATAAAACGGATTGCTCTATTGGCCGATCAAAAGAAAAATAATAGGAGGCAAAATGGAATACAAGCATCACGCTCTAATTGCTAGATTGGTATATAAAGATCTAGATAAAGAAGTAAAAAAAGAATTCAAAGCTTTAGGTTATACAACAGTTAAGTTTTTTGATATTGAAGGAGCGCAGGCTTATATTCTTGCCAACAAAGATCGAATTACTGTAGCATTCCGCGGTACTGAACCAAAAGAAAAAAGTGATATATTTGCAGACTTAGAAGCAACGCATACTAATGGATTCCATACTGGATTCTTAGAAGAATATGAAAAGCTTCAATTGAGTGTTCATGAAGAAGTTGCAAAGTTACAAGGACGTAAACAAAGACCGGTGTATGTAACTGGTCATAGTTTAGGCGCTGCGATCGCCAGCATATTCTGTTTTCATTATCCGGAGGCGGTAGCGCTATACACGTATGGATGTCCAAGAAACGCAAGTTGGAAAAAAGCAAAAGAGCTCAAAGTCCCGCATTATCGGGTGGTTAATAATAATGATATTGTCCCTAAAGTACCCCCTGCTTTTCTTAATTTTGCTCATCACGGGCAACTTAGATATATCAACTATTATGGAAACATTCGAGAACTTACTACCTGGCAAAGAATAAAAGACTCTTGGCGTGGGCGACGTCGTGCTTGGCAAAAGGGACAAGTCTTTGATGGCGTATATGATCACCTAATGGATGCATATTGCGAGTGCTTAGAAGATAACGAATGAGTTTTGATCGTATCTACTTTGAAGCAATGAAAATAAAACTTAGAGTAGCGTTAATGCGATATGACACACCTTGGAGAAAGTAACAATGATAGACAAGATGTTTTCGGATACAATGTGGATTTACACAGCGATAGCTGGCTCGATATTTGGAGCGCTCTTTATTGCTTATATGCGCGATACCCGTATTGCCTTATGGGTATATGGTAAATGGGATGGACTCATTGATTACTGTCGCGATCGTTGGGGTTGGACTTGGTTAAATCAAGATCTTGGAGCTTGGCGAAAAGTTAATCCTAATTTAGCAGCTAAGGTTGATGAATTAGAAGCACGAATCGTAGAGCTTGAAGCCGTTGCTCATCCGCCAGTTGCACCTGGTGGAGCAACAGAAATCTTAGAAGAAATTTCTAAGTTAAAAAATACAATGGAGAAGAAAAATGCTAAGCCTTCTAAAAAGAAAGCTATCTGAACGATCATCGATTGATGGTTTAGTCTTTATTGTTGCTGGTGTAGCTTTTATGGTACTTAAACCAATTGGCACTCTAATTGCACTAGCCTCTATATGTTATGGGTTATATACGATTTACAGAAAGGATTGATATGTTAACAACAGAAAAATTTGCTGAACTATTTCCAAACTGCAAGGATCCAGATGGCTGGGTTCACGCATTGAATGATGTTCTACCTGAGTATGATATTGATACACCAAAACGTATTGCAGCATTTATTGCACAATGCGGTCATGAATCTGGTGGATGGAGAGTATTCTCTGAAAACTTAAACTATTCTTCAACAGCGTTGAATTCTGTATTTCCAAAATACTTTGAACGTGCTGGTCGTGACGCCGAAGAATATCATCGACAACCAGAAAGAATTGCAAATGTAGTCTATAGTGGCCGCATGGGCAATGGAGATGAAGAAAGCGGAGATGGTTGGCGCTTTAGAGGTCGTGGTCCTATTCAATTAACGGGTCATGATAACTATGCTGCTTTCTCAAAGGACATGGATGTAGATGCAATCAGTGATCCAGACATTGTTGCTGAAGATAAAGAAGTTGCGTTGAAGAGCGCAATTTGGTTTTGGAATAAGAATAAGCTAAATGATTATGCCGATCAAGAAGATCTTAAAGGTATGACTAAGCGAATCAATGGTGGTTATAATGGTTTAGACGATCGTATCCATCATTATGAAAAAGCTTTGGAAGCGTTAGAATCTTAAATCTTAAATCTTATATATAGACACGACTAGGGTAACACATCTGTTACCCTTAGTTACAACACCCCACACTTAAATTTTATGAGCCTCAAAAGGGCAAGGATGAAGTAATGTCTGACACAATCAGAGTTAAAGTAGTACCAGTAGTACAGAGTTTAGCAACTGGAATTTTTATAGTATGTCTTCCAGCTATTATTATAATGTTAGCATAGTTAAAATCAAAAGGGAGCTCAATGGCTCCCTTTTTTTATTTATTAGATAATGGATTATCTAAAGCTTTTTGTAATTGATCTTCTAAGTCAATTTTAAGTTGTCTTGAATCTGATTCAATTCTTTTTTCTGTCTCACGCATTGTATCACGAACATCCTTTTCTGTTTCACGATTCAATTGTTCAATTTCTCTTAATGATTTATCAATATCAGTTTGGATTTGTCTAATACGTCGATCTGTATCTTCGGTTAGCTTTTCAATATTTTGAATATCACCCTTTAGATCATTCTTAATGTCACGAGTATAATCAGCTGCTTGAATTACTGAATCCTCAATACCTTTCATCTTTTCGTCGACAATAGAAATACGTTCATTAATGCCCGAAAGATCTGGAGCAACATAATTCTGAATTTGCTCCTTCATATCCATATAGTCTTTATAAAACTCAAAGGCACCCCAAAGTCCACCGGCGGCGGTTGAAAGTGCAGTAATCACAATCATCATTTTACCGCCGGTGAATTTAATTCCACCGACTTCTATTGATGTGCCTTCTTGTGAATTTTCTTCGGCCATTACTTATCCTTGTCCTTACCTCTATTTGCAATAGCATCAGCACCAAAGAAGGCTGAAACCAAAACAGCAATAGACGCGAAATATGTTGGAGCGATATCAGCGATCAAAGTTGCAGCTTTGTCTAAACCAAATGCTGAAGTTAAGAAAATACCAATTGGGTATAATAAGAGTCCGAACAATGAGAACCATGCCATCTTACGAATAGCATCACGTTGTGCATCTCTATCTTCTAACTCTTTACGCTTATACTCTAAATCCATTGCCGCTTCTTCTGCAGAAATGTGACCATCTCCGTTTGTATCCATTCTTGCCGCGACATCGTCATCAACTGTTATTGTTTTTGCCATGATTATATTCCTCTTACTTAATATATTGTTCGTTAATCATTTGCTGGTGCTTAAGGTCACTAGCTCCAGACAAACCTCTTAATAATCTAGCATTATCAACATTTTTCTGCTCCGTGTAGATATCTTTAGAAGCATAGAAACTCGCGTCAGTCATCACACTCATATATGATTCAAAGCCTCTTGGTGTAGTTGCAATTGCGTTAACACTAACACCATCAGCAAGATCATTATCTTTTACGTTTTGATTTACAACAGGTCCAACTTTTACTATCTGAACTTCTGGTAATTGTTTTATTTGTGATTGAGTATCAATAATAGTCAATCCATCAATTAAGTCAATTGGCTTAAATTGAAACTGATCTGTTGTTCTTTGTTGACTTAAAGTATTTTGCGCTGACTGATTGCTCACATTAGCAGTAAATGCATTTAACTCAAACGTTTGTGATTGACTACTATTATTTATTAAATAAGATAATCTATTTTCTTGCTGAGTGCTTGTTCCACTTAAATTTGATAAATCGTAAATTGAAGTGGAATTATTATTTGGTCCCTGAAGTGGTAAAGCACTAGAAGATGCAAATCCTTGAGTGTTATTGGTAATCCCAGGGAGTGAGAATGCTTGCACAACAGATGGTGCATTAATAGTAATACTACCAAACTCATTTGAAGAAGCAATTGCGCTTTGTTGAGCTGATTGACCAGCCTCGACACTTGTTGCAATGCTTTGTGACTGTGCTTGAGCAGCAACAGCTTCACCCTGTTGAGTTGCTGCTGTTGCTGCTTGTTGAGCTTGTTGTTGAGATGATTCAACAGTAGATCTTTCAGTTGAAGATACTCTATCTTGTTCTTTTGAAATGATGCTTAATATTTGCGATGTTGATACCGTAGGTTTACTACCACCACCAGATGAAACCTCTCCAACTTTTGCTTGTACATTATTAGCAACAGGGGTAGAACTTATAGATGGTGCTTGAATTGTAAATGTGGACTGGGCCGCAGCTTGTTGAATCTGTTCAGCAATTGGTGTTTGGCTTTGTTGAGCTACTTCAGTTATAGCTTCAACAACAGGCCCAGCTGTATAAGTTTCAGGGATAATACTTATTGTTTCTGGTTCAGTAAAACTTACACTTTCAATTTTTTCAAGTAGTGCATCAAGGTAACCTTTACATGTTGTACTATATAATGGATCAGTCGCGCAAGGATCAACAGAATAGTTCGCGGTTAAACTAAAGTGCATGAACTCAGGTCCATAGTAACCAGCCCAATAACCAGCATCTTGGCCCGTAACAGATAACTGAAGATTATCTACTTGTGAAAGACTATATGGATTACTATAGGTTCTTGTTCCAGTAAATGCTGTCCAACCTGGAATATAATACCCATAATCGTATGTGTCTCTTTCTGCTATAGATCCATCTTTATTATAGAGAGTAATATCAATATATGCAACGGGATCATAACCACCAGGTTGTGTTCCATTAATGTTTGAGTTCTTTACATGCCAGTGATAGTTATAACCATTGATTTGTAAACCAGTACCCAATTGATTGAGACCAGCAGCTAAAGACGCGGTCTGAGATAGTGTTGTTTTGCCATAGCTAAAAATAATTTGGTTTTCATTCCACTGTTGATTATTAGTCCATATGCCAGGACATGGCCCACCACTAGTTCCACCCCAAAATCCTTCTGATGTTGCAGTGGAACATCCTTGCCAAGAACTACCAGTATTGGTAATTAATTCAGCACCAGTAAAACTATTTGAGCCAATTTCCTGCGCGTTAGAGACCGAGCAGAAGAAGACCAAGGAAAGTAGCCCAGCCAGTTTTCTTATAGAAGTCATCATCTTTTATTTTCTCTTCTTTTGGTTGTTTATCTGGATTATTAATCCAAGCATTTTTTGCTTCTGAACCAATCTTTCCTTCATAAGGACAAGGAGTACCAGCATTTAACATCGCATCAAAGACTCTACGATCTTGACATAGCGTAGCTACAGCAGCTACTTTCATTCCCATGTCATAAAGAGTTTTTGCATTCTTTAGTCTTTCGCAATTCATATCACGAACTGTACCACCTGATGAAGCACCAAGGATTTGTGTTTGAACGGCGCCTGAAGTACCAGTCGTACATAGATCATTATTACCACCAGACATCATTGATGGAGCAACAGCAGTTGGTGGTGGTGTTTCTATTCTTTGGTTAATATTGCTTTCATTGATATTACGATTAGTCATATCACCAGTTTGTACGTTTTGATTTATGTTATTATTGTTTGACGTAGATGTATTTACGTTTGTATTTTCATTTACTGATGTAGACGTATTAACATTAGTATTGTTGTTAGTATTGTTACTGGTTGAAGTACTGTTAGTATTATTATTGTTATTAAACGTTTGTTCGCCTGAATTAATATTATTATTTGTATTTACGTTATTGCTGGTTGAAGTATTAGTATTAACATTCGTGTTATTGTTAGTATTAGTATTTGCTGAAGTACTTGTGCTAACGTTATTGTTATTAAATGTCTGCTCACCAGAATTAATATTAACATTAGTATTGCTGTTAGTATTATTGCTGGTAGAAGTATTGACATTGTTATTATTATATGTCATTTCTCCGGAGTTGACATTGTTATTATTGTATGTCATTGTTCCAGAGTTAACGTTGTTTACTGTCGTCTCTCCATTAACAGTAGTGGTGTTAACATTGTTGTTTGTCGAAGTACTTGTTGAAGTATTCGTATTTACATTTGTGTTCGCACTAGTACTATCAACGGTTGATGTTGAAGTATTAGTCGAAGTGTTTGTATTAGTATTATTCGAATTAACGGTACTATTGCTTGTTGAATTCGAGTTAGTATCAACTAATGTAGTTGAATCGTAGGTTTGCGCGGCAAGGTTGCTTGTAGCCATTATAAAGAGCGCTACCATAGCAAATTTGCTACGTAACATTTCTTTACTTCTCCTGAAGATATGGGCTGTACAAAGGTGTACTATATATTTATATAAAAAAAATGTTTACTTTCTCTCTAGATGTGATATAATAGCATAGTAAATTGATAAAGGAGACTTTTATGCGCCACTTTCTACGTTATTGTGATAAGATTGCAGATGTAACTGTTACCGCTCTCCGCGAGGATTCGTTCTTTTCGAATGTAAGTGGAATGAGACTTGATATGAATAGTGATGGATCATATAGATCGAGTAAGAAGACTATCTATGTGACAGATATGTATGGTTCACACTATAAAGTAACTATTGAAGAGGATAATAGAAATGAGTAAGATGGGTCAATATGTACTTCAAATGGAAGAAGACAGTCAGTGGATGTCAAGGGAACAATGGGTAAAGGTATATGGTATGAGCAACATAGCTACATATGACCGGCTCAATGGCCCAGAGGATTCACGAGAGACACCGGAGCTTAGAGAAGTGGTAGACCTATTGGATCAAGAGATCCAGTTCCTCAGCGAGGCTCAGAATCACTCTCAAGTGGCCTCAGAGATCAGGGAACTAGAGGAAAAAAGGAACCTATTGATGGCCACAGTGTGTAGTCCAGGCAAATAATCAATGGCTTAGATGGCATACTTCATCCATTAGATGAACAATATGCCCTAAGTTATTGATTCTAAAGGATATTTCAATTTGTATCAAAAAAGACACACTTTAATAAAAAAGTTACAATTTATTACAATTTATTTTTCCCTTACAAATCAACAACTTAGAGCCCCGCAATCCCTAAGTTGTTGATTCTAAAGGAAAAACTTTTTTCACAAAACAGTGTACAATCCTGAAATATATGGTATAATAGCTACATAAATTGATAAACAGGAACTACATTATGGATCGTATCTCGTTTGGTAAGGCAGTAAATCTGGGTTGGTCTGATCTGGAAGATATGGAATACCTTGGTAAGCTTGGTGGCTATGAAGTCTACCGCGCTGATCCCAATGAATTTTATGATGGTACTACAATCGAGGTGATCGATCCCAATGTGGTTCGTGGCAAACGTCAACCTACATATAAGCGTGTCATGGAAATCGAGCTAGCTCAACTCTATGCTAAGAATGCGTGGCATGTGAATATCAGCCGAGTCGATAAGAAGTATCAGGGTCAAGGCCTTAGCTTCAGAATCTATCGATTCCTTCTCAACAAAATCCCTGGCTTCATTTTGCAAGCTGGTACAAGCCAATCACCAGGTGGTGCTTACATCTGGTACAAACTATCTCAATTCAAAGATGTACTTGTCTATGGTCGCACTAAAGCTGGTCGACCGGCGATGATGATTCCCAACGACGAGTTGAGAGAAATGCAGTGTTACAATCCTAGCAAAAATGCTTATGATGGTGACAAAGAATTCTACATGTTCGCAATGAAATGCGCTTAATCAAAGGAAAAAATATTATGATGACTAAAGAACAACGCTTGGCTATGATCAAAAATGCCGCTAATAAAATTCAAGGCAATCTAGAACTTCGCGCTCAGCAAGCAAAAGTCAATGCAAGGTTTATTGCTGATTGCAACAAGAAGATCGCGAAGATCAAAGCAAAGCAAGAAGCTAAGCTTGCAAAAGAGCTTGACGCCCTTGATGAAAACTATAACGAAGTAGATGCGAAGACAGCGCGCAAGATTGCTGATTCTTATGTAGGTGATATCTATCGTGAAACAACTAAGTTTGATAATGAGTGGAACTAAATATGAAATTTAATGTAATTCGTAGTTCTAGCTGGAATGATGAGATCAATACGATTGAGATCTCGTGTGTTGAAGAGCTTATGAATCTATTGCAGGTAAGTAAAGCACCAATTATTTTGCATGATTGGGAAACACCTACCATTGAAATTTACGACGATTATAGAGAGTAATGTTATGAAATATGTTATTGCCATTGTTGCGATTTTATTGCTACTCGCCGCACTACCGGCCGCGGTGATCTTGTCCTTGAATACTTTGTTTGCTACAGGTATTCCATATACAATTGAAACCTTTGGCGCAGTTTTAGTTCTACTTGCTGTAGCAGCAGGAGTTACACAAGGATCTAAATAATATGACTATGCATTTAATCAAAGGAGTTCGTGTAATCGGCTCTAAAAAGAAAGCTAAACGTAAACCTGGTTGGCGAGAAGCTGAAGCTGAGTACGAAGCTTTCCTAAGAAAACATGGCATTGATCCTAATCAAAAACCAAAGAAGAGAGAATTTGTTCCCTATGAGAAACCAAAATCAACAGTGTTTGTTAGAGAGACGCCGTACTATCCGTCCTTCTCGTCAGCACCAACTAAGACAGAACTACTTGGCAATGATACGCCAAAGCAGGAACCAATGCAATACTCCGGAGATTACATCGTCGGAATTGCAACTATGCAC
>Ga0181559_10001763_pt1 | contig 21346 bp, 17 predicted proteins | sample 011ome_21_FD_133752 | JGI IMG/M metagenome (GOLD analysis project Ga0181559, IMG submission 133752) | Coastal salt marsh microbial communities from the Groves Creek Marsh, Skidaway Island, Georgia - 011508AT metaG (megahit assembly) | ecosystem: Environmental > Aquatic > Marine > Intertidal...
GCACGCCTACGAAATGAGTTATCCCGTGGGTCGGACGCTGGTTGGCGCACGACCCTAGGCACTCGTTTACGGTGCTTGGCATGACAATAACGCCCGTGATGAAGGTTGGAATATCGAGCGGATGGTGTGTAGATTGGCAGGGTTGGGCACTAATGTGAGAGGGGCAAATGGCCGGAACGATGCGTGGGCGCGTGGCGATTGTTGGCGTAGGTGAAACCGAATATTACAAACGTGGTCAGGCACCGGATGCTGAATTCAAGCTAGCGCTGCAGGCTATTGTCAAAGCCTGCGCGGATGCTGGCGTGGACCCTAAAACGATAGACGGGTTTGCCTCCTACAGTAATGATCGCAGTGATCCGTCCCACCTCGCCGCAGCTTTAGGTTGTCGTGAATTACGCTTTGCGAATATGCAATGGGGCGGTGGGGGTGGCGGTGGATCAGGTGCAGTCGCTAATGCGGCGGCTGCGATTCACGCCGGGTTGGCAGAGACGGTCGTGGTGTTTCGAGCGCTCGCGCAAGGACAATTTGGTCGCTTTGGCCAAGGTCCCCAGCGCAATACCATCAGTGGTGACATGGCGCATACGGTGCCGTATGGATTGATGTCGCCTGCGCAGATGTTTGCCATGAAAGTTGTGCGATTTATGCACGATTATGGGGTGGAGCAATCCGCACTAAGGGCGATTTCTCTGGCTTGTTATGAACACGCGCAGCATAACCCCCGGGCGGTCATGCATGGCCGCCCTCTGGATGAGGCCACCTACGAGGCGTCCCGGTGGATTGTTGAGCCCTTTCATTTGTTTGACTGTTGCATGGAGAACGATGGTGCGGCGGCAATGGTGTTGATGTCGGCGGAGCGCGCGAAAGATTTTGCGCAGCAACCCGCCTATGTGCTCGCGGCCGTGGCGGGGTCTCATTATCGCGCGGGAGCTTCCGTCCACAATACGCCAGATTACGCCACGTCGACATTTAAAACCCTCGCACCGCGACTGTACGAGATGGCCGGCGTCGAACCCGGAGATATTGATGTATTGCAGAGCTACGAAAATTTTACCGGGGGTGTGTTGATGAGCTTGGTAGAGCACGGCTTTTGCGAGCCCGAAGCCTGTAATGATTTTTTTGTAAAGGAACGATTTTTGGCGCCCTCGGGCGAGCTACCGCTGAATACCAGTGGTGGAAATTTGGCCGAGTGCTACATGCACGGTTTAGGCTTGAACATTGAAGCTGTGCGGCAGATTCGTGGCGCATCCACCCGACAGGTGACGGATGTAGATCTCTCGATGGTGATCTCTGGCCCCATGGTGACGCCGGTGAGTTCCTGCATTTTAGGGAGTGAGGCGACAGTATGAGTAAGCCCTATTTGAATGCTGGTTTGGCGCACCCCGTGGCCAATGAGTTGGACGCGCCCTATTGGCAGGGACTGAGTGAAGAGGTGCTGCGTATCCAACAGTGCGTGCACTGTGCCGGTTGGCAATGGGGACCGGAGTGGGTGTGTCATCATTGTTTGAGCGATGAAGTTACTTTTGTTGAAGTGGCACCGGAAGGAGTGATCTACAGTTACGAACGTGTCTGGCATCCGGTACACCCAGCGCTGGCGGATCAGGGGCCGTACCTGGTGGTCCTGGTTAGTCTGCCTCAGGCGGGCAACGTTCGCCTTGTGGGGAACCTCCTAGGGGACCCCATGCAGGAGGTGCGCATAGGCGCTCGGGTAAAGGGTGTTTTTGAACACCACTTGGATGGTCAACCTGCCTTCAGTTTGCTGCAGTGGTGTATCCACAGCGATTGACTGCGCAATCCGTGCGTCAGGGCAGCGGTCGGTTAACAATACGGAGTGAATAAAATGGTCGAGGTTCAAGGGCGTTGTGATGAGCGGTTCAGTGCCGTAGCTGATGCGTTTGCAAGAAATTTTGCAGATCATGGTGATGTGGGAGCTTGTGCCGCCGTCTCACTGGAAGGTGAAATGATAGTTGATCTTTGGGGTGGTTATCGAGATCGGGACCGGAGGCTACCCTGGCAGGAAGACACAATCGTCAATGTGTACTCAACCACCAAAACAATGACGGCGCTGTGTGCCTTGGTGCTGGCAGATCGCGGTCAGCTGGACTTTTATGCGCCTGTCGCCCACTACTGGCCTGAGTTTGCGCAGCACGGCAAAGAGCAAATTCAGGTTCGCCATCTTATGAGCCACAGTGCGGGCTTGTCCGGGATGGATGAAGCTTGTGCCGGGGACGTTATTAACGATTGGGACTACGTGGTTGCAGCATTGGCTCGCCAGGCGCCTTGGTGGGAGCCAGGTACGGCCAGCGGTTATCATGCGATCACTCAAGGGCATCTTATTGGTGAGGTGGTTCGACGAATTACCGGCCGATCGCTCGGAACCTTTTTTGCGGAAGACATTGCGGGTCCGCTGCAGGCGGACTTTCACATCGGCACTGATGAGCCACATTTTGCACGCATCGCTGAACTCATACCGCCGACTCAAAATCACGCAGCAGAATCTTTGGATGCAGATTCCAGGTCAATCAGTGCCAAAACATTTCGTAACCCGGCAGTCGTTGCCTCGGACGCGGCTACGCCCGGCTGGCGTAAGGCTGAAATTCCCGCTGCGAATGGGCATGGGAACGCTCGATCGGTCGTCCGAGCGCAGACGCCGGTAGCGAATGGGGGCCAGGCTTTTGGGGTAGAGTTGTTGTCACCCGCGGGGGTGTCGGTGATCTTTGATGAGCAAACCTACGGCAAAGACCTCGTGTTGGGAGAGACGCTGCGCTTTGGTATGGGATATGGCTTAACGTCCAGCCACATGCCCATGGGACCTAACGAGCGTATAGCCTACTGGGGCGGGTGGGGCGGATCGACCATTGTGGTCGATCAGGATGCGCACTTGTGCGTGTCTTATGTAATGAACAAGATGTCGCCCGGGGCCCTCGGTGACCCGCGTGGGTTCGGCATATTGCAGGCCGCGTACGCCTCACTCTAAGCGATTCAGACGGCCAATCTTATCCGCAGGATATCCCCGCAAGCCCGTGGGGCGGGTATGCGGGGGGTGGTGTGATCAAGCCTGATTAATCAAATTCCAGGATAGCACGGCCCTGAATGTTGCCGGCCTGCAAGGCGTCGGTTGCGTCATTGATTTGCTCGAGTCGATAACGCGCGGTGACCATGGAGTCCAGATCCAGGGTGCCATCGTCATACCACTTCAAAAAGCGTGGGAAGTCGCGGTCCGGCGCGCAGGAACCGCCGATGCTGCCAATGAACTGTTTCTCATTGATCAATACGTCAATGGCGTTGAGTTCCACCGGCGTGCTAGGTACACCAACCAAGACAGCTGTCCCGCCAGGTGCAGCGCCAAAGTGACCGCTGCGGCAGGCGGGTACAATCTGTTCCATTGTGGTTCGAATACCGATGCAATCAAATGCATAGTCTGCACCTGAAACAAGTGATTTCATGATGGTGTATTGGTCGGTTTTTGCGGTTAAGGCATGGATCGCCTCAATAGGGTCTACCTCGCTTGCATTGATGCCGTGGGTTGCTCCAAAAGCTTTGGCAAAATCCAGTTTTTGCTGATCGAGATCGACCGCAATAATGGGGTTCGCGCCGGCAACTTTAGCGCCGACAACGGCGGATAAGCCGACACCGCCGACACCGAAGATGACGACGCTTTCGCCAGCTTTGACGTCAGCTGTATTGATGACAGCGCCAGCGCCGGTCATTACCGCGCAGCCAATGATGGCGGTGACATCTTTCTTGATGCCCGGATCGACCTTGACGACGTATTGCTGATCGCACAACGTGTGGTCAGCCCAGGTGAATACATTCTCAGATACAGCAAGGCCATCACTGACCTGCAGTTGAGCGGTCACGGGGGGTTGCTGGGTGGCACTGGCATCGCGAGGCACCCAGGTGACCAGCACCGTATCACCTTCTTGAACGTGGGTGACTTCACTGCCCGTTTTCAGGACGACACCGGTGGATTCGTGGCCGAGGATGACCGGTGAGGTGCGTGGCCTATGCATCTGGTGCAACTGGGAATGACAAATGCCAGAGGCAAACTGTTTGACGATGACTTGGGTGGCCCCGGGATCGGGTAAGTCAACTTGTTCGATTCTTAGATGATGTGTGTCTTGTGGCAAGACCACGACGTTTGCCGCTGTACCCATAGTGATGTCCCCTAACCGTTTAGTGTGTGACCTGAAGTTTGGCGCGACTGGGTTTTGAGTGCAATTCCTTGTACTCTGGCCAGGATGACCATTTTCTATCGCCTTGTGTTTTCCGGCAGGTTGCTGACAGGCCAACATGTTGCTGTGGTGCAAAAGCGCCTGGTGAAGGTGTTGAAGCTGAATGACGAGCAGGTCAGCCGGCTATTCTCCGGTCAGCCGGTGGTCATCAAGCGCGCTGTGGACATGCAGCAAGCCCAGCGGTACCTCTCCCTGTTTGAGAGAGCCGGCGCTGAACTGGAGGTGTTACCTGCTCGCCCATCAGATGTGCAGGCGTTGACGGCAAAGCAACCAAAGACGCCGCCCTTGAGCGATTTGCAGTTACTCCCTTTAGGTGCAGATGTACTGACGCCGCGTGAACGTAGCCAGCCTGTGCTGATTGATGTAGACGTTGGGCACCTGACGGTACAAGACCTGGCGGTGCAAGACCAAGGGGCGGTGGTTCAAGAGTCGGAGGTCAACTGGCCCGGGCCGTCAGTTGACCATATTACCCTGGCGCCGCCTGGCGCCCCACTCAGCCAGGTGAGGCCCATTGTGGAAGCCGCAGCTGGCATCAATGCAGCCGTGCCTCGAGCGAGTTTTGTTCTGGCTGAGCCAGGCGCTGAGATGAGTATGAAAACTGCAGCACCGGTGCCGCCAGCGCCTGAGACGGGGCATCTGCAATTACAAGAAAACTGAATATGAGCTACGACTAAAATCAACTGGAGAAGATATGAAACTTTATGAGTCCCCTAGCCCAAATGCGCGTCGTGTGCAGGTGTTCATGGCCGAGAAAGGCGTGGATTGTGAACGTGTCGCCGTTGATATCAGAGCGGGAGAAAATATCTCCGAGGCTTACCTTGCAAAAAATCCAGGGGGCCGCGTCCCGGTACTGGAGTTGGATGATGGCACGTGGATTGCTGAAACCATTGCGATCTGCCGCTATCTTGAGTGTTTACACCCGGAACCTAACCTGTTTGGCAGCACCGCACTTGAAGTTGCGCAGGTCGAAATGTGGCAGCGCCGCGTAGAATTATCCTATATGTCTGAAGTCGCTGGCGCTTTTCGCAATTTGACTGGTTTTTTTAAGGATCGGGAAACCTGTGTGGAAGAATGGGGGCGTGTCTGCGCGGAGAAAGCGCCAGCCGCGCTGTCGATGTTTGACGAACAGCTGGCTGACCATACCTACTTGGCGGGCGAAAGCTTCAGCGTTGCTGATATTACGCTGGCCGTAGCACTCGATTTTGCACGCATGGTCAAGGTGGTCGAGGTACCCGAATTGCCCAACATCAGTCGCTGGTATGAGTTAGTCAACGCGCGTCCGAGCTTAAGCGCAAGTTGATTTAGGGCCTCTTGACCTAGTCTGCCATCCCGTGGTGCATAGTCGCGCCCACGTGGAGTAACGGTGAAGCGTCGATTTCCTCGGCGTTCATCATCGTTGCAATGCGCTGCAACGCGGCAACCAGCATTGACTGTTCCCAATGTTCAAGAGCCTCGAAACGTTGACTGAAGAGGTCTTGCAACGGGGTTGGAGCCTGGTCAAGCATCACGGTTCCCTGCTCGCTGAGGGTGGCGTGGACCACGCGTTTATCCTGAGTGCTGCGATGTCTGGCGACAAGGCCCCGGGATTCAAGCCGATCGAGAATGGTAGTGACAGTCGCCTGACTTAAGCTGACCTCACGGGATAATTTCGAGATCGACACTGCCCCCAGGCTTTGAATCGCTTGCAAGATGAGAAGTTGCGGGGCGGTTAGGCCTACCTTTTTGCTCAATTGGCGAGAATACAAGTCCGTGGCACGGATGATTTGACGCAAACTGATTAAAACTTTTTGTTCCTGGCTGATGTGATCGATCACTGGAGGTCCGATGGTGGATGCGGGTCAGGATAATAGGCTGATAGCCGCCCGTTGGATAGTCAGTAAATGACGCGCAGCCTCTTAGATCTCAAATGTTTAGTGTCGTATGAATATTTTGTCTGAGTTTGCTATACTGACCGGCTGAGCGCGTCGTTTTTATGTAAAAACGTTCTTCGAGACGGTTAGAAAACTATGCTTTTCCCCGACTTCCGAGGCAGTTTTACAGGTGATCCCATTCGACGTCACTAGAATAAATAAATTATCTGGAGAGACCCTTGCCTTTCACACGTACTAAAATGAGCCAGGCAGTGGCTGCTGCCATAGCCTCGATGACTGCATCCCACGCAATCAGTGAGGAAGCCGCCAACTCGAACCGCGTCATCGAAGAAGTGGTGGTCACGGCCACAAAACGCGCGATGCCTCTTCAAGACGTTCCAGTAGCGGTTCAGGCATTGACTGAACAGACCATGGAAGACTTGGGTATAGATAATTTCGAAGACTACCTGATTCAGCTGCCCGGGATTACCGCAGGCGGAAATGGTCCGGGTCAAAATACGATTTATATCCGCGGACTAGCATCAACGACGCCAAACTTAACCACCGCGGGTGTAGCCGGGTTGGCGCCTAACGTCGCGTTCTATCTTGACGAACAGCCGTTGTCTCAACCGGGACGTAACCTCGACGTGTACATCGCCGATATGAACCGGGTAGAAGTGCTCTCCGGGCCCCAGGGCACCCTCTTTGGTGCCAGTTCGCAGGCGGGTAATGTGCGCTTGATCACCAACAAGCCAGACACGTCTGATACTTACGGCAGCGTTAAACTGGGCACCTCGTACACGAGCGGCGGCGATCCCAGCGGCAAGATAGAGGCTGTGTTGAATCTGGCTGTGGCGGATAACTTCGCGGTTCGTGCGGTAGGTTATAGCGATACCCAAGGCGGTTACATCGATCAGGTGGGTGGCACACTGGACGTCAGTCAAAGTGCCCGATTCCGAACCGCAAACACTGTTCGTGCCAATGGTGAAGTGGTCGGTGCCAGAGCGGGTTTTCAGGCCGGCGCAGATCTCAGCGGCGTGACCTTCAGGCAAGCTGAAGCGCGCCGGGAAAGTAACGCGAACGAAACGAAGTACCAGGGCGGTCGTGTGAGCGCGCTGTGGGATATCAACGAAGACTGGACTGCGCACGCCTCCGTGACTCAGCAAACTATGGATTCGGACGGGGTATTTTTCGCTGATCCAAATCTGGACGATTGGGAGATTCAGCGCTTTTCAGACGACTCCATCGAAGACGAATTCACCAACGTAAACTACACGATCGAAGGCCGCATCGGTGCCTTGGAAGTGCTTTATACCGGAGCGTATACGGATCGAGACAGTGAACAGATCGTGGACTACACGGACTATTTGTTTGTAGGCCAGTATCTGCCTTATTACATCTGCGATAGCTCAGTGACCTATCCTGGCGCAGCAGCACCCAGTGGGGTGTGCCAGGCGCCGAATCTGTTCGTCGATTCCACCACGGAAACCGAGGTTTCAACCCACGAATTCCGAATTACTACGCCTATGGAGAACGCAGTGCGGGCAACGGGCGGCGTATTTTTCAGCGAGTTGGAACTTAGAGAGCGTAACGATTTCACCTATCCAGGAACGACTCAGGCAAATGTATTCGGCAGCCCTGGCTTTTTCCCCAACTTCCCCATGGCCCCCCAGGACACCTCGCTGCCGGGACCTTTCCCCGCGGACGTTATCTTCCGAAACGATGTCGAACGTACGGATAAGCAAAAGGGCGTCTTTGGCGAAGTGACCTGGGATATTAATGAAGACTGGGCGCTGACAGCAGGCGCACGATGGTACGATATCGAAGTGGACTTCAGAGGCAGTGCGAATAGCTCTTTTTGTAACTCTTTCGCCCCTGATTCAGACAAGTTTGGGACCAACATCAGTGACCTCTACGATGGTGATGGTTCGTTCACTTATCGCGGTGGTTCCAACGGCAGCGTTTGTGCGCCAAACCTGACATTTACCCTCAGCGACACGGTGGCAGATATTGAAGCAGCAGGACTCACACCAGGTGCGGCCGCTCAGGTATTTAATGCCGTCAGGGCTCCAGATAAAGCTGAAACCGATGGTGTGATCGGCAAATTGAGTCTGGCTTGGACGCCGAACGAAAATTCCATGTACTACCTGACCTGGTCTGAAGGTTTTCGCCCAGGGTTGCTGAATCGCCCAGGCGGTGCACAGGGTCCTGGTGGGTATACGGTACCTTTTGATATCGACACTGACGATGTGATCAACCTTGAAGCCGGCTGGAAGCTGGATATGTTGGACGGTACTTTGCGCTTCAACGGCAGCATCTTCTTCGTAGAGATCGAAAATCTCCAAACCACGATTTTCGATACCAGTATCGTCAATTTGTTCTTCTCTGATAACGCAGCCGACGCGGAAATTTTCGGTATTGAAGGCGATTTCATTTGGAACGCCAGTGACAACCTCACGGTCAGTGGCGCGTTTTCTATTCTCGATAGCGAAATCACCAAGGTGATCACACCAACCGGTGATGTGCGCAAGGGTGATGAGTTAGCGTATGCACCCGAGTTTCAGGGCAATCTGCGTGCGCGGTACGAATGGAACTTGGAATCAGGCATGACTGCCCACGTCATGCCTCACGTCGCTTTTTCATCTGAAGCCCAGAGTGATGTGATCGTGATCAATCGAGATGAAGTCGACAGTTGGGTGCTGGTTGGTCTAACCATGGGGGTCAGCAAGGACTCTTGGTCAGCAGAGTTATTCATCGACAACTTGTTTGACGAAGAAGCTGAACTGGCGCGTAACTTTGTGTTTGATCGTCAACGGGTCAACTACGCACGTCCCCAAACCATCGGCTTGCGGGTTGGCTTCGATTTCTAGAAACTGATCCTCAGCGGATAAGAGAAACGCTCCTTTCGGGGCGTTTTTTCTTTGGGCAACACGCATCCGGAACGGGCCAACGATATGTCGCAAGATACAAGCAATGCTTTTGAACGCATCCAAGCCATGATGGCGGCCGAAGATTTTGGGGCGGCTTTGAGCGAGCTCGATACGCTGTTGGCGGAAGAACCCCAACAGGGTGATGCGCTGTACTTTAAAGCCGTTTGCCTGCGTTATCTGAAACGCTTTGATGACGCAGGCGAAACATTGAATAGCCTGCTTTCACTCTTTCCAAGTAATGGGCGGGGTCACCAAGAGCAAGGCCATTGGTACCGTGATCAGGGTCAGATGCCGCAAGCATTAGCAGCCTACGCCCGGGCTACCGAGCTGAATCCGGCACTGGCGGCTGCGTTTAGTGGACAAATTCAAATTCTCGAGCAACAAGGCCGCGCGGCGGAAGCGAACCCCCTGCGGTTGCAGTTGCACAATCTGCAGAGCCTCCCTAAACCCCTTGTGGCGGTGATGGATCTGATTCACCAGGGCAAGTTATTGCGCGCTGAGGATATTTGTCGCGCTTTTCTTAAGCAGCATCCGCGTCATCTCGAGGGGATGCGTTTGCTTGCCGACATTGGGGTGCGCCTGGGGGTGATGGATGATGCGGAGTTTTTGCTAGAGAGTGCCGTGGCATTTGCTCCGGACCATATTCCGGCACGTATGGATTATGTGCAGGTGCTCAGAAAACGACAGCGCTTTGAGCAGGCGCTTGCCGAGGCACAAAAATTACTCGAGATCCGGCCGGATAATCCGCAGTTCCAGTCGATCTATGCTGTGGTCTGTATGCAGACTGGCGAGTTTGAAGAAGCTCTTCAATATTTTAATGCCATTCTGGATCGAGTACCCGGTGACGCATCGACGTTGACAGCCAAGGGGCACGCATTAAAAACTCAGGGTGATTCGAGTACTGCGGTAGAGTGTTATCGACAAGCGTACGCCAGCAAACCTGACCATGGTGAGGCGTTCTACTCTTTGGCGAACTTGAAGACTTATCAGTTCAGTGATGCTGAATTTGCGCTGATGCACGATCTTGTTGGGCATCAAGGACTCGCGCTGAATGATGAAACCTACGTCTCTTTTGCGCTGGGCAAAGGTTATGAAGACCGTGGAGACTTTGAACAGTCTTTTCACTTTTACCAGGCGGGCAATCGCCTCAAGAAAGCCGATAGTCGCTACGACCCTGATAAAATGGCTCAGGATCTTGCTGATCAGAAGCGCGTTTGTAATCCGGCGTTGTTTGCTCATCAACATCGCTCAGGCTGTGTAGCGCCGGATCCAATTTTCATTGTTGGGCTACCCCGGGCAGGTTCAACTTTACTGGAACAGATTCTGTCATCACACAGCCAGGTCGACGGCACCTTAGAGTTGCCCAATATTCTTTCCTTGTCCCATCGGCTGCGCAGGACTACAAAAACTCATGCGGATAAAGGGGGTTATCCAGATATATTGTGGCAATTGTCGCCAGAGCAGTTACGTCAATTTGGCGAGGATTTTTTGCGTGAGACTCAAATTCATCGACAGGGTGCACCATTCTTTATTGATAAAATGCCCAACAACTTCAGACATATCGGCCTGATTAAGTTGATCTTACCGAATGCGAAGATTATCGACGCGCGCCGTGAAGCGATGGCGTGTTGTTTCAGCGGGTACAAGCAATTATTTGCAGAAGGGCAGGAGTTTTCATACGACCTAGAAAACATCGGACGGTACTACCGCGACTATGTTGAGTTAATGGACCACTGGGATGAGGTGCTCCCTGGTTGGGTGCTGCGCGTTCAGCACGAGGATGTTTTAAGTGATCTGGAGGGGCAGGTGCGTCGCTTACTGACATTTTGTGGCCTGCCATTTGAAGAAGCTTGCCTCAAATACTACGAGACCCAGCGGAATGTCCGCACCCCCAGTTCGGAACAGGTCAGGCAACCCATCTTCACGGATAGTGTGGAGCAGTGGCAGAACTTCTCACCGTGGTTACAGCCTTTGCGGGACGCATTGGGGGATGTGGCGCGACAGCACTAAATCTTTGAAGTCTAAACAGGTCTAGAGGCGCGATAAGTGAACACTCAGTCCCCTTGGGGGTATGGCCAGGTCAACATAGGTAGGAAATGATGGTTCGAGATGACGTAGTACCCCCCTCTGAAAGTGCGACCGCGCCGATGGATAAGCCCGTATTTGTGAGTGCAGCCGTGTTGCTGGTTGTGTTTCTTGGAGCAGCAGCGCTTGCACCAGAGGCAACAGGTCAGCTTTTCAGTAGTATTCAGGGTGGCATTGTTGCGAATGGCAGCTGGTATTACGTCCTGGTGGTGGCAGTGATTTTAGTGAGCGCGGTTGGCGTCGCAACGACGCGCTACGGAGAGATTAAGTTGGGCCCGGATCACGCGGAACCGGACTATACCCTCACCTCGTGGTTCGCCATGTTGTTTGCCGCGGGCATGGGCATTGGTTTGATGTTCTTCGGTGTGGCTGAACCGGTCATGCATTTCCTCGATCCGCCGAATGGCGACGGTGGGACCGTAGACGCGGCCAAAGAGGCCATGAAAATCACCTTTTTTCATTGGGGTCTGCATGCTTGGGCTATTTACGCCATTGTGGCGGTGATTCTTGCGTACTTTGGTTACCGACATGATCTCCCGCTGACGCTAAGATCAGCGCTATACCCACTGATCGGCGAACGGATATATGGGCCCTTGGGCACCATGGTGGATGTGTTTGCCATCCTCAGTACCACTTTTGGCGTGGCCACATCACTGGGGTTTGGGGTAGAGCAAATTAACTCCGGGCTTAACTTTCTTTTTGGCGTGCCAAAAAGCACAGGCGTGCAGGTGGTATTGATTATTGTGACTACGGCGCTTGCAACCGTATCGGTTGTGTTAGGTCTCAATGCTGGCATCAAACGGCTGTCGGAGATCAATATTGTATTTGCTGCGTTGTTACTCGGCAGCGTGCTGGCGCTTGGCCCCACCGTCTACCTATTACAAATGTTCATGCAAAACACGGGTGCTTACGTGGCCGACCTGGTCGGCAAGACCTTCAACCTATATGCCTATGAACCCACTGACTGGTTAGGGGGATGGACCATTTTCTACTGGGGTTGGTGGATCAGCTGGGCGCCTTTTGTCGGTCTGTTTATTGCCCGGATTTCGCGTGGACGCACCTTGCGGGAGTTTGTGTTTGGCGCGCTGATCGGACCGACTTTAGTGACGTTGCTGTGGATGACCGTGTTTGGGAACACAGCCATTGAATTGATCATGGATCAAGGGGCAACGGCGCTCGCCGCCGCGGTACAACAAGATGAATCTGTTGCGCTATTTAAATTTCTTGAAAATTTTCCTTTGTCGCAATTGCTCTCTTTGGTAGCGATAGCGATGGTGCTGGTGTTCTTTATCACTTCGGCTGATTCTGGAGCGATGGTGCTTAATATGCTGTCTTCCAATGGCCGTGATGATACGCCTTGGCAACGTCAGGTCTTTTGGATGGTGTTAATTGGCGCATCGGCATTAATCTTAATGCTGGCGGGCGGTCTTTCTGCCCTGCAAACAGCGGCGATTGCCAGTGCGTTACCTTTTTCACTGGTGTTACTCTTTTCGATATGGGGCTTCATTCGAGCGTTGTCGGTTGATCACGCGAAACGCCAGACGTTGTCCTCAGCAACGGTGGGTCCCAGCGGTGGGCCCAAGTCATCTGATTGGAAAGTGCGGTTACAAAATCTATTGCACTATCCGGATAAAGAGGACGTTTGTAGCTATATTTCTGGGTGCGTCCTGGAGGCGATGCAGGAGTTTGCTCAGGAGTTACGCAACAACGGTCTGCATGTGGAGGTGTCTGTATCAGCACAGAGTGACGAGGCAACGTTGGCCGTCATGCATGGCGAAGAAATCGACTTTCAATACCGTGTGGCGACCCGACGCCACGCAAAGCCACTGCCTGTGACCGCGGGGGAGGCGACTGAGCGAGAGGTGTTTGCGCCGCCGGCAAATGCTGGTGAGGATGCGTCAGGCGGTTATTATCGGGCTGAAGTCCACTTACACGAAGGTAGCTTGGATTATGATTTGATGGGGTGGAGTCGTGAGCAGGTTCTGCACGACCTCTTGGAACAGTACGAAAAGCACCAACACTTCCTCCACGTGCTGCGCTAGCAGCACGATGATGCGCTAGCAGCACGATGATGCGCTAGCAGCACGATGATGCGCTAGCAGCACGATGATGCGTCAGGTCAGCGTGACTTCAAGAGATTGATAACCCGCAGCTTGCATAGCCTTGTGCACGGCACGCGCATCGTCAGGACAAAGGGCGACCATGGAACCGCCGCCGCCGCCGCCGGTAAGCTTTGCCCCGACGGCACCATGCGCGCGAGCAATATGGACGAGCTCTTCCAGTTCGGGCGTGGATAATTGCAAGGCATTTAGGTAACCGTGGCATAGGTTCATGAGTTCGCCCAGTTCTTCAATTTGACCCCCGGTCACCGCACTCGTGCCTGCGTCAGTGAGTTGTGCAATTTGATCAAAAATGCTGTTGTAACGTTGTGGGTTTTGTTGCCACGCTTGTCTAACACGGGCGACAGTATGAGCGGTGAGACTCTCTTTTCCGGTAATGCCTATGACCAGTGATAACGGTTGCCCCAATGTCAAAGTATCAAAGGTCGGTCCGTCATCGGTTTTCCTAAAACGCAGTGCGGTCCCGTAGGTGGCGACCGTGTTATCAACGCCTGAAGGTGTGCCGTGTGCGGCTTTTTCACACTCGTAAGCCAATTCGTTGACTTCAGCCTGGCTCAAACCCAGAGCGTAGCTGTGATCCAGCGCTCGCAAAATAGCGACGGCCAGCGCGGAGGATCCACCCAGGCCCATAGCCCGAGGCACGTGTGGAAAAACCTCAATGGTCATCGCGTTGTCCTGGAGGCCAAGGCGCCGGATGAGCGTGGCCAGAATACCGCTCAGACCCTGAGTGTTGGCGTGTACGCGTTGTTCCAATCCCCAGCGTGGAATGACGATATTGACGCCTTGCCCGCCTTTGCGAACAGCCGCTTCAACGGCCAAAGGTATGGGCAAGGCGATTGCTGGGCGGCCATAGACCACCGCGTGTTCACCCAGAAGTATAATTTTGCCGCACGCTGACTGACGCTCGCTATGATCCGGCTCAGCGGCTTTGCGGGCGATATTTTTGCTGATTTCCTGTGCCTTCCAAACCTTGATATCGCCAGATTCGATCAAACGCTCAACGACAGTCTCAAAATATTCTTCAGGTATACCGGCTGAGCTCGCGACGCTGCGCGCGTGAAGATTCATGTGATTTTGTTGAATACCGTTGGTGGACAGCGCTCGTAACGCAGCAAAATTTTGTGCCAGGCCAACGGTGGCCATAATGCCCGCGAGGTCTGTGGCGTTGGGTGATCCCAGCAAGCGATGATTGATGCGCACGGTGGGATTGGTTTCGAGTGAACCGCCCACTGTGCCCACTTTCATGGGTATTTCAATTTCACCCACCAGATCGCCGCGCTCGTTCTTGTACCATTGGGTTAACCCTCGGTAGCGGCCGCTGCGGGCGGCGTAGGCGTGGGCCGCGGCCTCAATAGCGCGCCAGTCATTGCCTGTGGCCAGGGCCACGGCGTCGATGCCGTTCATGATGCCCTTGTTGTGAGTGGCTGCGCGGTAAGGATCGGCTAAGGCCAGATCGTTAGCCAGGATGATACCGTCTCTTACTTCTTCTCCACTGTAACCTTTGCCAGCCAGGTTGGCGCACGGAATACATACTTCTGAGCGGGCAATCGCGCGGTCGGTTAAGTTCGACAGTATGCGCAGAAACACTTTGCCCCCGGTGAGCGTCTCTACCAAGGACGCCACGCCTTCGCACATAGTGTTGACGAGATTTGCACCCATGGCGTCCCGGGTATCGACTAACAGGTGTAAAACAACCATGTGTCGCCCGTCTTGTTCCGCGATGTGGTGGAATACCTCGATGTCTTTAGCGCCCCCGCCCCTCGCCAACATTTTGGGATGCAGGCTATTGGCCAAGGCCAGAATGTCCTCTTTGTGGTCGTTAAGCGCCTGTATGGCCTGTTCGGGGTTTGCCTCCAGCATAGTTTGCACCTGACCAATCAGGATCGGCTCGCTGCACTCGTAGCTGTATCCACCGCCGAGTCGGGCCATACGTGCTGCACCCGATAAGCCAGCAACGATTGAGGGTTCCTCGACCACCCAGGGGATGACGTAGTCCCGGTTGTTGATCAGAAAATTCAATGCAACACCCATTGGAAGGCCAAATACACCCACCACGTTTTCGATCATTTTGTCCGCGACATTGAGCTGTAGCTGGTGATTGGCGCTGGTCAATTGTTGAACGTCTTGGGCATCCAGCATACCTTCGCTGTGCAAAGCGCTGATCCGCTGGGTCACCGTCATACGGAAAAAATTTGGAATGCGTGAAGTCAGTCTAGCTTCAGCCTGATTGGACGCCATGGCTTGCGGTCTCCAATTCTAAAGGAACAAAATTGTCGCTGGCAGCCGCCTCGGCGAACGCTTCTAACGCGTCAGGGTCCTCTCCACAAGCAAGACCAATATCGCCACCGCCGGCGCCGCAAGGTTTATACACTAAACCATGCGCCGCTGCGATGTGCATTAATCGCTGATGTTCCAATGTGTAAATGTTGAGTTCGGCATGTTGATCCAATGCCTCCAGCTGGGCGCAATAGTCCTGCAACATATTTAATGTGGGCTGTGTGAACAGCGTTTTGGAGAGTGTGCCGAGATCATCCAATAGTTGAGAGTCGTTAGATTGGCGCCAGAGGTTAAAACTACCCAGAGCGCCAAACGTTGGTGCGCTGGTCCGGGTCCAGATTGCTTTCCAAAATAATTCAGTGGGCCACTGCCAGGGGTGGCCACAGCCATTTTCGAAGCGAATGGTGCCACCGTGCCAACTGGCAGCAACATCCAAGCCGCTGCCCCTGCCGCCCTGAAAATGTTGATGTATGGCGATTGCCTCGGTTTCCGTAGGGGTTCGACTCAGCAATTGGCATAACCCAAAGTAGGTGGCGCAGCACAGCGCCGCAGAGGAGCCAATCCCCAGCTTTTCTCCACCCTGGGTATAGAATTCCGTGGTGCTTGAACGTGCGGCAAACCGCAACGGGTAGTGATCAAACCCTAACGTGTGAAACATGGCCTCGACCAAAGCGGCCACGGGCAGTGCACAGAAGGTGTCAGTTGCCTTATAAGCCGCCGGTGTCATGAAACCTTCGCCACTCAGATGAATATGTTGGGTTGTCGGCTGAACTTCAAAGCGCGCCATTCGATCAACGGCCATGACAGCAGCGGGCGCTCCGTTGAGTACTGCATACTCCCCCCAAAGCACAATCTTACCGGGGGCGTGAATCGTCAACCGAGGCGTGGTGTTCATAGTGACGAAATATGCGCGCCGTTGCCCATGCCGCAAATCAGTGTGCGCTGAACACCGGGCACACTTTGCAGGGCCGCATTAACGCGTTCAACATCGTTGGCTTGACAGATGGCTTTGACCTGGGGCCCGGCATCGATGGTGAAGAATACGCCGGTGCCGGCAGCGCGCAGCTCGCGCACGACCTGCATGCAGCCTACTGTGGCCGGATTCCAGTAGGCCAGAGCCGGTAAGGAGGTGAGCATCACGCTGTGCATTTTTAGACAATTGCGTTCCGCGGTTTCGCCCAGCAGTTCAAAGTCTTGACGGGCAATGGCATCGACAGCCAGCGTGTAATCCTCCTGGCACGATTTGACCCAGGGGTCATAAAACGGTGATGTGCTGCGGGAGCGCGCCATACCCGTGGTACTGTTCACTGACTTAGCCCGTTCATTGGTGACGGCAACGATGGTATTTAAGGGCCAATGCTCAGCGGTGGCCAGTGTCGTTGCCTGCCAATCTGGTGGGGCTAGAGTAACAAAGCCGGAGAACACGGACCGTGCGGCGCTCGCGGATCCCTGACGTGCCCAGGCGGAGCGCATCTGTTGGTCCAAGCCAAGACCGCCGTGCGCATTAATTGCGGTAATCAGGGCGGCAAATCCAGAGGCCGAGGAAGCAAGGCCCGCGCCGGTCGGGAAGTTATTGTGGGTATCGATGTGTAATGGGCTGATTTGGAAAGAGCCGCGCAGTAGGCGGAGGAAGTGGAGGATTTTATCCTCTTCAACCTGCTGACCATTCAGCGTCACCTGGTCCCTGTCTGCCTCTTGAACGGTGGTTTGAGTGACCAGGCCCGAGAGGGTGATGGAGACATTGGGGGTTGCTGGATAATTTCCTGGCCGGTCCTGTTTACCCCAGTATTTAATCAGAGCAATGTTCGGATGAGCAGTCGCTGTGGTCACAAGTGGCTCGTCTACTGATAGTTGGGCGGCGGGGTAAAAGTGAACCCCATGGATTCCAATTCGCGGGCTACACCTAGCGTAATCAGATCATCATACTCCTGCCCGATGATCTGAATACCAATGGGCAGGCCGCGGTCATTCAGTCCAGTCGGGATGACGGTGGAAGGCAAGTACGCAACGCCACTTAGTCCCGCCCAAAAAACCTGTTCGAAGTAAGGACGTGGCTGGTTGTCGACCAGTACGGTGCGTTGACCAAAAGCGCTATGGTCATGCTCAAACGCGGCGGTGGCCGTGACTGGAGCAAGCAATAGGTCATAGTTTTTGAAAAACTCATGCCATTGCCAACGCAGTTTGTGGCGAGCCTCGTTGGCTGCGGCCCATTGTTTGAAGCTGGCGACCTGAGCTCGCATAACCGTAGCGGCCTGGCCCGCATCCTCGGGATCCAAAGCGTCGACATATTGCTTTAGCGATTCGTAAGACGCATCCGGCATACGAGCGGACATCGTAGCGTGCAGCAGAGTTTGGTAGGTATCGTGACTGCTTGCTGCGTTAAAGTCGGGGCGTGCGTCGTTGTTAATCAGCGCCCCAGCGTCTTTAAGCGCCCGCGCGACCAGATTGACTCTGTTCTCAACCTCCCGAGCGACGGGCGCCTGATCATCGTTTTGCCACACGGCAACCCTTAGCCCCTGGAGGTTGCGTTCCTGCCAGGAAGGAAGGTTTAACTGATACCCCCGCTCAAGGATGGCGTCAGGACCGGCGACGGCGCGCAGAGCAGTCTCCAGGTCCCGAGCGGATCTAGCCATGGGACCAATAACTGAGATGTCTCCCGGTGAGCGGATATCGCCCGGCGGGGCGTGCCCACGCATTTGCAGCAGACCGAAGGTGGGTTTATGCCCAAATACGCCGCAAAAATGTGCAGGATTGCGGATGGAGCCGCCAATGTCTGACCCGGTTTCCAGCCCGGTCAAACCCGCTGCTAAAGCGGCTGCTGAACCGCCGGAAGAGCCACCGGGGGCCCGAGTTAAATCGTATGGATTGTTAGTCGTGCCGTATAAATCGTTGTAACTCTGTAAATCCGCGAGGCTGATGGGCACATTTGTTTTGCCAAAAATGTTCAGACCAACCTGCTTCAGTTTTTTGATCGACTCGGCATCCTCGCTGGCGATGTTATTTTGCCAATCCGGGTTGCCAAACGTGGTTGGCGTGCCGGCCACGTTGTAGGATTCTTTCACGGTCATGGGTACACCGGCGAAGGGACCCGGGTCTTCACCGCGCGCGATAGCCTGATCAATATCGGCTGCGACGGTCGCCGCTTGCTCCCTAATATCTACGATAATCGCATTGATCTCAGGGTTGTAGCGGTCAACGCGGTCGAGGTAGATGCTAAGCAATTCGCAGGCGGAAAGTTCTTTTTGTTTGATCTTTAAGGCGAGTTCGGTCGCGCTCGCGAAGGCGATATCACTCATAGTTTGTTCCTACTAGTGCACGATGTTCAATTTTGGGCGCAGCGCTACAGTCCGCCAGCCTTGATCTTTAGTTCATCCATCCAAGCCTCTATTTTGTGTCGCATGAAAGGCAAATCAAGAGCGATAAAGGCGACACCGAGAGGCAGCATCCAAAAACCCAGAATCGGCAGGAAGCCAAAGACGCCGCCGACCATAAAGAGCAACCCGATGACGCTCCGTATAACCGGAGGCACGTGGTCGCGACCCCAGCGCAAGGCGCGGAAAGTGATGCCTGCAATACGCTGTTTGAGGTGGTGTGGTTTGGTGTCGCTCACGCAGTCATGGTCAGACCAGAATTGGCCCGTCGCTCGGTGCATCATGCTCATCGGGGTGGGCCCGGCGTTGCAGATCCGGTGCAATAGAACGAAAACGGTAGCAGCCATCATCATGCAAAATGCGCTCGATGCGATTGCGGTGCATTAGCAAATGCAGGTGCGCGATGGCTTCGCCGAGGGCCATCATCATCTGTCTGGGATCCAATTTCCGGGCGAAGAGCACCGGTAGCAGATCTTTTGCCAGCTGGGGCTCTACGCAGGCTTCCTCAATGGCGAGTAAGCGATCGTCATGGTGGCTAATGAGCTCTCGCAAACGCTCGCGCACGCCGTAAAAGGGTAGATTGTGCGCCGGCAGCACGAGGGTGTCTGCCGGTGTGCTCAACAGTTCATCTAGAGAGTCCATCCAATCTTTCAACGGATTCGCATTGGGCTCGGTCGGATGAACACTGACGTTGGAGGTGATGATCGGTAGAATTTGATCGCCGGAAATCATGATTTTGAGGGCGGCGCAATATAGGCAAGCGTGCTCAGGAGAGTGGCCCGATCCAATGACAATTTGCCAGTCATGCTGGCCAATGGTCAGCACCTGACCGTCTTCAAGTCGCTCATAGCCAGAGGGCATGGTCGGCATAGTCATGTTATCAGCGGAGCGTTGTTCCCACATTTTCGCCAACTGTGACAGATATTCTTCAGGCATGCCTGCTTGGGTATAAAACTCCTGTCCGAGCCACGAAGAATGGGTACCCGGCCCGCTGCCGGAGAAGGCCCGTGCCTGATAGTACTCTGCGCGGGTCATGTACAGGGGGCAACGGTAGTGATCGGTAATCATAGCGGATTGACCGATGTGATCGGGATGGAAGTGGGTGCAAATCACCCCAACCACCGGTCGACCGCCGAGTTCCTTATCGAAAATAGTGTGCCACCAGGCGGAGACGTCGGGACTTGAAAGGCCCGTATCAATGATCCACCAACCCTCATCATCTTCAAGTAAGTAAAGATTGATGTGTCCCAAAGAGCCTGGCATTGGCATGGCCAACCACCGCACGCCGGGAGCAACTTCACGAGTAGTGCCGGGTTCAGGCGCCTCACCCCATGGATATCTGAGTTCTGTTTGTGTTTGCATAAGCCGGTAAGTATAGCGGTAAGAGGCCCGATCTGTCTTGATTCTGTGCTTTTCCGGCACGGATTTTGCGATCTGGATTCGCCGTCAATAATCATGATCATCGCAGACCACATTGGTTACAGACTGCGTATTGGTTAAGCTTAGCCGGGCGCAGCAGTCGCTGCTGAAGGTCGGTTGATTGAACACTATGGCCTTCCAACCCAGTGACCGGGCTGTCTTTCGTGTGGGCAGGTCAGAGCCGTAAGGCACATCAACAATGCGGAACATGGACCATCAGGAACATGAACCCTAAGGAACATGAACAATGCCAAAATTGAATCAAAACGAATGTGAGGAATTTCTCTCGACGCCGGGTGTGTTGATGCGGGTCAGCGTGGTGCGCGCTGATGGTAGTCCGTTGGTCACCCCTATCTGGTTTTTGTATGACTCAGGGTCGATCTATTTTACGCCAAGAGAGAAGTCAGAATGGTTTGCGTGTTTACGGCGCGATCCCCGGGTCGCGCTGTGCATTGATGAACAACCGCTGCCGTATCGTAAAGTCATCGTCGAGGGCGCTGCGGAATTGGTGCACGACATTGGTGAGGATGATCTTTGGCGTGATCAATATCGGCGTATTGCCGGACGCTACGTGCCGCCTGAGGCGGCTGAAGCCTATGTGCAGAACACGATTGACCAGCCTCGTGGGCTGTATCGAGTGGTGTTGGCCGATGCGAAAGTCACGACGTGGCGGATGCCCCAGGAAGGCGAGGACGGGATGGGTATTTGGCATGATCGATACTACACTCCGGGCACCAACTTTTAGTGGGTGATTAAGATGAGGGCAGACTCAATATTTTTGCGGCATTAACGGATGAAGTGTCCCAAGTGCTCCGGCGCGCTAACCCCGGTGACTTATGGTCGAAAGACCATTCTGCATCGATGTGAAGACTGTGCCGGAATATTCTGTAAGCCCGACGCGCTGTCTGGCGTGACGCGCGATTGGATGCTGGACGTTGTAGATGCTGGACCTCATAAGCTCGCGCAAAAACACAACGCCATCGAGGATATTGACTGTCCGGATTGCGGTGTACCGATGGATAAAACGTATGATGCTGAGCAGCCTCATATTTGGTTTGAACA
>Ga0181559_10001766_pt1 | contig 21342 bp, 16 predicted proteins | sample 011ome_21_FD_133752 | JGI IMG/M metagenome (GOLD analysis project Ga0181559, IMG submission 133752) | Coastal salt marsh microbial communities from the Groves Creek Marsh, Skidaway Island, Georgia - 011508AT metaG (megahit assembly) | ecosystem: Environmental > Aquatic > Marine > Intertidal...
CGTCGTCTGTTTCGTCTGTTTCGTCGTTCGAAGGAGAAGAAGAGCGGACGAGAAATCGAATCGCTCTCGTCGCTTTCTTGTTCGGTCCTCCTCTTCCTCTTCTCGACGAAACAGACGACGACGACAGAAGAAGAAACGCGCCAGCGCTGGTGGTGGTGGTAGTCCTCGCCGACGCGCCGCCGACGAAGAACGCGTTGTTCATCACCCCCAGCGGCGCTTTTATCTCGCTTTAAGTGTATATATATCGCGCGCGCTTTTTATGTGTTTCTCTCTCTGTCGATTTTCCCCAAAAACGTACCGAGAGTGAACGCACACGCGCGCGACGCACGCGTAAACGCACGCGCGCATCGCAATCGCAATCGCAATCGCAGAACGAAGAAATGAGACGACGAAAGAGTTCAAATCCGCAAAGGGCGGTCAACGCGAAGACGGTCGTGGTGGTGAGTAGTAGTAGCAGAGAGAGGAGAGAAGAAGAAGAAGAAGAAAAGTTGGTGTTGTGCGTGAAGATACCTGCGACGACGAACGAAGAAGAAGAACGCCGCGAAAGGATGATGCGAAAGGAAGAAGAGACCGACGCCGCTGCTGCGCGCGCGAGAGGCGCGAAGAGGAAGAGAACGCGATTTGAGTGCGATGTGTGCGAGAAGTGTTTTAGTTCATCCACTGCTTTGAAGTACCACAAGCGCATTCACACGGGCGAGAAACCGTATGAATGCGATGTGTGCGAGAAGCGTTATAGTTCATCTGATTATTTGAAAATCCACAAGCGCATTCACACTGGAGAGAAACCGTATGAATGCGATGTGTGCGAGAAGCGTTTTAGTCAATCTAGTAGTTTGCAAAGCCACATGCGCATTCACACTGGAGAGGAACCGTATAAATGCGATGTGTGCGAGAAGTGTTTTAGTTCATCTGGTGCTTTGAAGTACCACAAGCGCATTCACACTGGAGAGAAACCGTATGAATGCGATGTGTGCGAGAAATGTTTTAGTCAATCTAGTGTTTTGCAGGTCCACAAGCGTATTCACACTGGAGAGAAACCGTACGAGTGCGATGTGTGCGAGAAGCGGTTTGGTCACGCGCAAAGTTTGAAAGCCCACAGGCGCACTCACCCTTAGCTTCCCATTTTCATCTGCAATCATCGCAGCGCGAGGACGCGTTTAAAAACAAACACTCCGCAGTACGCTCTCTCTCTCTCGTCGTTAAACCTCTCGTTTCCCTCTCTGTCGCTTTCACATCCGCGTCGCGCGGTTCGCCGCTTTTCTCTCTCTCTTTTTTCGTCTCATTCGCATTTTCTTCAAAATTGTAACAAAGCGACGCGCCAACACAAACGACGGGGTATGCCTCCAACGACGATCGGAGGAGAAGAAAACCACCAAAACCATCATCATCCGGAAGACATCCTCCCCACGCGCACGTTGTTCGGAAAGCGTTCTCCGCTCGTCCTCGTCGGCGCGGCGACTACCGCGGCGGTCTTATTCGGCGGTTTAGTCTCGTTCCGTTCCGGGAACTTTAATCTCTCGCAGAAGATGATGCGCTATCGCGTGCTCGCGCAAGGCGCGACGGTCGGGTTGATGGTCGCCACGAGCGGCGTCGCGTTCGCAGATTTAGGGAAGATGGATCAGGTTTGGAAGAATATCGGTAGTGGTAGCGGTGGCGGTTCTGATAAAGAGTGAACGACGACACAACGCGCACGTGTGTTACGTCATCATACCCTAAACCCTAATCATCGTCAAGCGAAGGGAAGGAAAGCAGATTTTTAGCCAGCAAAGAAGAAGAAGAAACACGGTCAAAAAGTCATGAGTTTGCGTCGTCTCGTTCTTCTCCGTCGTCAGCGTTCCTCCTCCTTGGTCGCGCCGTCGGGACGCGAAGGCGCGGAGAAGGGGAGAAATACGGCTTTAAAGACGTACTCTGCCGCGACGACGACGACGACGTCTGGCGAAGAAGCGGGGGAGAACGACGCGAAGAACGACGAGGAGGAGGAAGATAAAGCGTTCGCCGAACGCGAGAAGAAATTTATGCTCCAAAGAAAACTCTTCAGAGAGAGTTTGAAGATGAAGAATTTGGAACGCGCGAACGGGTTCACGAGGAAGAATCTGGTCTTGAGCGCGAGCGCGCTCGGGATGAGTCCCGCGGTCGTGGACGCGATGATGAGCGACGGCGACGAGGTTCCGCCAGAGTTGAAGTTGTTGGAGCAATGCGTGGAAGATGTGGACGAAAAGTTGAAACGGGATCTGTCGAGGTCGTCGAGCGGTGAATCGGATGGCTTTCCAGAGACGGCGGAGGAAAAGTTGCAACGCGTCATCTTCGAGAGAGTGTTCATGATGGAAAAATACGCCGAGTGGTGGCCAGAAGCAGTGTTGAAAGCGGTCAGGAAAGGCGGTCCAGGATATGCCAAACGAATGGCTGGGCGAAGGATGGAAATCGCCGAGTCTATCGCGGAATTCGCGTTTTCGGGAGAATACGACGACGACGACGGCGACGGCGACGAAAATTACAACGGCGATTCGTTTTCGTCGAGTAGCGATAGCGATAGCAATAACGCTAGCAGTAGAATTAGTGGCAACGCCACGAAGGTTTTAAAACGTGCCGACGTGGCTGCGATTGCCGGTCTCCTCTCGTTGGGAGAAACCTTAGTCACGGTTGACTTTTCTCGAGATCGAGAGACGACGAAAAAAAAGTTGCGCCTATCGATTAAAGCGTTCCTCGACGCGAGAAGACAGGCGCAAACGGTGAAAGATTACGCCGAAGCGTGGACGGTTGTGGATGCAATCGTCACCAACGGAGCGAATGCTTTGGACCGTCTAGTCGATGTAGCGAGTCGCAATAAAAAAGACGACGTCTTTAGTTTTAGCAAAAAGAAGCCTTCTCCTCGAGACGCCCTTCGCGCGGCGTCGAAGCTGTTCGAGAAGAAGCAAGAGTTCGTGTCCGGTTTGTTCAAGAACAAAGAAACGAAGAAAGAGGACGAGAACAACAACAAGAACGAATAGCTTTTTTCATTTGTATATGGTATTATTACTATTTGATATATATATATAAACTTTTTATTACACGCGTCGATTTCGATCAATCGCACTTGATGTTCCGGTAAATTCTGCGAACGAACGCGTTCGCCCCAAAATACCCAACCGCGCCGCACATCAAGCCCAATCCTAAACAAAACATCGCCGTGTATCCAAAGTAAAAGCACGTTTGGAAAAACCCAGTCATTTTCGTCTTGAAAATGAAGTAATATATGGAATACACGTACACGTAAAACGCGGTGCTCGCGGCGGAAATGAAAGAAGTCCAGTGCCAGTGGTAGTTTTCCGCGTTCAAAAGAAAGTACGTGCCGACGACGGTGACGCACAAAGTCACAATCATCAAAATCATAAAGACCAACAAAAAGAAGCCGTAGACGTAGTAGACTTTATAGTTCCAGATGCTCGTGAAAACAAAGTACGTCTCGATGAAGATGGATCCGAACGGTAGTAAACCACCGACGACGCCGATGACGCTCGGGGAGCAGTACCACGCTTTTTCCGGGATTGGTCGCGGGATGGTTTTCACGCGACATGGGTTGTTCGGAACGCCGTTCCAGTTTCGACCAATCACGGTGCCAAAGAGCACGAGTGGGAACGAAACGAACGCCCACATCAACGCTAATACAACCATGGTGCCAAACGGGGCAGCCGCTAAGGAGTGGTAGTAAATCGCGATGGCGTTCAAGAGGAAGGCGATGGAGAAGACGCACCCCGGGAACAACGTGGCGGTTAAGAGCATGGTGCGAATCCAGTTCTTGCCTTCGTTTCGGGCGTTAAATCCACCGGCAACGTAGCCAGAGATGAACGATGTCAACGCGTAGCACACGATAAAAGATGTGGTAATGGCGCCCCGTTGTTCGAAGAGCAAACCGGCGATGGTGACGCCGATGACCATAACCGACAAGAGCGCGAGTTGCGTCCCGGTGCCAATCAAAGCGGCTAAAACCGGCAACATTTTCGGCGGGCGAAAGACATCGCCGTGGACCAACTTCCATCCAGACTCTTCGTTCACGTCTCGTTCCATGGAATCCAAATCGTCCTCCTCTCTCGCGTATTTCGCGTAATCGTTTCGCAACGTTCGCATTAAAATCATCGATACCAAACCAGCCAAGAAGATGACCATCATGAACGAGTTGAAGATGGAAAACCAGTGGATTTGGTGTTCGAAAAAGTTGTAATCCAAATAGCGTTCGAAACGCTGCGTGAACTTCGTCGTCGTCGGTTCCCAGTTGACAGAGTAGGTGAAGTCGAGCTTTTCTCCCGCTTTCAACGCTTTCGGTCGTTCGGCGGTCAAATTGACTTGAATGATTCGATCTTCGTTGTACCCGATATCAAACGATCTGTGCGTGTACACGTACACTTTCGCGTCGCCGCCGGCATCGCTACCGCTACTGCTGCCTTTCTTCTTATTACTGCTACTGTTATCCTCAAAAACCTCTTCTTCATCGTCATCATCGCTCGCGTTCGGATCGACGTACTCGCCGACGAATCCCCAAATCGGCAACTCGTCCATGTAAAACTCGTACCAATAATGATTCCTAATCGCGTTTGAGAATTTCTCCACCTCTTTCTCCGTCAACTTCCCGGTCGAACACATCGCTCTCTTCGGTAAATCTTGCCTAAACTTAAACTCCACGTTCGATAAAATCAACTCGTTCCCTTCCAAAATCTCCCCGAGACCGCCCCACTTGTGCACCGGCTTCTTCGACGCGCCGTCCTTCGGCTCCACTTTACAAAACGGCAGCTCGTAATAGTTGTACGTCTCTTGCGGGTTGTTGTACGGGCCGACTTTGTTCACCCAGAGTTTGATCGGATCACCGGAGGAGTACTGTATAGCGTGAAATGAAAAAGAAAGAAAGAGAGAGTGAAGTGAAAAGAAGAGAAAACCACCGGTCAGCGTTTGTTTGTGTGCGCGTATATTTCTTCTCGACCACCCGTGTTCTTCGCGCGCGATAGCGAGAGAAGGAGAGCACAACAGAAAAGCTCTCCGTCGAAGGCTTTGAGATCAAATTTTTCCAGGAGAGAGCCATTCCTCTCCTTCAACACGACAGCAGCAACGACGAATACGCTTCATGGAGCTTCCAAAAGAGAGAGAGAGAGAGAGAACAAAAAAGAAACGAGGCATTTTGCTCGAGAGGAGCACTCATCGCGAGATGCGCCGCTCGCTCTTTCTTTTGTCCCTTCACACATCTTTCCATTTGAATCTTCTTTTGGGGGGAAAACAAGCGGAGGACAAACGATTAGTCTTATTTTACCTTGTGGTCGTACTCGTCGCCGAGGACGGGCGAAAAGCAGAAGAGCGAGAAGAGGAATAATAAAGACGCCAGCCACGACGAAAGGATGATTTTGTTCTTCATCTTCGTTGCGTGTTTTTTATGTGTGCGTTTCGCGAGCGCGTGTGCACAACAACTGAAGAACGGATCTCTTTCGTCCAAAATCACTCGATGAAGTCTTTAGGGTTTCATCAAATGGGTTAAACCCTAAACAGTCGTTGACGGCAAAAGCGGTTAGTTAGGTAAAATCTTAAGAAAAAGAGGAAGAAGAGGGCGATCATCGCTCGCGCGAAGAGAAAAGCATAAGCACAGAGCGCGCGAACGTTCGTTTACTTCTTCTCTCCGTCCTTTTCTTTTGTGTCGAGAAAGCCGCCGCGGTGTGGGTTTTCGCGCGAAACTCTGTATATGTATATACACATATGAATCAAAGTTAGGGAAAGAATGTCTCGGCGCATCATCGCTCGCGCAACCTGCGCTGCGCTCCTCGCTCGAAGAACGACGACGACATTCGTGCACTTCTCCTCCCGCCGCGATGGCGTTGATTTTTCTCTCTTTACAACAAATCGCCGCCGCTTTCTCCTCCCAGTGAAACCGCCGCGATTATGCTTTTCCTGTGATTATGATGAAACGCGATTCTATTCCACGAAACGAATGCTCGAGAGTTTACTCGAAGAAGCGCTCGTCGCGACATCATCGTCAACATCGGAGAATGACGACGATGAAACAACGACGCGGAGAAGAAGAAGAAGTTCCTCTTCTTTTTCATCTTCTGAGAGTGGTGGTGGTGGCAAAGAAGAAGATAACCAAAAAATCGTGGATCGAACGCGGGTTCGCGCCGTCGCGGGTAAAGGCGGGAAAGGGTGCGCTTCGTTTCGGAGGGACGGCGGGTCGCGCGGGCGGAGAGGCGCGGACGGCGGGAACGGCGGAGACGGCGGCGACGTCGTGTTGAAAGCGATCGGGAAGAACGGCGGGCCGAGGAGTTTAGGTCACGTGGGGAACTTGATGAGAGCGGGAAACGGAGGGAACGGAGGTAAAGAGAGGATGCAAGGGAAGCGAGGGAAGACGAAGGTGGTGGAAGTGCCGGTTGGGACCGTGGTTTGGGAAGAAGAGGAGAGGGGAGATTTTTCTGAGGAGGAGGACGAGAACATCGAAGTGACGAGGAATATGATGGCGAATTGGGGATCCTCCGAGCCGGTGTACGACGACGACGACGACGATGATTATGATGACGATGATTATACTGACGACGACAGCGACGACGAAGAAGAAGAATTAGGGCACATCAAAACCGCTCACTTACGACCGAGAGGGTATAAATACGGCGTGTGGCGAGTGCTCGCAGATTTATCCGAACACGAAGACGAGTTTACTCTCGCGAAAGGCGGCAAAGGTGGGAAAGGGAACGCGAGTTTTCCAGTCGGAAAAACAGCCGGAGAATACGAACCTGGTGAACCAGGGACAGAAAGAAGAGTGGTTTTAGAGTTGAAAACAGTCGCAGACGTCGGGTTCATCGGGTTTCCGAACGCCGGGAAATCCACGATGTTAACGGCGCTGACCAACGCAAAGCCGAAAATCGCGCCGTACGCGTTCACGACGTTAACCCCGCAATTCGGCGTTCGAGAGGTTGATTTAGATAGAGACATGGAAACGAAAGTGAGCTTGACGTTTGCCGATGTGCCCGGTTTACTTCCCGGCGCGCACAGGAACAGAGGTCTAGGGCACGATTTTTTGCGACACGTGGAGAGGTGTCGGGTGCACGCCTACATCGTCGACGCTACCGGTGGTGGTAGTGGTGGTGGTGGAAAGAGTAGCGCGGCAAGTGCTAGTGCGAAGATTGTTCCAGACGGAGAAGATGAAAACGGTAGTCTGCCCGAAAATAGCAAAGAGACGAACAAATCGCCGCACGAAGCACTGATAGATTTAGTCAACGAGTTGGAAACGTACAAACCAGACATAACAAAAACGACGCCGGCGATTGTGGTGGTTAATAAAATGGACCTATTTTTGAACGATAGCGATAATAGTGAATCAGAAAAGGCGGTTAAGAAGAAGATATCTGCATCGATTACGAAAGCGATCGGATCGTTGGGAAAAGATGCGTCTTCGTGGGAAATCGTCTTCGCTTCCGGAAAGACTGGAGAAAACGTAGACGAGGTGTTGGAGGCGGCTTCCAGAGCGTGGAAGCGAATGCATAGTAGCGGCACGAGTAGTACCATTAGCAATATTGATGATGGTGGTGGTGGTGGTGGTGAGGACAATGGAAACGCCGATTCTAGCCTATGGTCGGATCCGAATAGATTTTAAATTAAATATTAGAATGGCTACCACCTTCACGCGTCAATACCTAATTCGTCTTCTTCTTAAAAATCATCTTCGTTTTCCTTTTCCTCGCTTCTTTCTCATCGCTACTGCTACGCATCCTAAACTGCCAGACTGTCAATCCGCCAACCATTGCTACGCCAACCGCTAACCAACATCGAACGACTGCTTTTGGCCACTTCGCCGTGAACAAGCCGTCTCCGTGTTTTAGAATCACGAGAAACTCCATCGCCATCGCGGCAATCGCCAACCACGCGTTCGCGCCTAATTGAGCCTTCCAAATCCCACGCTCGTCCGTTATGAACACGTAATACTCTCTGATGGCGATATTTGCCTGCGCAAACCATAAAGTTAAACGCAAAGTGTTCAGAATGTGCGGTGGAGGTATGGCATAAATGAACTTCAAGAAGAACGCGTTCAGTTCAAACGATAAACACATACCGATGAGGAACACGCACTGTATGAACCGACCGGGAGTTTTAAATGGCTGCCACTCGTAACGGTACCAGTTGTGTCCTTTCTCCGGTAAAATGTAATTTTCGATTGATTTCCGAGCGACTCGAACAAAATTTGAGGACGGACGTCGACTGTGATGCCGGTCATTCTTTCCACCGCTCTCCTTTTCTTTCGTGCGCTTGGAAAGCGCCGACGATGACTTTTTACTCTTTTCGTGTTCTTCTGTATCGTCGATGTCGTCTTCCTCCTCCTCTTCGCTGCTGTTCTCCTCGCGATTCTCTGCCGCTATCTCTCCATTCATAAACCCATTATCTTCTTCACTACTTTCTTCTCTACTGCTACCGCTATGACTACCCCTACCGTTGCTCGTCGCGAAATACTTCGTCGCTCGCATCCCGACCCACATCCCGCCAAAGTTACAAATCAACACGTCGAGCACCCACGAATCCCACCAGCACTCGTTAAAATTCTTCAACCAATGCCTAAACGTCACCTCCATCAGCTCGAACAAAATCGAATACGCCCACAACAAACGCCAATCGCGAATGGCCAACGCCTTGCCGAACCACCCGAGGACGTGCGCGAGGAAAAATTCATCCAAGACGGTATTCTTCACGTTTTGCATCCGCGACGACGCGCTCGACTCCGGAGTAAAAACTCTGCAATCCGTCGCGTACGTCCGCTCTTCGTACAAACCACCATTCGTGCCTTCTTCGGTCGACGAAATCTGTAAGTTTGGCGCTAAATACTCAAACACGTTCGCTCGCGCCGACTCTTTCGTCTCTTGAAACACCAGAAACACCAGAAACAAAAGGTACAAAACAAAACTCCCGTGCGCGACCCTCCAAACGCCCGGATGTGGCCGAGACATGTGCGTGTCCGGTCCTTGGAGGAAAGAGTAGACCAGGTACGAGAGCGTGGCGAACAACAGGCCTCTTTTCGTCGGATCATCGATCGGTAACATCGCTCCTTTTCCTCCGAGTAGGAGTAGGGGAATGCTTCTTTGACCGTCGTCGTCGTAATAATCGAGCGTGGCTTGCTGCGCTAAGAACATCACGAAGAGGAAAAGAAACGTGAGCGATTTGCGGCTCTTCAGGAGGAGAGGAGGAGGAGGAGGAGGAGGAGGAGCGCTTCTCGACATCTCTCTTTCTCTCTCTCTCTCTCTCGTTCGCTCGTTCGCCGCGCGCGCTTTTTGATGCCTTTTTTTCCCCGCTAAAAATATCCTCTTTATTGTTTTAGGGTTTCACTACTATTTAGGGTTTAGGGTTTAGGGTTCACTACTATTCTTTGTGGGTTCGTTGGGGAAAAAATCGACTTCAGACCGCGCGTTGCAAACATTCACACGCGCGCGCTTAAAGGGACCCGGAAAAGATGATGCGCGAGAAAAGCGACGACAGCAGCAGCAGCGGCGGCGGCGGCGGCGGCGGCAACAGCAGCAGCAGCAGCAGTACCGGGTTAACAACAACCGCTCTCGCGTTTCTCTCCTTGGGAACCATCTCCGCCTCCCTGTTGCTCTCCTCCTCCTCTTCTTCTTCTTCTTCTTCATCTTCTTCATCTTCTTCTCTGGCGAAAGGGATATTGATCGGGTCGACGAGCACGCTGACGCTGTTGGCCTCGAGCGCGTATTTCGCGTTTCGGGTTCTTCTCACGTCTTCATCGTCGTCGAGGAGGAGTGCGAACGCGTCTTCGGCGAGAGTTTTGGAAGGTGAATTTGCAGAGAAGGAGAGTTTAGTTGGAATGAATGTGAAGAAAGAAGAGATGCGGGGATGGTTGATTTTCAGCAAAGGATCGACCGCTCGTCAAACGAAAGGGCAATACTCTACGAAGGTGAAAGGAGCGACGTCGGAACGGTATTACGCGACGCTGGATGTGAAAGCGGCGAGGATAAAGTTGGAAGTTACGCGGGGCGGCGGCGAGACGGTTTCGGGGAGCGCGGGAAACGCCGCTTCGGCGTCCGGAGATGTCGTCGACGCGAGGAGAGAGGAAAAATTTATCGATTTGAAACAGTGCGAGGTTTACTTGGTGGAGTATCCGGAAGGGAACAAGACGGAGTTGATGTGGAACCATAAGAGGGCGATTGTGCTCGCGAGGAGGAGCGATTCTTCTTCTTCGCTTTACGAAGGCGAGAAAGTGGTTTGGTTGTACGCGTTGAGCGGGCCGAGCAAAGAGGCTTGGTTTTACGCGCTGTGGAGGGCGCTGGATATGGATTCTATGAGAAGAAGTTTAACGACGACGACGACGACACGTGTTGATGATAGTAAACAGAAGTTCCCGGAAGAGGCGAAATCGAGAATCGCGCAGTACTTGCTCGAAAACGCTCGATTCGAGAAGAAGATTAGCAGAAGTAATAGCAATAGCAGCGAACAACAAGAACGGGAGCCAAAAGACGAGAAAACCAAGGCGCAACAAAAACAAGACGCGTTCTTCGAGCACATCTTCGACGATAAACGGTGCGGGCAAACCGTAGATATCATCTCCTCTCGCATCTTTTTCGATTTAGTGCGTTCGATTAGTTTTAAGAACGTTCTGTCCAATTTATTGGAGAAGAAGTTGAACGAACTTCCCGGTTTACCAAAATACGTCGGTAAGTTTGACGTGGAAAAGTTATCGCTAGGAGAAGCGACGCCGAAATGTAACATGTTGCGACCGGTGGATGGGAGTGAAGGTTCAAACGCACCTTGGGACGGCGGATCGTTGCCGGGTCGAGGCGTGTGCGCTGCGGTGGAAGCGGATTTGAGTTACGTCGGCTTGATTGAAGTGACGATTCGAACGAGAGTAGATTTAGCGCAGTACGCGAAGGAGATTGGGAATCGAGTAGAAGGCGGAGAAGCGGCGCAGATGGGAGCGGAGGAAAACTACGAGGATGCTGCGATGGACGACAATCCCACATCCAAAAGCGGCTCGAGAACGCCAACGCCGCCGCTTTCGCCCACCAATTCTGGAAAACTCGATACGACGAAGAAACGACCACCACTCAACAAAACAAAAGAAGAGGTCACTCAAAACGTGCTCAAAGAGATGAAAAAAGTCGTCGAAAACGTCAACGACCGCGTTTTGCAAAAGTTCCCGCTGAAGATGACTTTGAGAGTGTCCAGCTGTTCCGGCACGTTTAGATTTTGGATCCCTCCGCCTCCGAACGAACGCTTATGGTGGGGGTTGAAAGGTCGCCCACGGGTTGATATCTTTTGCGAGCCGGCTATTGGAGAGAATAAAATCGCGCACGAGTTCATCGCGAAGAAAGTCTCGCATTTGTTGTCCAGCAAATTAGTCTCGGACATTTGCGACGAGTTGGTGTTGCCGAACTGCGCGAGCGATCCGATGAAAGAGTTGATACGGTTCGAGCACTTCGTGCCAGAAATTACGTTGGAAGACGCGATACTGTTGAGTGAAGGCAACACTGGTGCATTTGTTACGACATCGACGGCATCGACATCGGATGACGTCTCCTCGACGACGTATTTACGAGGCGAAAAGAAAGCAGACGAACACATCGCACTTTCAAAGTCGGACTCGGAAAACGCGTTCAGCGCGCAACTGTTACCTGATGCGCCGAAAGAGCAACAACAGGCGCAAGAGAAACAAGAAAAACAGCTACGCAAAAGTATCTCCTTGAAGCGAGAAAACAGCACGAAGAAGCAGGAAGAAAAGAACGCCTTGGACGCGACGGCGGAGTGGTTGCTCTCAGATTCGCACTTCGACTCGCCGCCCGCCTCGACGGTGAAAGCGTCCTCTTCCTCCTCTTCGCAGCCGCTCTCCCCGAAATCACCCGGTACCAACATGGTTGGTTTTGGAAACAACCGCGAAGACGTCCTCCGCGCCAAAGGGTCCTTTACTTCCTCCGCTACGACCAGTCCCGATCAGCCCCAAAACAACCTCTTCGCGTCTCTCTCGCGTTCGATCAAACAAAAAGCGGATGAAAATTTATCCAAAATGAAATCGGATTGGCAAGAGGTACAAAAAGGACTCCAAAACGGCGGCGTGGAAGGTGCGGTGCAAAACATCAAGCAAATAGCGTTGAAACGAGCGAAAGAAACCGCGTCAAATTCCTCTTCTTCGTCGCGGCGCCCGCAGCGGGAGTAGCGATAGAGCGTCGTCGCGCGTTCGAAAGAAAAAAATAGTAATAAAATGAGACAAGCACCGTATAAAGTAGTAGGCACGCGCTTACCATCATTCGTTGTAACTTAAAAGGAAATATACGAATATATGCGAATACAGCATCCAGCTACGTGGGATCTGACGAGGCGCGCGCGAGAGTGGTTGCGCGAGACTCGACGAATGCTCGTTTTGATGACATTTTCTGTTTTTTCTCCCACATCAAAGTTAAAAATTTGAAATTCTTCTCGCGACAAAAATCCATCCAAAGCACGTCGTTTACCATCACCATCGATACGAGCGAGGACGCGAAACAACAAAAGCTTTGCCGACCGACGACGACGGCGAGAGGAGGAGGAGCGGGAGGAAGAAGAAGACAAACAAAACGACCGCACGCCGTCGAGTGTCCTTGCTGCGTCAGGTTTACGTCCTTCGCGGAATCGTTAGCGAGCGCCATCAGGAAGAAAAATCTCGGGAAATTTTCAAATATGGTGGTGGCAAGAGATAATGAATCAAAGGCGATGGATATCGACGAGACGATGGACGCGAGCCAACTCCAGGAAAAGCTGCTCGAGGACGAAGCGTCGTGCGTTCAGCGCTGGATGTCGTTCGAAAACGAGAAAAAGAACGAGTTGTTGAACAAAGAGATCGAGCTGTATCGAAAGATGATTCAAAACGAGCTCGCCAAAGGAGGAGGACAGAAATCTTCCAGCGCGAGCGCGTTTTTACAGCTGCAGTTGGAGACGACGAACACCGCGCAAATGGAAAACGACGGCAACGCGGATGGTACCGCGAACAACTCAGAGGACGGCGACGGTGCCGGGACGATGAATGCTGGCGAAGAGGACGAAGCGGAGACGTACGACGTGGACTTGATTGACCCGAAGGAGTGGATGGTGCCGCCGCAGTGCATCCCCGTGCACGCGAACGTGACCACGTTCGATTGGAAACCTATGTACGAACACACGAAGTTTGACGTTATAATGATGGATCCGCCCTGGCAGTTAGCCACGGCGAATCCAACCAGAGGCGTTTCGCTCGGGTACTCGCAACTGACCGACGCGCACATCGCGGACCTTCCAATTCCACAGTTGCAAGAGAACGGTTTCTTGTTCGTTTGGGTGATTAACGCCAAGTATCAGTGGTGCTTAAATCAGTTTAAGAAATGGGGCTACGAGTTTGTGGATGAAATCGCGTGGGTGAAAGTGACCAACTCGAGAAGATTGGCCAAATCGCACGGGTTTTACTTGCAACACGCGAAGGAGGTGTGTTTGGTGGCCAGGAGAGGAAAAGATCCACCCGGGACGACTTTGAACGGGAGGACGGCCTCGGACGTAATTTTTGCGGCCAGAAGAGGCCAATCGCAAAAGCCGACGGAGATTTACGAGTTGATCGAACAGTTGGTGCCGAACGGGAAATATCTGGAGATTTTCGCGAGAAAAAATAACTTGAGAGATTACTGGGTGAGCGTTGGGAACGAAGTTACCGGGACCGGATTGCCTCCAGAGGACGTGAAGGCGTTCGCGGAAGTTGGCGCGGTCCCGGCTGCAAAGTATGGCGCAGCTGCGCAAAAGTAAATGCATGTTTTAGTGTTGATGCGATACTACCTAATTTACACTTTTATTCGCAGCTATTGCGTGTGTCCGAGCGCGACGCTCGTCAGACTATGAAAAATCTAAAGTTACTATCGCTACATTTTTTAAAACTACTTATCGCTGAGAAACGTCTCCTCGAGCTCATCGCAAAACGAAACGTCAAACGCGTACCATTCTCTCCACGCTTTGCACACGCGCAAAACTCTCGTCATAAACGGCGGTTTCGCGATGACGCCGCAGTGTTTCAAACTTTCGCCTAAAGCTTTAAACACCTCTGGTAGAGCACGTTTAATAACCATTCTGTAGCTACTCGCGTGTTTCACCGGCGCCGAAGCGTTGTGAAGGACGTCAGAGAAGGCGTAGAGGAGAGAAACTTGCGCCTCGAGTTTATGGGACTGTTTTTGTGCCTCCATTTCTTCCTTCAGTTTCGCGATGATTTCCTCGGCACAAATAGCGTGATCGATTGCAAACGTCGTCAATTCGCGCACACGATCGCGTTCGAGCGTTAAGAGCGTCAAGAGCTCTTTGAGTCGTTTTTGGTCCGCCTCGGAAAGCGCTTTTTGTGCTTCCCCGCGATCTACATTGTAATCGACGAGAGAGGAGGAAGCGCCAACACCAGCACCGTTGGATATCGGCCACTGCGCATATGACGACATCAAATCTTTCCCATTACTATTGCTATCATCTTTTGGCGCCATTTTGATCCCCTCAACTGGCGGCATCCAAATCTTTCCATTCGGTGCAAACATGCGAAACGGTTCCGTTCGAAATCGCGTCAATGAATCGCCGTTAGCTAACGAGAATACTCTCCACAAATAATACACCGTCTCTTCGTTCTCTTCAATCGTATCAAACAGGAACGCAAAGTCGGGATCTTCTTTCTTCTTCGCTTTGATTCTGTGCTCGATGGCCTTCCCGTCTTCGGCGACAAAGGTCGCCGTAACATCGATGCGTCTCATTTGCGCGTAATCTTTTGGGAAACGGACGTTAACGATGCCTTCTTTTTCTTGTTCTTCTTCTGGATTATCGGCGCTAACGTTTGAGGGCACTGCTGCCGTTAAATGTTCTTGCACTTCACCACGCGTGTGAATGTTCTCGTCCAAATACAGCACTCTTCGCGACTCGTCGTAGACATCATCGTTCTCTTCGCCTTCGCGTTCGTCATCATAGTTGTCGTTCGCGAAGGCCCTCCTCTTTTTCATAACAGCTAACGGTGCCGGCGGCCATACCTTTTCCAAAACCACCACCGCGCCGCCTAAATTCGCTTCCAACTGCACTCCGTAGAACAAAAACTGACCACTATTTATTTTCTCGATCGCATTCTCCGCGCTAGATTTGGTCAAATACGCCAAAAATGCCATCGACGACGATCCATTGTTGTTGCTGCTGCTGCCTCCACCGCCGCTCTTCTTGATCGACAACGACGCAATCGGGCCAAACGCCGAGAACGATTCCAATATTTTCCTCTCAAACAATTGTCGAGTCCGTACCGATTCCTTTGGAAATAACGACTCGAAATCCTCTCGAGATGGGAGATTCTTCACGATCACGTTCGATGACAACGCGTGCTTTTGATTCCGATGATCGTTCGCTCTCGCGCGCTTCTCGCCGAGTTTCTTTTCTTCGTCTCGAGAAACGCAAAAAGCTTCACCATCACCTAAAAATGTTCTCTTTCGCTTCGCAACTTCGTCGTCGCCTCCGTTCGCCTCGTCGTTCATCGCATCATTCTCCACCTTCGCGTCGTCGTTTCTCTTTTTCTCTTTCGGAATGAACGACGGCATGTACGTGCCGGTGCGGACTCTTTTGTCTCCGATTACTAATTTAGGTAACGGTTCGTCGTCCCGAGTGTCGTCGCTCTTCCGCTTGTCACCATCTTCTTCTTCTTCGTCGCGATCGTCGTCGTCGTCGTCGAACGCCGCGAGAGTTTTTATCTTCTTCTTTCTCTGCTTGTTTGTCGGGACCATGACGATGGTATTTTTGTTTCGCGCGAAGCGCGCGCGCGTGCCCGAGGTGAGAAACAAAATGGAGAGACGAAGTCGGTTCGTTTTATTGAGCTTTTGCTCGGCGAAATGAATGCGTTAAGATTATTACAAGACGCTTTTATATCTATCGCGCTCCCTCTATCTCTCTATCTCTTACTCTTTCGTTTTCGTTTTCGTCGTCGTCTTTCGCTGCTACTGCTACTGCTGCTACTACTGCTGCTACTCTCGTCGCTCGAGGACGAGGAATCTGAATCGGACGAAGAATCGGAAGAGTCGGATGACGAAGAAGAAGAAGAAGAAGAAGAAGAAGAAGAAGCGTTCGCTCTTCTCTCTCTCTCCTTTTCTTGCTCCTTCTTCAAGTGTTCTCGCATGCCGTCGGTCAACCCGCCTAACCCAATGCTCGTAAAAAAGTTGATGGAAAAGCGGACGTTTTTCAGAGGCGCTTTCGGCATGACGCCGGTGAAATACGGCTGCATGTCTTCTTCGGACATCTTCTCGTTTAACTTTTTCAAACCCAGCTGTTCGCTCAACTCTTGAAATAGAATTTTGATGAAAATTCTGGACGCCGACGTCGTCGTTTCTTCCGAGAGTTGGATGTACGCCAAACACGTCCACGACATGGCGTCGGTGGCTAACAAGTGCGCGAAAAATTTGGCCACGTTTCGTAACTTGTTCGTTTCTAATCGATGGATGGTGCTGAATTGCTTCATGAATACATCGTCGAAAATACTCGCATACTCTTTGGAGATGAAACAAAATCGTTGCGCCAATAAGCCGTAGTATCGCACAAACGTTCTCTCTTGCGAGCAACATTCGACGAGCATAGTCGCGACTTCAATTTCTTGCCCCGGCTGCAGTTGGATTTGCATCAATTTGTGACCCGCTTCTTCAAAATCTAAGGACGACATTATGGTGAGGTAGATGGTTCGGCGTAGGTTAACCAGGTTGGTTTCTGTGGCGTCGGTGATGTTTTGCGTGGTCGTTGGCGCAGCGCGTGTTGGTTCGTCGTCGTCATCGTCCGAGCTTTCGTCGCTCCCGCTTTCGTCCGAACCAGATTCGTCCGACGACGAACTCTCCTCTCCTAAAATTTCCTTCTTGATCTCCGAATACTTCTTCTCGTTCTCTTCGTAGTTCGGATCAAATTTGAACACGTCCAAGCTCGCGTTCGCTTCTAGTTCGTCGTCTAACGAGATTTCATGGACGATTTGATCGTCCTCGTCGACGAGATCGAGCTCTTCCGGGACTCCTTTTTTACCTTCAAAGCCACTCTTACGAAAGGCAAACAAACCTTCAATCATAAACTGCGTTCGTTTATCGATTTCACCTTCGTGCAAAATGCCCCGAAACCGTTCAAAAATACCGTGCGAGCCTTGCGGAGATAAATCTTGGAGCGCATATCCGCACTCTTTGATGAACTCGATGGCGACTTCGACCGAGTCGTCCGTCGGGTGAGTGAGAAGTAAAGTGCACAACTCGAGCGCGAGGAGCTCGTGCACAACCTATTGTAATTATTTGGAGAGAAAGATAAATGCGTGAGTATTTTGAATTCTTCCGTCGTCCTCAGAAAACAAAGACAGAGAGTGAGAGAGAGAAAGAGACAGAGTCAGAGCGCGCGACGCGAGCGCGCGCGTGCTTCTTGAAAAACAACGTTCACCAAAAGGCATCAGGGTTAAAAAGCTCGTTTGATTCTCTACTCGTCACGGAAGTTGGAACTACCAGCCTCGGAGTTGGATTTTGTGTATGATCTTATTCATCGTTTGCCTTTCGATAAAACGCGTCGTTCAAAATGCCCACGCCCAAGCGCGCGCGTTCGTATAAAACGCGAACAAAAAAACGAATCGAAGAAGCCCGCGACGCGACGAGAACGAAAAAAGAAAGAAAGATCCACAAACACGCACCTGCTGATTCACTAAACTGGCCAAAAACTTCGTCGCCGCCACGCACACGCTCTTATCGTTCCTCTTAAACGCCCTCCGAAACTGCAACACGACTCGTTTCACCACCAACTCCCCGAGCTCCGGAAACTTCGTATTCGTCACCGCCACCAGCGCCGCAAACACCGGACTAAACTGCGGGCTCGCCATTTGCGATTTCATCACCGATCTCGCGAACAAACCTTTCCCGCGCACTAAATTCTCCGCGAACAGCTCTGGCACGATGTTTTTCACGTTCGAGCTGTTGATTTTATTCACCAGTCCGTTGATGGACTTTTTCAGCGCTTCCCACGTGATTCGCTGGTACTCTGGACTGGATTTGTCTCGAATCTCTCGCATCATTTGCGCGAGCTTAAACGGAGGCACGTACGCCCCGCCCGCGCGCCCGTTGCTTTTAGACGACGACAACGCGTTATTCCTCGCGTTTCCCTTCTCGTTTCGGTCGTCTTTATCGACACCGCGCGGTGGTATTTCGCCTTCATCGATCGTCGTTGTTTCTTCTTCTTTCGATCTCTTCTTTAACTTCTTCTTCTCTTCTTCCTCGGCGGCGGAATCGGACGCGCTGCGTTTCTTCCTTTTCTCTTCATCGTCGGCGCGCCGCGGAGAAGAAGAAGGTCGTCGCGCCGCCATTTTTATTATCACTCACTCTCTCTCTGTTCTCGCGTTCCCTTTTCTTGTTGTCGCAGGGGAGTCCCTCTTTTGCTTTCCGGGGAAAAGAATGACGAAATGTTTTGGAAAGCGCCTCACAACGAAAAGTGAGAAGAGATGTTATCGTCGTCTTCGTCATCATCATCGGCGACGATGCTGCTGCGGATCGATTCGTCGCGCCTCGCCTCTTGCTCTTCTTCTTCTTCTTTTTCTTCTTCTTCTCGCAGTCGCCGCCTGGGGAGAAAATACCACCAGCAGCGAAGCGTCGTCGTCGTCGGTGCTTCTTCTTCTTCTTCTCCTTCTTCGTCGTCGTCTTCCAGGTTCAATCCGGGCGCCATCTTCAACGAAATCTTCTGCGACGACGAAACGTTTTCCAAGAGCAGAAGCCGCGCAATCGCGAAGAGAGTTACCGAAGTGAACCCAGAGACGTATAAGCATCCGGAGGATTCGTTTTACGGCGAGATTGATGTGAATTCTATGCTCGAGTTGATTGATTTAGGGACCGATGGTGGGAGGAGGAAGAGTAGTGTTGAAGGCGTCGAGGGCGAGGGAGGCGGGTTGAGGTACGCGGACTTGGGATGCGGCGTCGGGAAGCAAGTGGCGGTAGGTGAATTTTGAACCCTTTCGTGGCGTTGATTTTTCGCGTTCGATTTCTTTTATTCGCGTTCTTCTTGTCTTGTTTTGTGATTGCGCGCTGACCTTTTCCGTTCTCGCGTGTAGGCTGCGGCGTTGTCGGGGAAGTTTAGCAAAGCCGTTGGCGTGGAGATTTGTCCGGATTTAGCCGCGAAAGCGATCGAAGGTATCGGGAGGTTGCGAGAGGAGCTCGAGAAATATGGCAGCGGCGTCGCTAGGTGTGAAATATCCGTCTCTCAGGGCGACATGTTCGACCAAGACCTCTCTCAGTTTGATTTCATTTTCGTGCACGCGACGACGTTGCACGACACGACGTTGGGGATGCTGAAGGCGAAACTGTCGAGAGAGATGAACGTTGGCGCGAGATTGGCGATCGTGAGTAAATTGTGCGACGATATCGAAAATTTTGAACCCTTGAGATCGATTCCGGGAGGAATCGGATGGAAACCTATCTTGCAAGTGGACGAGAAATGGCAGCTCGATTGTTACCTCTACGAGAAGACGAAAGAACTCGATTGAGCGGTGAGATGTAATTTGAACAAATGATGCTATGCGCATTACTATCTGCTACTGCTACTCGTGCTACTCGTGCTACTGCTGCTGCTACTGCTCGACGACGAATTCGACGACGATGTCGACGATTTCCTCCTGCTCTTCTTCTTCCGGTGTTTGCTTTTTTTCTCCTTCTTCTTCCTCTTGCGCTTCTTTTTCTCCTTGCGATGTTTCTCCTTTTCTTTTCGAACCATCTCGGCTTCGATTTCCGCCTCTAAAAACTCCGTCATTTCCTTGTCTTCTTCGAGCGCGTTCTTTCGAGCATTCGCGATGATGCCATTTACAGCGCCACTTTTGTCGATACCGTTGTTCGTAATCTCGATGCGATCCATGTCCTTCTCTCTTTGCTCCAACCTCGCTCTGTCCGCCGGCAACACGCCGGACGACGAAACTCTCGTCGTCGCCGAAATTTTCCTCTTCGCTGGAACCACGACTGGAACTTGCTGGTTTCGAAGTTTTTCTCTCAATTCTTTCAATTCCTCCTCCACCTTTTCTAAATATTTCTTCGCGTCTTCGTGCCCTTCTTCCATTTCCAACGCCAACTTGAAATCCCTCCTCGCGTCTTCCAAACACTCCACTCGCCTGGACACCGTCATCTTCTCCAAATCCATTTTTTTGGCTAAAACCGCGCCTCTCGCGACGTACGCATCCACGTGTTTCGGGTCCAACTCAATCGCTCGATCGAACGCTTTCAAAGCGATCATATAATGGCCTCTCTTCGCTTCCTTCACGCCCGACTTCGTCGCCTCGCGCGCCCACCCCCATTTCACGTTCCCTCGGATTTCCGCTAACGTTAACGTCGAATTACTTTTACTGCTATTCTTCCCGTTTGTATCTTTATCTCTTTTCATCCGTTTTCTATCTCTCAAAACGACTGGCAACCCAAAATGTCTCAAACAATCTCTCGTCGCGTGCGCCGCGTTGAACTCCAAATTCGTTCTTTCCAGAGCGGTTAAAAATGGAATCGCGTTCGTTTTCTTTTCTTCTTCCGCCGCCGTCGCGCCCTTCCGTTTACGGCTCGGACTGTGCGGTGGAGAAGTAACGCGAGATGGGTAATGTATCGTCGGCGACGCGTTCGTGCGAACGCTTCCTCCTTCTTCTTCTTCTCGTTCGGAAAAGTGTATCCGCCACGGCGGGAGAAGTGAATTCGGCATCTCAGAGAGATAAAAAGCGGCACACGATCCGCGACGGACGCGCGTGGAAAGAGAGTTTTTCGATTTTCTTCGAGTATATCCTCGTTCCCTGGTCTCTCTCTTTCTTTCTTTCTTTCTTTTCGCGGGCGACTTTTATTATTATTGTTGTTGTTGTTGTTGTTGTTGTTGTTGTTGTTATGTTTGAAGCAAATTCGTGTCGTTTAGTCTTTGTGAGGCAAATTGGGAGCAAAATGGAGCAGCGCGACGCGCGGGTATCGTCCGGTCGTCTCGTCGAACACACAAGTCTCTTCGTAAAAGGTTTCATTATTTCAATAAAACAAATAAATCTGGGGGAGGGTGTAAACATATATAAAATTACTCATCGCTCGTCTCGTCATCGCCGGCGGCTTCCTCTTCGGCTTCCGCTTCGGCTTCCGCTTCGGCTTCCGCTTCGGCTTCCTCCTCCTGTTCTTCGGCGACTTCCTCCTTGACTTCCTCCACCGCCTCTCGCATCTCTTGGCGTCGCTCTCGACGCTCTCGTCGCTCCTCGCGCGCCTCAGCTCTCTCCTCTCTCTCCTCCTCTAGAATTTCTCTCTCCTCTTCCTTCTCCTCGGCAATCTCCTGCTGTATTTCCTCCTCCGTCTCCTCCTCCGATTTTTCTTCCTCCCGCTCCTCCTCCTCTTCCGAAGACGACGCCGCGGACTC
>Ga0181559_10001770_pt1 | contig 21303 bp, 16 predicted proteins | sample 011ome_21_FD_133752 | JGI IMG/M metagenome (GOLD analysis project Ga0181559, IMG submission 133752) | Coastal salt marsh microbial communities from the Groves Creek Marsh, Skidaway Island, Georgia - 011508AT metaG (megahit assembly) | ecosystem: Environmental > Aquatic > Marine > Intertidal...
GCTAATTTATCATCTTCTGATAATTCTTCCATACCAAGGATCGCAATAATATCTTGAAGTTCTTTATAACGTTGTAATAATTCTTTTACACGTTGAGCACAAGCATAATGATCAGCTCCTAAGATATCAGCAGTAAGAATTCTAGAAGTAGAATCCAATGGATCTACCGCTGGATAAATACCAAGTTCAGCAATCTTACGAGAAAGTACGGTTGTTGCATCTAAGTGAGCAAATGTTGTCGCTGGCGCAGGGTCAGTTAAATCATCCGCAGGAACGTAAACCGCCTGTACAGAGGTAATAGATCCTTTTTTAGTCGACGTAATACGCTCTTGCATTGCACCCATCTCTGTTGCTAAGGTTGGTTGGTAACCTACCGCTGAAGGCATACGACCTAAAAGTGCAGATACCTCAGAACCTGCTTGTGTAAATCTAAAGATATTATCTACGAAAAATAATACGTCTTTACCTTGACCATCTCCTGCTCCATCTCTAAAGTACTCAGCAATGGTAAGACCAGATAAAGCTACACGAGCACGAGCTCCTGGAGGTTCATTCATCTGACCGAATACGAAGGTTGCTTTAGACTCTTTCATGGCTTTTTTATCAACCTTAGTTAAGTCCCATCCTCCTTTTTCCATTTCTTCTAAGAAGTCATCACCGTATTTGATAATACCCGATTCTAACATCTCTCTCAAAAGGTCATTTCCCTCTCTAGTACGCTCTCCAACTCCTGCAAAAACAGAAAGTCCACCGTGACCTTTTGCAATGTTGTTGATTAATTCTTGAATCAATACTGTTTTTCCAACACCAGCTCCACCGAATAATCCAATCTTACCTCCTTTAGCGTAAGGCTCAATTAGATCAATTACTTTAATTCCTGTAAATAACACTTCAGTAGAAGTTGATAAGTCTTCAAATTTAGGAGCTTCTCTGTGGATGGGAAGACCATCTTTTCCAGCTTTAGGTAAATTTCCTAAACCATCGATAGCATCACCAATAACATTAAACAATCTACCGTAAACATCTTCTCCAATTGGCATTTGAATAGCACTACCTGTTGAGGTAACTTCCATTCCTCTGCTAAGACCATCAGTAGAATCCATTGAAATGGTACGTACCGTGTTTTCTCCAATATGAGACTGTACTTCAAGTACTAATACTGATCCATCCTTTCTGTTTACTTCAATTGAATCATAAATGTTTGGAAGTTCAGCTCCAACGCTGAACTCTACATCTACAACAGGACCAATAATCTGTGAAATTTTAGCGGAACCTTTCGACATTAATCTAGTGTTTTAAATAATATTAATTAAAGGTGTTTGTATAAATTAACAAACACACTGTTTTTCAGGCTGCAAATATAAGATTTATCTTATAAAAATAAACCACAAAACAGTATTTTTTGTCATAAAAAAAGGCGCCCTAAAGCGCCTTATCTAGTTTGAATGAGTAGGTTAGTTATTCAAAGTCAGTGATAAATAGGCTTGCGCCCCTATATTTCCAGTTCCTATTGCAGAGAAGTATTCTTCGTTAAATAAGTTCGCAGCTCCAAGCTTAAGAACCGATTTTGAATTTGGAATTCGGTAATTTACTTGCATATCTACAACACGGTAAGAAGGCACGATACCATCTGCAAATGAGGATTGCCATAGGTAGGAATCCGACCAGCGATAATTTACCATAAACCCTAAGTTATCTGATAAATTCTCAGCACCTAAATACATTTTAAATTTATGTCGTGGGGTATTGAAACCAGGCTCGAAGTCCGGATCAGAAGCAGTATCGTATTCAAAACCTGCAAAAGTATAGTTCATACCAAATTGAAGCATATCTAAGGAAGTATCAAATCCAAGATTTACCCCATAAGAAGATATGTCTGCGGATGAATTGGTGTACGCTTGGAACGCTTGATAATCTCCATTTTGTAATGCTAAAAGTGACAATGCTCCATCTCCAGCCTTACCATACTTTGGTACTAAAACTGTTGAATTTGCAATAAAGTCAGCATATTGGTTATAATACCCACTAATATCTAGGGTAAACCAATCAAATTGTCCACGGTATCCTAGTTCTAGAGCAGTTACTTGTTCTGGCTTCACTAATGAAGTAGTAGCAACTCTAGGAGCTCCCATCATAACAGAAGCAGTTGAATAAGCATTTTCATAGGCATCTCTTCCCGTTAATGTTACAGAAGAACCTCCTGCGTACGCCTGTCCAGCAGTTGAAACTGAGGTAGTAAAACTATAGCGATCTAAGTTATCAGGAGAAGACCCAACTAAATGAGCTAAACCTGCGTTTAAACCAATATATAAATCCTGAGTTGTTGGGTTTCTAAATCCCGTTTGAAAAGAAGCTCTGATGTTATGGTTGCGATCTTCACCCACCGTATAGGTAAAAGAACCTCTCGGTGAAACGAAACCATCAAACAATTCATTTTTATCGTAACGAATCGATGCCGTTAGTTTTAAACGCTCATCAGCCATTTTTTTCTGAATTTGAGTGTATAAACCGTATTCTTTATAAGGAATAGATCCATCGCTATCGGTAAAAATAGTCCCTTGTGAATTAAGATTATAATTTCGGTAAGATCCCCCAATTTGAATATCCATTACATCTGAAGTTAAATAGCTCAAATTATAATTGGCATCCACGTGAGTTAATGAAGTTTCATCGATAAAACGAGCCCCTTTAGAAAGGTCTCCATCAGCTATTATGGTATTAAAGGAATTTTGAAAAGCAGTGGTTCCTGGTATTAATCGTCCAGTATCAGCATAGGCACGTGCGGCAGCATGTGAAATATCTTCTGGAAGTGGAGTTCCTGTACCAACACCTAAACGCGCGCCAATAAAAGCAGTAGCATAATCAGTAAACCACTGGGTATCTGATTTCCAAGAACGATTGACGTTAATCGCTGCAAAACGAGTGTCATACGATTTTCCTGCGTCCTCAGTTGTTCTGTAGGCACGAACAAAGAAGTTATCATCCTTGATTTCAATCTTATTTTGAGCAAGAGTAAAATCGTTAATATAATAACGGTTAGCTCCTTGATAAATTGTAGAACCTTTACCCATTCTGGAATTAAGAATAACTTCTAACGAACCTCCTGTAGGTCGCCAATGCAATGCAGCATCATATTTTACACTCTTAGCATCGTGAGTAGTTAATTGATCTTCATTATATCCTGTTCTTGAGACCAAAGTGTTTCCACCAACTGTTCCCGAAGGTAATCCAGCTAGTTGGTCAAAGTTAAGAGTCGTAGCTACTTCATCTCCATAAATATTTAAGCCGTCATAACCTGGATTTGAACGAGTAGTGCCTGGATTTGAAAGATCATCGGTGCGGTCCGCATGCCAATCTTCACCTTCCATATAAGAGACATTTAATTTTGCAGCAAATTTATCACTGAATTTCTTAGCTGCTCTAATTCCTACATCATAGAATTGGTTGGTTCCAGCTGCCTTTTGTGAGGTAACTCCTGTTTTAACATACGAACTTACTCCCTCAAAATCAAATGGATTCTTGGAGCGCATAAATAAAATACCATTAAAGGCATTCGCTCCATAAAGTGCAGAAGATGCACCAGGAAGAATCTCCACACTTAACACATCTAAATCATTCATCCCTACCAGATTCCCAAGAACAAAGTTTAGAGCAGGTGAGGAATTATCCATACCATCCACTAACTGCATAAAACGCGTATTTGCAAACGTTGCAAAACCCCTAGTGTTAATAGATTTAAAAGTTAATGAGTTGACATTAATATCCACCCCTTTTAAATTTTGAAGTCCATCGTAAAAGTCTACCGAAGAGGTGTTTTTAATTTGTTTTATACCTATTCGCTCCACAGATACAGGAGATTCAAATAATCGTTCTGGAGTTCTTGAAGCAGAAATAATAATCTCGTCTAATTGGGTATCTACCTCTTCTAATTGTATGGTTATAAACTGATCGGATGAAGCTATACTTACTATAGATTCAGAAAAACCAATACTACTTACCTTAATTTTAAAAGGAGTTTCAGCAGAAGTTTTTAACGTGAAATTTCCGTCAAAATCACTGACAGTTCCATCATTAGTGCCTAAAACAAGAATATTGGCTCCAGGAATAGGAGTTTGATCAGCAGCTACCACTTTTCCTTCGTAGGAATTTTGAGCATAGGTGATTGAGCTGATGCAAATTGCAATTAAAATAGCTAGTTTTTTCATGAGTAATTTAGTTTAATATCAATACAATATACTGCTTTTTTTGATTATCGTTAAAAAAAACTAAAATTCGATTTTAATATTTAAGAGGCCAGTTCCTTGATTTGCGCTATGCGAAGCTTAATCTTGCCACATAAGTAGGATTAAACTCAAAAATGATTTCCTTCTTATTAACTATTTATGTAATTCTTTTGTGTAATTTTTACAGATTGACTTTTGAATTAAAAAAAATACCATAAATTAGAATTCCAATTAAACAAATAGACTTATGATTAACAGTAAACGATTATTTTATGCGAGTTGTTTTGCACTCATTACAACCGCATTTTCATTCAGTATTAGAGCTGGAATTCTTCCACAACTCGCTGATGCATTTGACCTAAGCGGTCAACAATTAGGATTTATCAATTCCATGTGGTTTTTAGGATTTCCTATTGCCATGGTATTGGGAGGGCTTTTTTACCATACATTAGGTCCAAAACGAATCATGCAATTTGCTTTTATTGCTCATGCTTTAGGAATTATACTTACCATTTATAGTGGAGGATATACTGGCTTATTGGTTTCCACACTCTTCATAGGAATTGGTAATGGGTGTACCGAAGCTGCCTGTAACCCTATGATTGCTGATACCTATCAAGGTAAAGCAATGAACACACACTTAAATCGTTTTCATATGTGGTTTCCTGGTGGAATTGTAATTGGATCCTTAGTATCTAAATTTATGACCGATTTCAATCTTGGATGGCAAGCGCAAATATGGATCATTTTGATTCCTACCCTAATATATGCCTATTTATTCTGGGGACAACAATTTCCAAAACCTATGCAAGATGCTGCAAAGTCTTTAAAAGAAAACTTAAAAGCAATGCTTTCTCCAATTTACCTCTTTATGATTGCCGCTATGGCCCTAACAGCGATTTCCGAATTTGGACCTCAACAATGGACAAGCCTGATCTTAAGTAGCAGTGGAGCTCAACCGATGGTAATCTTAGCATTAGTTACTGGAGTAATGGCCGTTGGTCGTTATTTTGGAGGAGATATGGTTCACCGTTTAGATCAAACAGGAGTTTTATTAGGTTCAGCAATTATAGCTGCTTTAGGCATCTATTTATTTAGTGTTTCAACCGGAGGAATGGTGTATGTTGCTGCATTAACATTTGCTATTGGCGTATGTTATTTCTGGCCTAATATGATCGGATTTGTTGCAGAAAAAATACCCCTAAGTGGAGCGATAGGAATGTCGATCATCGGAGCGGTGGGCATGTTTTCTACTTCAATCTTCCAAGCAATTATCGGAGGTTGGATTGATTCTTCAACTGCAGAACAAGCAGCAAATGGACTCACAGGAACCGCATTGGAACTAGCCGCAGGACAACAGACATTGACCTATATGATTACGTTCCCTGGAATACTTATCGTATTATTTACGATCTTATTTTTCTGGCAACGTAAAACTAGCGCTGTCACCGCATAACAATACAACAAACAACCTAATGAAAAAACCCTTAGCATGCTAAGGGTTTTTTTGTAACTATAAATACTGTTGTTAAACAACTTAATGAATATTACTATGCATTTTACAACCTTACTCGACCGTCACCGACTTAGCCAAGTTTCTTGGTTGATCTACATTACATCCCCTAATAACAGCTATATAATAGGATAGGAATTGTAGGGGGATTGTTGTGATCATTGGAGTTAATGCTTCATTACAATCAGGAATCTCAATATAATGATCTGCTAATTTAACTATTTCTGTATCTCCTTTGCTGACAATAGCAATGATTTTAGCTTTTCTCGCTTTAATTTCCATGACATTAGAAACAATTTTCTCATAGTGTCCACGCTTTGGAGCAATGACAACCACGGGCATATTTTCATCAATAAGAGCAATTGGTCCATGCTTCATTTCAGCAGCAGGATACCCTTCTGCATGGATATAAGAAATCTCTTTAAGTTTTAAAGCACCTTCTAAAGCTACCGGAAAGTTAAATCCTCTTCCTAAATAAAGAAAGTTAGTAGCATCAGCATATTGTTTAGCAATTTCTTTAGCCTTAGGCTCACATTCCATTACTTGAGCAATTTGACTAGGTATCTGATCTAATTCATTTAAGAACTTATGATACTCAGAAGTACTGATTGATCCCTTATTAACAGCAATCTTAGCCGCCAATAATGAAAGGACCGTTAGTTGTGTTGTAAAGGCTTTAGTTGATGCTACACCAATCTCTGGTCCAGCATGCGTATACGCTCCTGAATGGGTTTCTCTAGCAATTGAACTTCCCACGACATTACAGATTCCGTAGACAAATGCCCCCTGTTCTTTAGCAAGTTTGATGGCAGCCAATGTATCTGCTGTCTCACCAGATTGTGAGATTGGAATCACAATATCGTCTTTGTTGATGATTGGATTTCGGTACCTAAATTCAGAGGCATATTCCACCTCTACCGGGATACGAGCAAGTTCTTCGATCAAGTATTCACCGACCAAACCTGCATGCCACGAAGTGCCACAAGCTATAATGAGTATGCGCTTGGCGTTGGTAAACTTATTAAGATGATCATCAATACTAGACATCTTAATCACACCTTCATTAACTAAAAGTCTCCCTCTAAGCGTATCTCTAACTACATTAGGTTGTTCGTGAATTTCCTTAAGCATAAAGTGATCATAACCACTTTTTTCAATTTGATCTAAACTGATAGTTAAGGTAGATATACTAGGATTCTCAATCTTGATATCATCACTAACTTTACGAACTCTAATATCCCTTCCTTCTCTAATAATAGCCATTTCTCCATCTTCCAAATAGAGTGCATTTTTGGTATACTCAATAAATGGAGTCGCATCAGAAGCGATAAAATATTCCCCTTCTCCAATACCAATAGCTAAAGGACTACCAAGTTTTGCAGCGATGATTTCATTCGGTTTTTCCACATCAAAAACAGCAATAGCATAAGCACCAATAACTTGCTTCAATGCAATCTGTACTGCCTTTCCAAGTTTAACCCCCTCTTGCTGCTTTACATATTCAATAAGGTTGATTAATACTTCGGTATCCGTATCGGAATGAAATATAAATCCATTGTTTTTTAACTGCGTTTTTATGGAATCGTAGTTCTCAATGATTCCATTATGAATAATCGCTAACTTTCCGGAATTGGAAAGATGAGGATGTGAATTTACATCATTAGGTTCTCCATGAGTCGCCCAACGCGTATGACCAATTCCAATACTTGATTTTGAAGTTGATAAGGCTTCCGCTTTTGCTTCAAGATCAGCTACCTTACCTTTGGTCTTACAAAGTGATAACTCTCCATCTTCATAAAGCACCACGCCAGTAGAGTCATAGCCTCTATACTCTAAGCGTTTTAGACCATTAATAATGATAGGATAGGCCTCTTTAGACCCAATGTACCCAACAATTCCACACATTTGTCTTTAATTTAATTAATTAGAAATTGAATAGTTCAATTCTAATTTAAGTTTGTTATTCAGTTCCGCTTCAGAAACTCCAGTTCCATAAAGAACAGTTCCTAAAGGTGTTGTAGTCGAATATTTGTGTATGTCGATTGATTGATCTCCTTCCAATGCTTTGTTAAATTCGTGATAACGAACATCGGATGCAATCTCCAATCTAAGAGGGTCGTTTATTGAATCCCTAAGGATTATATTATTAATGTGATCTGTAAGTCTAATTTCGTATTTAATACCTTTATCGGATTCCTTTTGAATTCTACCGTCAAAGTTAGTAAACACCCCCATGAAGGAATCATCAACATAAGACTCGTGACTAATATTGATTAAGTTCGCTTTTGTTCTAGCATTATACATGTAAAGCCTTGGAGGTTCATAGGTTTGTCCAGCAGCATCTAAGGCTGATCGATCTACATAAAATACTAATTTAGCTTCATTAATAATCCAATTGTTGCTACGTATTTCATCGAGAAGCACCTCCATCTCCTCCCCTTCAAACAAGTTGATTTCAGCAACTGATCCTGCACCAGCTTTAAGATAGATTCTGGATGGATTTTCTGTATTAAGTTCCGCTAAGATAGCGGCATCATAAGCTTCTGATTCAAAACTATTTATAGCTAGACCTGAAACACCAGTTTGTGTCTCAGTTAATAGGTTCAAGGTATAAAAACTCGACAATACTTCTAACTGATCGTTAGCATCATAATAGTTATAATCATAATCAATTCTTAACTCCGATTGAGCAAGATTTAATAACATCATTAAATCGTCAGAATCACCTAAGGCAATGTGTAATCCTCTGAGATAATTAACAAAGTTAGACTGACTCAATAAATTAATACTTCCTTCTTGATCTAATAAGTTACGATCGAAGAATTCAGGATCAAGAGCTATCCGAATTCCTGGAGGTTTTCTGTAATCAACTAACAATGACTCATCTTCATCAACGGTTGAAGGATCATCCTCCTTAAAATAAAGGTATTCTTTATTGCTAATTTCTATAGTTTCATCAAATAAGACAGTTGACGTAAAGGGCTCAAAATCCTGATTGGAATAATAAACCTTCTTTTCTAAATAATTAGTTGATGCGTCTAGGTCGTCTAAAAAATACTCTAATTTCTTCACCTTGATATTGATCGCTGATGCTAAATCACCATAAATACTGTCTAATTCATAGGACTTAGCATAGGTACTTCCTATATATTCGAGGTCTGTGTTGTCTAAAATACCATCACCATCGGTATCTTTATTTAAAGGATCAGTACCTCTATTGTACTCTTCTATATCGGTTAATCCGTCACCATCAGAATCACTTTCTGGATCATCAGGATTGACGTCAAATGCGTCAGGAACCCCATCAAAATCGGTATCTAAATCAGTTCCTAAAACAAATGGAATATATAATACCGCAGAGGTAGTGCGCTCGTTCTCTTGATAGGAAATTGTTGTGCCTTCATCCGATTGTTGATACTTGCCGAAAGTAGGATTTATGGCGCTCAATCTTGCTTGAGCTGTTATTTTTGCCGTTGTTTTTCCATAAATAGGATCATTATAGTTCCCTAACTGATATAAAGAAAGGTTATTGGATTGAACAGCAGCTATTTTTTTAGTAGTCAACCCTACATCGAAATAAGTCTTGTTGGTTTCAAATAGTTCACCAGAAATCAAACTCTCACCATAAATGGAATTATCTTTTTCACAGGAAAAAAACAAAAGAGAAGAAACTACAATGGGGACTAGGTAAGCTAAGGTATTTTTTCTATTCATTAATCTATACTTAAGACTTCAGTGCTATAAAAATTTGAATAGGCTTCTTCAAATTCTTGAATAGGCACATAAGACAACACTGGTTTTTGAAGACCTTCTATATGTGATAAGAGGTCCTCTTCTATGTTTTCTGAGGCTAAAATAACGGCATCAGAATAATCAACAGCTACTTTTAACAAATTATTATAAGTAGGATTCTCCAACACAGCAATGTCTTCTTTAGCAATACCATCAAAAGCAACTTTATCGATAAGTTGCGTATTAAGAGTGCCCTCAAATTTAGACCCATAAACAGAGGTCACTATTTTAGATTGAGCAAATAACGGTTCATCTGCATAATAGTTCTTTAAATACAGTGGCAAGAGTGACGACATCCATCCGTGAACATGAATAACATCAGGGGTCCAATTGAGTTTTTTTACCGTTTCAACTACTCCTTTGGCAAAGAAAATAGCACGCTCATCATTATCTTCAAAAAGTTTACCTGCAGCATCTGTAAAGGTGAATTTGCGTTTAAAGTATTCTTCATTGTCGATAAAATATACCTGAATTCGTTCTTTTGGAATAGAAGCTACTTTAATAATTAATGGCATATCAAGATCATTGATCACTAAGTTCATTCCAGATAAACGAATAACCTCATGTAACTGATGCCTTCTTTCATTAATCATCCCGTATTTGGGCATAAATATTCTAATTTGCCCTCCTCTACTGTTAACCATTCTCGGAGTCTCATACGACATATTAGACACCTCGTCATGAGGCATATAGGGTATTAATTCCGAACTGACAAACAAGATCTTTTTACCATTCATTTCAACATATTTTTAGATTACCTAAATTAGGTGTGCAAATTTACAAAAAAATAAGCAGAATAGTCTTATTTGTAGTAAGTTTGCTTGCTGAAAATCAGACATGGAGCTACTTTTTAAAACAAAAAAATCATTAAGAGATTACCTCTCTAAAAATTCGGTGGGTAAATCGTTAGGATTTGTTCCTACCATGGGCGCTTTACACCAAGGTCATTTAAGCCTATTAAAAAGAGCGCGCTCTGAAAATGAGTTGACATTAATAAGCATTTTTGTTAATCCGACTCAATTTAATAACGCTGAAGATTTAGAAAAGTATCCCAATACATTAGAAGAGGATTTAAAGTTGATTAATGAAATTGCTCCATCTATCATTGTTTTTAGTCCTAGTATTGAAGAAATGTACCAGGATCAGGTACACGCTAAACACTATCAATTTGAGGGAATTGACCTGTACTTAGAAGGTCAAGATCGGCCCGGTCATTTTGATGGCGTAGGCACCATCGTTGAGGCGCTTTTTAACGTGATTAGGCCAACTAGAGCGTATTTTGGAGAAAAAGACTTTCAACAACTGTTGATTGTAAAGTCGTTAGTCAAGCAACTTCAACTTCCAATAGAAATCTGTTCTTGCCCAATAGTTAGAGAAGAAAATGGCTTGGCTATGAGCTCTAGAAATACCCGATTAACCTCCGAACAACAGGTGCGAGCTGCCTTTATTTATGATTCGTTAAAACTAGCCGTTAAATTAGCCAGTGAACTTCCCGCACTTGAGGTCAAAAAAAAGATAGAATTGCTTTACAAAAATCAAAATGATTTTAGCTTGAATTATTTTGAGATTGTGGATGTAACTCATTTTCAAATCGTGGAAGAATTCCTGCCTAATTCCTACTATCGTTTTTTAATCGCTGTTGAATTTCATCAGCTGAGATTGATTGATAATATTGGATATGAGACCCATGAAGTCAATTAAAAAATAGTCGTATCTTTGTGCCATGCAAATTCAGGTTGTCAAATCTAAAATTCACAGAGTTAAGGTCACTGGTGCTGACCTTAATTACATTGGCAGTATTACCATAGATGAAGATCTTATGGAAGCTGCGAATATTATTCAAGGTGAAAAGGTTCAGATCGTCAACAATAACAATGGTGAACGATTAGAAACCTATTGTATTCCAGGTCCAAGAAACTCTGGAGAAATTACCCTTAATGGAGCAGCAGCTAGAAAGGTAGCTGTTGGAGATGTACTTATCCTCATCTGCTATGCCTACATGGATTACGAAGAAGCAAAAACTTTTTCCCCTGCTATTGTTTTTCCAAATGAAGCAACCAATCTTCTCGATTAGTCTTGAAAAAGAGCTTACTCAAATTAGCTAAGACACTCCTGCCTATTGGACTGGGACTTTTTTTAATTGGCTACACCTATTCAAAGACAACGATTGAAGAACAGAAACTCATCATTCAATATATTCTAGACGCTGACCCCTTTTGGATTAGCCTATCAATACTACTAGGGATTCTCTCTCACATCTCAAGAGCTATTCGATGGAATTACCTCTTAGAGCCCATGGGTCATCAACCTAGCATCATGTCTAATGTCTTACTAATTTTAATGGCCTATCTCACTAATTTAGGTATTCCTAGATCTGGAGAGTTTCTAAGAGCTACAGCGCTATCCACCTATGAAGGGGTCCCTTTTCAAAAGGGATTTGGAACTATTGTCATCGAACGTATTGTCGATTTAATCCTGCTCTTAGTAGTGATAGGGGTAGCAGTTTTGTTACAAACGGAGGTCATTCTTAATTACTTTGATGCTCAACACATCTCAATAAGCCAACTTGTTTTAGGGCTTTTTATAATTTTACTAGTTGGAGCTATTCTTCTTTATTACTTAAGGAAATCAACAAGTCCCATTGCTAAAAAATTTAGAAATTTTTTTGGAGGACTAATCGAAGGGGCCTTGAGTATTTTGAAATTAAAGAACAAATGGGCATTTATCGCTCATAGTTTATTTATTTGGATGGCCTATGTCGGTATGTTTTGGGTTATTAAATTTACTATTCCAGAAGTTTCTCAACTAAGTTTTAGTCAAATTCTTGTTGGTTTTATCGCTGGAGCCTTTGCGATGACGGCTACCAATGGTGGAATTGGTCTCTACCCTATCGCAATTAATCAATCCCTTTCTATTTATGGAATTTCTGCAACAGCGGGTAATGCCTTTGGTTGGATTGTTTGGATTACTCAAACAATGATGATCGTAGTTTTGGGCGCACTTTCGTTTTTAGTCCTACCCTTTATTGCATCTAAAAATAAATAGGATTACCTTAGAGTTCTGTTTTTAATTCCTTTCTAATGGCCAAAACCAAAACCAGCTTTTTTTGTCAAAACTGCGGAACTCCATTCGCTAAATGGGTTGGGCAATGCACCTCCTGTAAAGAGTGGAATACAGTCGTTGAAGAACTTATTCAAAAGGAAGAAAAAAAGGCATGGAACACTCAAAATACTTCAAGTACTAGAGTTTCAAAACCATTAAAAGTTAAAGAGATTCAAAGCGATGATGAACTAAGACTAGATAGTTGTGATAAAGAATTTAATCGTGTTTTAGGAGGGGGTATTGTGCCTGGATCCCTCACACTTCTAGGGGGAGAACCCGGGGTTGGGAAAAGTACCTTACTTCTTCAAATTGCATTAATGCTCCCTTACACGACACTCTATGTTTCTGGTGAGGAAAGTCAAAAGCAACTCAAGATGCGGGCTGATCGCATTCAAAAAGATCAAGACAATTGCTTTATATTAACGGAAACAAATACGCAACATATCTTTCGGCAAATAGAAGCTGTAGCACCTGATATTGTTGTTATTGACTCCATTCAAACCTTACATTCAAGCAGCATTGAATCTGCAGCAGGATCAGTTTCTCAAATCAGAGCCTGTACCGCAGAGCTGATCCAATTTGCCAAAGAAACTCATACTCCTGTCATCTTAATTGGTCATATTACCAAAGATGGGGCTATCGCAGGTCCTAAAATCTTAGAACATATGGTCGATACCGTCTTACAATTTGAAGGAGACAAAAATTATGTTTACAGGATTCTAAGGGCCTTAAAGAATCGATTTGGCTCTACTTCTGAATTAGGAATTTACGAAATGGTGGGGTCTGGCTTAGAAGAGGTTAATAACCCTTCAAAAATACTGATTTCTAATTCCGATGAAGAACTCAGTGGAACAGCAATTGCAGCCACCTTAGAGGGAATGCGCCCCTTAATGGTTGAAGTACAAGCTTTAGTGAGTTCCGCCGTTTATGGAACTCCTCAACGTTCTACTACAGGATTTAACATCAAACGCCTTAATATGTTATTGGCTGTTCTTGAAAAAAGAGCAGGCTTTAAACTTGGTGCTAAAGATGTATTTCTAAATATCACGGGAGGTATTACAATAGAGGATCCTGCTTTAGACTTAGCCGTGATCGCTGCGGTACTAAGCTCCAATCTAGATCGATCTATCACTAAACATACTTGTTTTGCTGCGGAAGTAGGACTCGCTGGTGAAATTAGACCTGTTCAACGCATTGAACAACGCATTCAAGAAGCTGAAAAATTAGGCTTTAAACAGATCATCATCTCTAAACATACTAAAATAAACACCCAACCTAAAATAAAAGTCATTCAGGCTGGGCGTATGGAAGAAGTGTTATCACATTTATTTACTTAAGGAGAGGGAATGGGATGTTGTCTGTGAATATCCTCTATTTCCTCCAGAAGTTCCTTATTAAGGGTCACCTTGATGCTCGCTATGTTCTCCTTGAGTTGTTCCATACTGGTAGCTCCAATAATTGTAGAAGTCACAAAGGGTCTTGTATTGACAAAAGCCAAAGAAAGCTGTGCTAGAGTTAAATCATGGCGTTGGGCTAGATCAGCATATTTTTGAGTGGCCATCACCGCCTGTTGATTGCTATAGCGATTAAAATTTGGAAAAAGTGTTACCCTTGCCTTTTCAGGACTACTACCCCCAAGGTATTTTCCAGAAAGCACTCCAAATCCCATAGGAGAATACGCTAAAAGTCCCATTTGTTCTTTAATGGATACCTCTGCCAAGCCCACTTCATAGCTTCTATTGAGCAAGGAATAAGGATTTTGAACCGATTGCATTCGTGGAAGCTCTGGAAATTCTCTGTGGACATCTAAATACTTCATCGCTCCCCAAGCTGTTTCATTAGAGAGACCTACATGTCGAATTTTACCTGCTTTTACTTGCTCGTTTAAGCTTTCTAAAATGCGTTTAAAATTACATTCCCACTGTTCATTTTCATCATGCTGATACCCTAATTTTCCAAAGTAATTAGTATTACGCTCTGGCCAATGCAATTGATAGAGGTCTATATAATCTGTTTGAAGTCGCTTCAAACTTGCATCCACTGCAGATTTTATGGAATCAGGAGAAAATCCTGTAGTTCTAATATGTTTAGTGAATTCTGCCGGTCCAGCAATCTTAGAGGCTAAGATGACCTCTTGTCGTTTATTTTTGTTTTTAGCAAACCATTTTCCAATAATTCGTTCTGTATCTGCATAAGTTTCTGGTTGGGCTGGAACAGGATAAAGCTCTGCTGTATCCCAAAAATTAACACCTTGTTCTAAAGCATAATCCATTTGTTCATGGCCTTCTTCAAGAGTGTTTTGCCGACCCCAAGTCATGGTACCAAGGCAGATCTTACTGACCTTGAGGTCAGTAGTTCCGAGGAGGGTGTATTTCATCGTAGTATCTATTAGTTTTTGTAAACAGCTAATATAGTGAATTGATCGAACTCCATCTAAGATTACTCCAGCTCTAAAAGAATTGGACAGTGATCTGAATGAACAGCCTGAGAAAGTATCGTCGAACGTTTGATTTTCGCCCTGAGCGGTTCACTTACCATGGCGTAATCCAATCGCCATCCTTTATTGTTAGCTCTAGAATTAGCACGATAGCTCCACCAGGTATAGTGGTCTGGTTCCGTGTTCAAGAATCTAAAACTATCAATAAAACCACTAGCTATAAAAGCACTCATCCATTCCCGTTCTTCCGGTAAAAATCCAGAAACGGTCTTATTGCGAATCGGATCATGAATGTCAATAGGTTGATGACAAATATTATAATCGCCACAGACCACAAGATTTGGATATTCTTTTCGAAGAGAGGTCAAATAGGTGAGGATGTCATCCATATAGGTAAACTTATAATCCAAACGGGCATCATTTGTCCCTGAAGGCAAATACATACTCATGATAGAAACCTCATCAAAATCTACTCTAAGGTTTCTACCTTCATTATCCATATAATCAATTCCTGTTCCGTATTCTACGTGATTGGGCTCTTCTTTACAAAGAATCGCCACTGAACTGTATCCCTTTTTTTCAGCTGAAAACCAATAGTGATAAGGAAACCCAGCCGCTTCAAATACAGATAAATCTAACTGTTCCTGATGCGCCTTGGTTTCTTGAAGACAGACCACATCAGGATCCGTAGCCTTAAGCCAATCAATCCAATCCTTTTTTAATGCAGCACGAATACCATTGACATTGTAGGAAACAATCTTCATCTAGCGCATCTTTTTTAACCAATGTTTGATAGCTACCTCCGCTTTAATAATAGCTGAAAGTTCACTTATAGCAACACGCTTTTGATCCATAGTATCTCTATGACGAATCGTTACTGTTTGATCTTCTAGTGTTTGATGATCGACAGTAATACAAAAAGGGGTTCCAAGTGCGTCCTGTCTTCTGTAACGTCTTCCCACGGCATCTTTTTCATCATAGGTCACCTCAAAATCCCATTTGAGGTCTTCAATGATTTGATGAGCAATCTCTGGTAAACCATCCTTTTTAACCAATGGCAAAATTGCAGCTTTAGTCGGTGCAAGTACCGCAGGTAATTTCAAGACAGTACGTGTAGTTCCGTTTTCTAATTCCTCTTCTCGTAGCGCATTTGAAAATACAGCTAGGAACATACGATCAACTCCGATCGAAGTCTCTACCACATAAGGCACATAAGACTCATTGATCTCTGGATCAAAATACTGAAGTTTCTTACCTGAATATTTTTCATGAGAACCTAAATCAAAATCAGTTCGCGAGTGAATTCCTTCTAATTCTTTAAATCCAAAAGGGAATTTAAACTCAATATCGGCAGCTGCATCAGCATAATGAGCTAATTTTTCATGATCGTGAAAACGATAATTTTCTTCTCCCAAACCAAGAGAGTGATGCCATTTTAAACGGGTCTCTTTCCATTGTTCATACCACTCTTTTTGAGTTCCAGGTTTGATAAAGAACTGCATTTCCATCTGTTCAAACTCGCGTTGTCTAAAGATGAATTGACGTGCCACAATCTCATTTCTAAAAGCCTTACCGATTTGAGCAATTCCGAAAGGAATCTTCATTCTTCCGGTTTTTTGAACATTTAAGAAGTTGACAAAAATTCCCTGTGCTGTTTCAGGTCTAAGGTATAAATCCATAGCTGTATCTGCTGAGGCTCCTAGCTTCGTACCAAACATCAAGTTAAATTGCTTAACATCAGTCCAATTTTTGGAACCAGAAACTGGGCAAACAATTTCTAATTCTTCGATAAGGGCTTTAACATCCGCTAAATTTTCCTCTGAAAGCGATTTTCCCATTCGAGCCAAAATCGCCTCTCCTTGTTCCTTATACCCAACTACCCTAGGATTGGTAGCCATAAATTGATCCTTATCAAAAGTTTCTCCAAAGCGTTTTTGCGCTTTTTTAACTTCCTTTTCAATTTTAGCATCTAATTTACCGACATAATCTTCGATAAGCACATCTGCTCTGTAGCGTTTTTTGGAATCTTTATTATCAATGAGTGGATCGTTAAATGCATCTACGTGACCTGAAGCTTTCCAGGTGGTCGGGTGCATAAAAATAGCAGAATCAATCCCGACGATATTGTCGTGAAGTTGAACCATAGCTTTCCACCAATATTCTTTAATATTATTTTTTAATGCGGCTCCTTGCTGCGCATAATCGTATACTGCAGAGAGTCCATCGTATATTTCACTCGATTGAAATACAAATCCGTATTCCTTCGCATGTGAAATTACTTTCTTAAAATCATCTTCTTGTAATGCCATAGTCGCAAAGGTAAAGTACTATTTGCAAATTAAAAATTAAAAATTGTGAAATGATGAATCCACCACTCATCTTAATAAAAGCAGCTTATTTCACAATATAAAGTAGCTTAGTGACTATGCTTAAAAGTCTTTTCAATCTCCTACTTCCAAAAAATTGTAGTTCTTGTCAGTATCCGCTTAGTTTAAACGAAGAACTGATCTGTACCGCATGTAGGCATCAAATTTCTACAACAGGCTTTGATTTCTGTATTGAAAATGAATGTGATCGAACCTTTTATGGAACATCAGGCATTGCTAAAGCTGCTGCACTTTTTTATTTTGACTCCTCAGGGCCTGTAAAACAACTCCTTCACCAACTCAAGTATCAAGACCACGAATTTCTTGGATGTTTTTTTGCTGATTGGACCGCAGAAGTCTTACAAAAAGATCCCTGCTTACCTCCTATAGACCTTATTACGTGTGTTCCATTACATTGGAGAAGAAAAGCGGTAAGAGGCTATAACCAAATGGATCTATTTGCACAACGACTTGCTTCCCTAATGGACTGGAACTATGATCCATCTTACTTAAAGCGTAGGTATTATCATCGGTCTCAGACGAAAAAATCAAGACTGAAAAGACGTAGCAACAAAAATAGCTTTGCGTTGAACTCCAGCACTCCTCTATATGAAAAACACATCCTCCTTGTTGATGATATCATTACTACTGGAAACACCTTAATTCAATGCTGTGATGCGCTGAATCAAAACAGCACCAACAAGATCTACCTTTTTAGCATTGCATTTCGTTCTCGATTTGTTTAATAGCCTATCAAAAAGAACTCCTTTTTATGTAACTTTGTATTCTATGATACAACGTATTTTTAGCCGTCTTTTCATTCTATTCCTCTCATTTTCGCTCATTCAATGCGCTCGAAGAGGAAGGCCTAGTGGTGGTCCTAAAGATGAAAATCCGCCTGTTTTAATCAAGGCAGAACCTGCTAATGAATCCGTTAATTTTACTAAAAATTCATTCAAATTATACTTTGATGAATACGTTCAATTAAAAAATTTAGATCAACAACTCATCGTATCACCTCCCTTAAAATATAAAGTGGAAATTTCACCTTCGATGAGAGCCTCCAAAACAATCGAGGTTATTATCGCTGATACCCTTCAAGAAAATACTACCTATGCCTTTAATTTTGGTCAAAGCATTGAAGACTATAATGAAGGTAATCCGCTTCCTTTTTTTCGGTATGTTTTTTCTACAGGATCGGTATTGGACTCGCTAGAATTAAAAGGCACCGTCAAGGATGCATTTTATCCTGACCCTGAGTCGTTCATCAGTGTACTGCTCTACAGAAAAGACTCCACATTTAATGATTCGACGATTTACAAGACCCCCCCCGCTTACATCACCTCAACCATGGATAGTCTTAAGGTTTTTGAACTTAAAAATCTAAGAGCAGGCTCCTATGAAGTTATTGCACTTAAAGACAATAATAACAATAACCTCTTTGATCCACTTTTAGATCAAATCGGCTTTTTAGATCGCGCTATCGAAATTCCAAAAGATTCATTTGTCAACCTTACAACTTTTTTTGAAAAACCGGACTTTTCGATTGCTTTTTCAAAACTCGAAAGCAATAACAGAATTAGTTTAGGGTATTATGGAAGCCCGGAAGATCTTAAGATTAAGGTACTTAATCCAATTAATGAAGAAGCTGAATTCAAACTCTTAAAAGACCATAATAAGGATACTCTTAATTACTGGTTTAAAGGCCTAGAAGCGGACTCACTTGATCTAAGAATTGAGGAACGAACGTCTGGTTTTATAGATACGCTGCATCTTAAATTTAGAGTACTGGATTCTGATTCATTAGTCCTAAACTCTTTTAATAAAAAAAATAAAGACGTACGGGAGCCCTTCTTTATTCATGCCAATACTCCAATTGAAAAATTCAATGCTGCTCACGTCACTATTGTGGACAAAGACACCCTTCCAATTCCATTTGAGGGTAAGATCCTAGCGGCTGAAAATTTAATTGAATTGAATTTTGAAAAGCAGCTTGATAACAACTATTCGATCGATTTGTTTCCAGGAGCTATGGAAGACTTTTATCAAAACACCAACGATAGTATTCGTTATAGCCTTTCAGTTAAGAAACTGGAGTACTATGGAACACTGGAGGTGTTGATGAGCAGCATTACAGATCAAGCGATCATCGTTGAATTACTCGATGAAAAATTAGAAGTTCAACGAAGCGTTATTCATCCCAAGGGGAATAAGTTAATCTTTAAACATCTCGAACCCTTAAAATACTATATACGCGTCATTTTAGATTCGAATTCCAACGGTAGCTGGGATCCTGGTTCTTACCTCACTAAGAAACAGGCTGAAGCGGTATTTTACTATAAGGAACTTATTGATGTTCGATCAAATTGGGAAATCCAACAGCAACTTCAATTACCATTTTAACATCCCTCAGTAGTTAGGGTAAAGGAATCTCGATCAGCTAAAAAATTTAGTTTAGTTCGTACTGCTTTAATGAGCTCGGTGTCAATGGTTGCCAAGGTAATACCTTCTTGTTCCGTGTATACCAATTGTTTTCCTAAAGGATCATAAACAGAGGAATGACCTGGATAGTGCAACCCATTAGGATCTTCACCAACTCGATTGACTCCTACGACATATGATATATTTTCTATAGCACGGGCTTTGAGAAGCGCATCCCATGCATTGATGCGTGGACTTGGCCAATTGGCTACGTAGAGTAATAGATCATAGTCTTGATCATTTCTGCTCCATACAGGGAATCTTAGATCATAACATATGAGTGGTCGTATTACAAAACCTTTATAGTTGATTAAGGTTCGTGTGTTCCCTTGACCATAGGCCTCTTTTTCTCCAGCTAAACTAAAACTATGGTGTTTATCATAGTATTCAACTTTGGTGTCGGGATGTACAAAATAGAAACGATTGTAGTAAGTATGATTCTCTTTAACTACGATACTTCCACAGATGGCACAGGAGTATAGTCGTGCTAAATACTGCATCCATGACAGTGTCAATCCTGCTTCAATAGGATCGATTTGTTCTGGATTCATTGTAAAACCGGTCGTAAACATTTCTGGAAGCACAATGAGATCAAACGATTTATGCTTTTGAAAAAATACATCTAATCGATCTTTTATTTGACTCCTATTATCGGGAGGATGATGCCAAACCAAAGGAATTTGGACTAAAGCGATTGTTAATTGAGACATAGCCTTTCCTAATTTTATAGCTCACTAAATATATCAAAACTATTTGAATTATTACGAGCTGTTCAAACGGTTTCATCATATCCGTTTTAGTTAAGCAGATGATGTTATAGAGCGACATCCCAATGGTTCCATCATCAACTTTTATATAGGAGGTGAAAATAATCCTAAAAGGAACACTAAAAAGAAAATTAATTCTTTAGTCTTTTAGTCGACAATTTGTTTGAGGGCACATCAGGTGGAAGCGTTATGCTTGATTTGTTGTGAGTAGTCGCTTTTTGTAGTGGTTTATGTGCGGAACAAGAGGAAAACATTGCTTTTAATCCAAAAATTAAGATAACTACTAAGACGGTTGTTTTTTTCATAATAGGTTAATTTATAGGGTTATATTACTAGTTTAAATAACTGTAAGTTCATCTAAAAAAACTTCAGTTTTGATTTAAACCTTTTCTTCCATAGTGATGAATACCTGTTGATCATTAGTAGGTGCGTCATCAAACGCCACTTGAATTTGTACTGAACTTGTACTTGTTTCTTTTGAAAAAGAAGCCACTCCTAATAGGCTAATTAGAGCCACCAAAAACATTAAAAAACAAGGTAGAGTTCATCTGTTGTCGCATTAATTTTATAATTTAAATTATTTCAAATTTTATGCCAAACAAAGAATTATCAAATCAATATA
>Ga0181559_10001774_pt1 | contig 21290 bp, 23 predicted proteins | sample 011ome_21_FD_133752 | JGI IMG/M metagenome (GOLD analysis project Ga0181559, IMG submission 133752) | Coastal salt marsh microbial communities from the Groves Creek Marsh, Skidaway Island, Georgia - 011508AT metaG (megahit assembly) | ecosystem: Environmental > Aquatic > Marine > Intertidal...
ATCATCTCGCTCATTGCCCAATCATCCTTTAACAAGGTAGAAATCACCCAAGAGCTCGCCCAAGATGTGGTCATGAAGTTTGTAAAAAATACCAAACGAGAAGTGTCCATTGACTATATTCAAAAAGTAGTCTCAGACTATTTCCAAATGGATGTTGAAACACTTCAATCCAAAACAAGAAGGAGACATATCGTTCAAGCCAGACAACTCGCGATGTATTTTGCTAAAAAGTTTACAAAAGCGTCCCTAGCGAGTATTGGAAACCAAATTGGAAAACGCGACCATGCAACAGTATTACACGCTTGCAAAACAGTAGATAATCTAACTTTTACGGACAAACAGTTCCGCAAGTATGTAGAAGACCTAAGTCAAAAGCTAACCCTCTAAACACGACTCTAAATGGAACCTACAAAAATACTCATGGTCTGCCTGGGTAATATTTGTAGATCCCCACTGGCACAAGGGATATTAGAATCTAAAATCACCTCCAACACTGTTGTTGACTCCGCTGGAACAGCGGCTTACCATGTGGGAAATCCGCCTGACCCAAGAAGCATCGCTGTGGCAAAGCAAAACGGAATACCGATCAGTCAGTTCCGCGCCAGAAAATTTACAAGAGAAGATTTTAAAAATTTTAATCATATTTATGTGATGGATCAATCCAATTATAAGGATGTAATTGGTTTGGCCGAAACCCATGCAGAACAAAAAAAAGTAAGTCTCCTACTTCCTGATGAAAAAGAAGTTCCCGATCCCTATTACGGAGGTCCCGAAGGTTTTGAATCTTGCTATTGCTTGTTGGATGATGCGTGTACCCAAATCGTTAAAAAACTAAACCTATGAACTCAGAAATTTCTCCTAAAGGAACACTCCACCTCATACCTACACCGCTTGGAGAAAGTGCTCCTTTAGAAGTATTGCCGCTTTCCATAAAAAAAGTGGTGGAAGACTTAACCCATTTTATTGTTGAAAATGAAAAAATGGCACGGCGTTTTATAAAAAAAATTAGTCCTAATAAAAACCAAGACGAATTGGTACTCTTTCCCTTAAATAAATTTACCTCACAAGAAGAAATCAACTCGTATCTAGATCCGTGTTTGGAAGGAACTTCAATGGGCCTACTTTCTGATGCTGGCTGTCCTGGAATTGCCGACCCGGGGGCGGTTATTGTTTCCATAGCCCACCGAAATGATATTTTAGTAAAACCACAAATTGGTCCTTCCTCTATTGTCTTGGCAATGATGAGTTCGGGTATGAATGGACAAAATTTTGCTTTTAATGGATATCTTCCAATTGACAAAAAACAACGCTCCCAATCCTTACTTAAATACCAACGTATTGCTGTCAAAGAAAATCAAGCTCAAATTTTTATTGAAACCCCTTACCGAAGCGATGCACTATTTGCAGAACTTCTCAAGGTCTTAGATCCCAATACCAAATTGTGCATTGCCTGTGACCTCAGTCTGGATTCTGAATACGTCAAAACCTATTCCGTTTTGAAATGGAAAAAAAACAAACCTCAACTCCAAAAACGTCCTTGCATCTTTATTTTTGAAGGCTCTTTTTAACGATATATTTTTTGCTTATTCAGCCAGTTGGTATACACTTTTTTATTTCGGTTGTGTGCTGCTAGATCCTTTGCAAACAAGTGATAACCGGGCTTTTCTGGAGAAGCTACAAAATACAAGTAGGCGTGCTGTTCCGCGTTCAATACAGCATCGATGGCAGAAAGATCGGGCATGACAATAGGACCTGGAGGCAAGCCGCGATAACGGTACGTATTGTAAGGCGATTTCAACCGTAAATCCTTGTAAAGTACTCGTTTAATAACACGATCGAACTCTCCTGAGGCATTTTTTAATCCGAAAATTACAGTAGGATCCGCCTGAAGTTTCATCCCCTTACCCAACCGGTTGAGATATACCCCTGCAATGCGATTTTGCTCTTCTTTTTGATTTGCTTCTTTTTGTACGATAGAAGCTAAAACAGACACTTCAATCGGTGTCAACTTCAAGGCTTCTGCTTTTGCCCGTCGGGTTTCATTCCAAAACCTGGTGTAATAATCCAACATCCGTTTTCTAAACTCTTTTGGGCTTACATCCCAAAACATATCGTATGTATTGGGGAGGAATAGCGTTAAAGCATTTTCTTTTGTAAAACCCTCTTCGGATAAAAAAACGGGGTCGAGAAAAGCGGCGAGCAATTCCAAACTATCCGCTTCGATTTGCTGTGCCACCCGCCCTGCCAAATCTTCCAGTCGCTCCTGATTGTTGAATACCACCTTTGAAGTTAGTTTTTGGGAACGAAGGCTATTGATGATATCATTGTTTCCCATCCCTTTGCGAATACTGTATTTCCCGGATCGTACCCGCTGAGCGTATCCTTTTTTTTCGGCAGCGGTTAGAAACCGCTCGGTGGACTTAAGTAAAGGAGTTAATTGAAATGCAAGAGAATCGATCGTGTCATCTCGATCGATGAATACAATGGAAGAATCGTTTTCAAATTGTGTATTGCTCCAAAAAAAGAGTTGATAAAATTTAAAAACAAAAAAGAGCCCTACCCCAGCTCCTAAAAGATTGAGTAAAATCAGTAGTTTCCTTCGATACATCAATGAAATAATTTTTGATAAAGATATTCATCGTGAAATTGATCTTCGTAAAAATTCCACGCTTTTTTTAAACCTACTTGTTGATAACCACACGCCTCAAAAACTCGAATACTCGGTTTATTTTCTAAGGCGATATTCGCGTAGAGACAATGTATATGTAAATGCTTTTGTGCATAAGTTGCGAGAAGGTTTAAGGCAGTTTTTCCAAAACCATTCCCCTGTTTTCCCTCTTTAATAAGTATCCCTACGCCCGCCCTGCGGTGAATGGGTTCAAAATCAAACAAATCGACAAAACCCAAAGTTTCCTTTGAGGAAGAGGCGAGTACAAACCGTTTTTGTTTGACTTCAAAAATATCTTGGCTTTGCTGAGCGATATAGTTTTCCAATAGCGCTTTTGAAAAGGGTTCTGTTCGGTTGGAGTACTTCCAGTAGAGCGAGTTGTTTTCTAGTTGAAATAAAATCTCGATATCTGAGGGTTCTAGGGCACGTAAAAAAACAGAATCTGATTTCATAGGGTTATCGTACCAGAAAAAACAAAAGTAGCAGGTCCTTGCAAGTGAACATTCTGGTAGGTTTGCTGATTTAGTTCAAAGTCCACATTCAAAACCCCACCGGGTGCTTGTAATTCCACCTGGGTGGCTCCTCCCGTTTCACCGAGAAAATGAAGGACTAAGGCCGCAGCTACAGCTCCCGTTCCACAGGCCAGGGTTTCATTTTCTACCCCGCGCTCGTAGGTGCGAATCACAAAGTGTTGTTCAGTTTTTTTCTCTACAAAATTGACATTGATTCCCTCGGGAGCAAAGGCCTCCGAATACCGAATAGCGGCTCCCTCTTTTTGAACATCAATTGTTGCAGCTTCTTTCACCAATTTCACATAATGAGGTGAACCCGTGTCTGTTACAACCGCCGCGTCGTAGGATGTAAAGCTATGTACCTCTTGAATCTCTAGGCGAACTAGGTCGGAGGATACGAGTTGTGCCCTGTGAATCCCATCAATAGCCATGAATCGTGTTTCTTCTCCAATCATCTTTTTATGATGGGCAAATGCCACAGCACACCGACCTCCATTTCCACAGAGTGTGCTCAGATTACCGTCAGAATTGAAGTACCTCATTTCAAAATCAGCTTCGGTAGAGTTTACTATTAAAATCAAACCATCCGCACCAATACCCATATTGCGATTGCAGAGAGATTTTCGCTGTTCCATCGTCAAATTGGTATAGTTACCTTCCCGATTATCCAGTAGGATAAAATCATTGCCAGCTCCCTGATATTTGTCGAAATGAATTTCCATAAAGGGCAAAGATAACTAAATTTAAAGGGTGTTAAAGACGCGTTAAAACAAATTCATTTTTATTTAATTTCTTTAATTTTGATAAAAAATTTAGAAAAATGAAATCATTTATTAAAACCTTTTCGATTGCACTTTTAAGTGCTGGATTTAGTCTTTTTGTTTATGATCAATACCGCACATTTCCTGAACCCGAGGAACAGGTATTGCAAAACCCAACCTTAATTCCTGCGAATTACACGGTAAATACCGCTAGTTTAGCAGCAGAGCGTACCGACTTTACCTCGGCTGCTGCAAAAACCATCGATGCTGTAGTACATGTTAAAAACACAGCGTCTTCCGGTTCAAACTTACCCTCTTTTTATCGGTACTTTTACGAAGAGGAAGATCTTCCAGAACGCATTGGGACAGGTTCAGGGGTCATCATCTCCCCAGATGGCTATATCATTACCAACAATCATGTGATTGAAGACAACAACCAAATTGAAATCACTACGAACGACAACAAAACCTACGAAGCAAAAGTCATCGGTACAGATCCCGAAACGGATATTGCGGTACTCAAAATAAATGCGAAGAAGAAACTTCCCTATGTGTTTTTCGGAAATTCTGATGCGACACGCATAGGAGAATGGGTCTTAGCTGTAGGAAATCCCTTTAATTTAAATTCAACAGTTACCGCGGGAATAATAAGTGCCAAATCCCGTGACCTCAACAAAAGAGATGGGGTAAACGAATCCTATATCCAAACCGATGCTGCTGTAAATCGTGGTAATAGCGGAGGTGCATTAGTCAATACGAGTGGGGAATTGATTGGAATCAATACCGCCATTACTTCTGTTTCTGGAGGTTTTGTAGGCTATTCTTTTGCCGTACCGAGCAACGTAGCGCGAAAAGTGTTTGAAGACCTCATCGAATACGGCGATGTCCAACGAGGGCTTCTCGGGGTAATGGGACAAGCTTTAGATGCCCAATTTGCCGAGCGTTTCGAGGTAGAGGAGACCGAAGGTTTTTACATTACCGATCTTGAAGAAGGTTTGGGGGCAGACCTAGCTGGACTTGAACCTGGAGATATCATTAAAAGTGTAGATGGAATTGTCATCAATAAGTTTGCAGATCTATCCGGCTACCTGTCAAGTAAACGCCCTGGAGAAAAGGTAAGCGTAGTTTATAAACGTGATGGAGAGGAAAATAAAGTGGAGGTACGTTTAGAAAAAATCAATCGTGCTGTTTTCTTCTTTATGGAAATTCGGGAACTTACCCCAGAACAACAAGAAGAATACAATACCGAAGAAGGATTGTACATTTCCAATATGAACAATCGAAGACTCTACCAAAGCGGGATTGACAATGGTTATATCATACTTGAAGTCAACGGACAAAAAGTAAGTAAACTGTCCGATGTTAAAGGATACGGGATGGGTGATTTGGAAAGTATCCTTTTCCTCAATCCGGCAGGAGAAAAAGAAAAAGTTATTTTACAGTATTAAACTTCTGAAGGTTTTTAAAGAAAGTCGCAGTCCTACTGCGACTTTTTTTATTTTTGTTCCATTCTTGTAGAAAGTCATGCGCATCGATATCATTACCTTATTTCCAGAACTTCTTAAAAGTCCTTTTGAGGCTTCCATTCTCAAACGGGCTCTTGATTCAAGAAAGGCAGAAGTAGTATTTCACGACTTGAGGGACTACAGTACCAACAAACAGAAACAGGTAGACGACTATCCATTTGGAGGGGGAGCAGGAATGGTGATGCAGATTGAACCTATAGATCGATGTATTCAGGCCTTAAAAGATAAACGAACTTATGATGCGGTAATTTACCTCACTCCAGACGGAACCACCCTGAATCAAAAACAAGCCAATCACTTTTCTACACTGGAAAACATCATCTTGCTTTGTGGCCACTACAAAGGAGTAGACCAGCGCGTACGCGACCACCTGATCACCCATGAAATTTCCATTGGAGATTTTGTACTTTCTGGAGGAGAACTCGCTGCTGCTGTGTTGTGTGACAGCATTATCCGTCTTATTCCTGGGGTACTTGGAGACGAATCTTCTGCCCTCACAGATAGTTTTCAAGACGGCATCTTAGCACCTCCCATTTACACGAGACCTGCAGACTATAAAGGCTGGAAAGTCCCTGAAATCCTAACTTCTGGAAATACGCCAAAGGTAGAGGAATGGCGTGATCAAAAAGCTTTGGAACGCACCCAAAAACGCCGTCCCGACCTTCTGAAATAACTTTTTTTTACTTTTACAGAATATTTATAACCCTCTATTGTTTAGATCAAAATAAAGTTTAATTTTGCAGGGCGAAAAGATCAACCGCTGACGAGGTTCGTGAATGTTGACTTTTTAAATCTTAAAAGATCCAAATTATGGAAGACTTAGTAAGTTACGTACAAAACGAATTCATAGCCAAAAAGGAATTTCCCGAGTTTAGTGCAGGAGACACCCTTACTGTTTACTACCAAATCCGAGAAGGAGAAAAAGTTCGTACTCAGTTTTTTAAAGGCGTAGTAATTCAAATTAAAGGTCAAGGTTTAGCAAAAACCTTTACCATACGTAAAATGTCGGGTACTGTAGGTGTGGAACGTATATTTCCAATAAACCTCCCTACCCTAGAAAAAATTGAAGTTAATAAAAAAGGTAAAGTACGCCAATCCCGTATTTACTACTTTAAAAACTTACGCGGTAAAAAAGCGCGAATTAAAGAAGCATAAGACGAATCTAAAACCGCCCAGTGGCGGTTTTTTTTTGCTAAATCTTTTTTATAGCGAACTCTAACGTATATTTGCAAACCGAAACCTAAATTTAAACACATGTCGAAGATAAAAGTCATAAACCCAGTTGTGGAGATGGATGGAGACGAAATGACTCGTATCATTTGGAAATTCATCAAAGATCAACTGATCCTTCCTTACTTAGATTTACAAATAGAATACTACGACCTTTCCATCACTTCCCGTGATGCTACAGAAGACAAAATTACCGTACAAGCCGCACACGCAGTGAAGAAACACAATGTCGGAATCAAGTGTGCTACTATTACCCCAGATGAGGGTCGTGTCAAAGAATTCAATTTGTCAAATATGTGGCGTTCTCCCAATGGTACCATACGAAACATAGTAGGTGGAACCGTTTTTAGAGAGCCGATCATCATGAAAAATGTCCCGCGTTATGTTCAGGGATGGACCAAACCCATCTGTATTGGACGACACGCTTTTGGAGATCAGTACAAAGCAGCAGACACGGTAACTACAGGGAAAGGAAAACTCACCATGACCTTTACGCCCGATGACGGCGGAACACCTAAAACTTGGGAAGTCTATCACTTCCAAGAAAATGGAGTGGCCATGAGTATGTACAACATTGATTCTTCCATTTACGGCTTTGCCCGTTCCTGTATGAACCGAGCATTAGACAAAGGTTGGCCCTTGTACTTATCAACAAAAAACACCATCCTTAAAGCTTATGACGGCCGTTTTAAAGACATCTTTCAAGAGGTTTTTGACAACGAATTTAAAGACCGTTTTGAAGCCGCAGGCATCACTTACGAACACCGACTCATTGACGACATGGTAGCCGCCGCAATGAAATGGAACGGTGGCTTTGTTTGGGCGTGTAAAAACTATGACGGAGACGTTCAGTCCGATACCGTAGCACAAGGTTTTGGTTCTTTGGGACTGATGACCTCTACCCTAGTAACCCCAGATGGAAACACTATGGAAGCGGAAGCAGCCCACGGTACCGTCACCCGTCACTACCGTCAATACCAACAAGGAAAAGAAACCTCTACCAATCCTATCGCTTCCATTTTTGCATGGACCCGTGGTTTGGCTCACAGAGGAAAACTAGATAACAATCAAGAGTTGATCGACTTCTGTACCACACTAGAAAACGTATGTATCGAAACTGTAGAAAGTGGGAAAATGACCAAAGATCTCGCCGTTCTAATCCACGGCAAGGACATGGATAGCACACACTACCTCACAACTCAGCAATTCCTTTCTGCGCTCAAGGAAAACCTTGAAGGGAAGATTGGATAAGACTTTTGATCCTTAATTTCCAAAACCCCGACCTAACGGTTGGGGTTTTTTATTTTGACATAAATTTACTTCAGAGCAGCTAACTAAATTCCTACTTCTTACTTTAAAATTCTCAATTGGTTCTTATCTTTACGATATGACATTTGAAAAAATTACGGAAGCAGATTCCTACCACAACGACTTAGAAAAAAAGAGCATCTCCGAACTCCTAGACGGCATGCACCAAGAAGATCAAAACGCCATAGCCGCCGTAGGTGCAGCCAGAGATCAAACTGCCGCCTTAATCGCTCGTGTAGTGGAACAACTTGGTAATGGAGGACGCTTGTTTTACATTGGTGCGGGGACTAGCGGTCGACTAGGTGTTTTGGACGCCTCGGAATGTCCTCCTACCTTTGGAACAGCCCACGAAAAAGTGATTGGATTAATTGCAGGTGGCGATCTCGCGTTGCGAAAATCCATTGAAAAGGCAGAAGACGACACCCAACAGGCGTGGAAAGATTTACAAGAATATCAAATCACCACTCAGGACATCCTAGTAGGTATTGCGGCCTCGGGAACAACCCCGTATGTAGTGGGCGGTCTTGCAGAAGCTCAAAAACAAGGTATCCCTACTGGTTGCATTGCTTGTAATGTAAACAGTCCCCTTGCAGCAGTAAGTGACTTTCCCATAGAAGTGGTAGTGGGTCCCGAGTTCCTTACAGGTAGCTCCCGAATGAAAGCAGGTACTGCACAAAAATTAATCCTAAACAGCATTACAACCGCCACCATGATCCAACTGGGACATGTCAAAGGCAACAAAATGGTGGACATGCAGCTTTCCAACGACAAACTCCAAGACCGTGCGGAACGGATGGTTATGGAAGCCACAGGTGCAGAACATTCTACTGTTCAAAAACTACTTCAAGAACACGGCAGTGTCCGACAGGCGATTGCGGCATTAAAGAAATAGCAACCCATTACCCCTATCACAACGCCCTTTTATCATCCAACCTCCCTATCTTTGCACAAATTGTTTAGATGAATAAAATCCTATTACAAAAAGGGCTAAAACGGATGGCCGTGTGTCTTTTCTGTTGCTTTTTGGGTCCAGTGGTGGTGCATCAGGCGTTCAAAAATCAGGATCATCCCTTCTATTACCCGATTTTGGTGGTCGGTTTGAGTATCTTGGCAATCGCCATGTTTTACGGCTTTTTGGGCATTAGAACCCTTGTCACAGCTCTTTTAGGCGAACGAAAAAAAAGGAATCTTTAGTTGGGCGTTGTATCCCTGCCCAAGACCCCCTATCTTTGCACCGTTTTTAATCTAGATTATGATCGAAATTCGTTTTCCTGACCAAACGGTTCGCACCTATGAAAAAGGAACAACTCCCTTTGAAGTTGCCCAAAGCATTAGCGAGGGATTGGCGCGCAATGTATTGTCTGCTGCCTATAACGGAAATACGGTTGAAGCCAGTACTCCCTTGGAAAAGGACGGTAATATTCAATTGTTTACCTGGAATGACCCAGCGGGAAAAACTGCCTTTTGGCATTCTTCAGCACACATACTGGCACAGAGTATTTTGGCCCTGTATCCCGAGGCAAAACTGACCATAGGTCCAGCCATAGAAAACGGTTTTTATTACGATGTAGATTTTGGTGGAGCCTCTTTTTCCGAAAAAGACCTCCCCGCCTTGGAAAAACAATTTTTGACTTTCGCTCGAGAAAAGTTTGAATTTAAAATGCGGATGTGCTCCAAAGCGGAAGCCTTGGATTTTTATCAAAAAGAAAGTAACCCGTTTAAGGTGGAGCTTATCGAAAATTTAGAAGATGGCACCATTAGTTTTTGCGATCATGCAGACTTTACAGACCTCTGTCGTGGGGGACATATTCCCCATACGGGATTTGTCAAAGCGGTAAAGCTCCTCAGTGTAGCCGGAGCCTACTGGCGTGGAGACGAAACCCAGCCGCAACTGACTCGGATTTACGGGGTTTCTTTTCCCAAACAAAAAGAACTTACCGAGTACCTTGCTCTTTTGGAAGAAGCCAAAAAGCGAGACCATAGAAAACTCGGAAAAGAATTGGAACTCTTTACCTTTTCTCAAAAAGTAGGACAAGGACTACCCCTTTGGTTGCCTAAGGGCGCTGCCCTTCGTGAACGATTGGAAAACTTCTTAAAAACCGCACAAGCAAAAGCGGGATATGAACAGGTCATCTCTCCCCATATCGGGAATAAGGAACTCTACATGACCTCGGGACATTACGAAAAATACGGGGCAGACAGCTTCCAACCCATACAAACCCCAGCAGACGGAGAAGAGTTTTTACTTAAACCGATGAACTGTCCCCACCACTGTGAAATCTACAAGACTAAACCCTGGAGTTACCGCGACCTTCCCAAGCGTTATGCAGAATTTGGAACAGTCTATCGCTACGAACAGAGCGGAGAGTTGCACGGACTTACTCGGGTGCGAGGCTTTACCCAAGACGATGCTCACATTTTTTGTATGCCCGAACAGTTGGACGAAGAATTTAAAAAAGTAATTGATTTGGTACTGTATGTTTTCAGTTCCCTCGGTTTTGAAAACTTTACAGCTCAGGTATCCCTCCGCGATCCTGAAAAACCAGAAAAATACATTGGAGATACCCAAAATTGGGAACTTGCAGAACAAGCCATCATCAATGCAACTCAAGAAAAAAACTTAGATTACGTTATCGAGACGGGAGAAGCCGCCTTCTATGGTCCTAAATTGGATTTTATGGTCAAAGATGCGTTGGGACGAAAATGGCAATTGGGAACCATACAGGTAGATTACAACCTTCCCGAACGCTTTGATTTAACATACAAAGGCAGTGACAACGAACTTCATCGACCCGTGATGATTCACCGTGCACCCTTCGGAAGTATGGAGCGTTTTGTCGCTATTCTTTTGGAACATACCGGTGGAAATTTTCCATTGTGGTTAATGCCAAAACAGGTTAATATCTTATGCGTTAGTGAAAAACACAAAAATTACGCTCAAAAAGTTTTAAATTTCTTGGAAAATCACGAAATTCGCGCCCTCTTAGATGATCGAAATGAGACGATTGGAAAAAAAATTCGAGAGTCGGAACTGTCAAAAGTCCCGTATATGATCATTCTAGGAGAAAAAGAAGCAGAAACCCAAACCGTTTCCTTGCGCAAACATCAAGAGGGAGATGTGGGTAGTTTTGCTTTAGAGACCGTTGTAAAACAACTAAATAAAGAAATAAAGGAGAGTCAAGCTACCTTTGAAGTTTAATTAAAAAGTAAGCGACATAGCAATACGAAGAAGAAGATCGAACAGCCCAGGAAGGGTTTTCAAGCAAGATCCCCATCGGATCAATGAGAAAATTACAGCCCACGAAGTGCGTCTGGTTGGAGATAATGTGGAAGTCGGAGTGTATCCACTAAACAAAGCGTTATCCATCGCAAAAGACCTGGAATTAGATCTCGTAGAAATTTCGCCGAAAGCTTCACCTCCAGTTTGTAAAATATTAGAGTATAAAAAGTTCTTATACGAACAAAAAAAACGTGATAAGGCGCTCAAAGCAAAATCGACTAAAATTATAGTCAAAGAGATTCGCTTTGGACCCAACACCGATGAGCACGACTACGAGTTTAAAAAGAAACACGCGGAAAAGTTCCTCAAAGAAGGAGCTAAGTTAAAAGCCTTTGTTTTTTTCAAGGGTCGTTCCATCGTTTTTAAAGAAAAAGGTCAAATCTTGTTATTGCGTTTGGCGCAAGATTTAGAGGAGATCGGGAAAGTAGAACAAATGCCTTTATTGGAGGGAAAAAAGATGATTATGTTCATTGCTCCCAGAAAAAAATAAAAAAGAGACGTCATGCCAAAAATGAAAACAAAATCAAGTGCTAAAAAACGCTTCAAACTTACTGGAAGTGGTAAAATCAAAAGAAAGCACGCATTCAAGAGTCATATCTTGACGAAAAAATCAAAAAAACGCAAGTTGAAATTGACCCATTCTGGACTGGTGCACGAAAGTGATGCGCAGAACATTAAGGAGCAATTGCGTCTAGTGTAAAAATGCCCCTGGTTTAATTTAATTTTTTTAACCCGAAGTAAGGCTCTCAAAGCGTAGTAATACCGCCTCCTTCAAAAAACAACAAACAATGCCAAGATCAGTAAATTCAGTAGCTTCAAGAGCAAGAAGAAAAAAAATTCTCAAGCAAGCCAAAGGCTATTTCGGACGCCGTAAAAACGTCTGGACTATAGCTAAGAATGCGGTGGAGAAAGCCATGCAATACTCTTACCGCGACCGCAGAGTCAAAAAACGTAACTTTAGAGCGTTGTGGATTGCCCGGATCAATGCCGGTGCACGACTCAATGGAATGTCGTATAGTCAGTTTATGGGTAAAGTCAAAGCAAACCACATCGACTTAAACCGAAAGGTGCTCGCTGACTTAGCGATGAATCATCCCGATGCTTTTAAAGCCATTGTGGACAAAATCAAATAATTATCAAACTACCTTCGGGTAGTTTTTTTTTACTTTTTATTGTGTTAAAAATCTATCACAACCCCCGTTGTCGAAAATCTAGAGAAGCACTTCATCTGCTACAAGAAGAAAAAGTGAAACACGAAGTGATCTTGTATTTAGAAAATCCTCTAACTAAAGGTGCATTGCAGGAACTTTTAGAAAAAATAAAACTCAAGCCAAGTTCCCTTGTCCGCAAGAACGAAAAGGAATGGAAGGCCATTCCCGACCGTAAAACCATGTCGGAAAGTCAAATTCTTGATGCCTTAGTCTCTTTTCCTAAACTCATCGAACGTCCCATAGTAGAGGGGAAAACAAGTGGAGTACTTGCAAGACCCATCGAAAATTTAATCGGATTTTTAAAAGTGGATTAAACCCTTAATCCTATTAAATGTCAAAAAGCTTTATAAAACTATGAAGAACTACTTTATCCTTATTTTAGGACTACTTACCACTGTTGTTTTTGGACAACAACCCCAAACCAGGGGGCGTCCCAATTTTAAAAAAATAAAACTGACAGGTACAGTCATTGATCAAGAAACCCAAGAGGCTTTGGAATATGCCACGATATCCTTAGTCAACAAACGCTTTCCCGACCGAATTCAAGGAGGGATAACAGACAGCAAGGGGAAATTTAATTTGGACGTTTTTCCTGGAAAATACAATGTAACCATAGAATACATTGGTTTTGACAAAATTCAATATGATGAAAAAGTGCTTCGTGCTGATGAAAACTTGGGCACCATTGCCCTGCAGATTGCTGCGGAGTTCTTGGATGAAATAGAACTTGTAGGAGAGCGTACAGAGGTAGAAATCCGATTGGATAAACGCATCTACAACGTAGGAAAAGACATTACTGTCCGCGGAGGTTCCGTAGCCGATGTGTTGGACAATGTCCCTTCCGTCTCAGTGGATGTAGAGGGAAATATTGCTCTGAGGGGAAATCAAAACGTCCGTATTTTAATCAATGGGAAACCCTCTGGCCTCGTCGGGTTGTCTGGACCACAAGGATTGCGCTCTTTACCTGCGGAATCGATAGAAAAAGTAGAAGTTGTAACTTCTCCTTCGGCACGCTACGAAGCTTCTGGGACCGCTGGAATTCTAAATATCATTCTTAAAAAAGAAGAACTCGAAGGATTTAATGGGTCTTTTGTAGTGAATGGTGGTCTTCCCACCACTTTCGGAGGAAATGCTTCACTGAACTGGCGCACCAAAAAAGTAAATATTTTCAGTACCACTTCTCTTCGTGATTCGGAATCACGCGGGGGAGGTATTTTTGAAAGCGAAAATTTTGACCCCCTTCGTTTTGTAAATGAAGAAAGAGAATACATTCGAAATCGAAAAAGTGTTTTTTTCAATTTAGGAGCTGAATACAACTTTGACGAAAAAACATCACTTACTGTTAGTGGCTTTGTACGACGAAGCGATAATGAGAGTAACAACAGCACAGAAATTGAAAATCTCAATGCAAGTGGATTGACAATCGACCAATTTGGCCGTTACCAATTTGAAGAGGAACTGGATAATTCTCAACAATTTACTGCCAATTTTACTAGAAAATTTGATGATAAAGGGCATGAACTGGTCATCGAATTTCAAACAGAATCCAGTTCAGAAGATGAAAACGACCTCGCAGAAAATACAAGTACCTTCAACCAGGAGTCCGAAAGTCTAGAAGACCAAAAAAGAACTCTACTTCAAATGGACTACGTTTGGCCCATAGATAAGAAAACCCAATTCGAGTTGGGATATCGAGGAGATTTTAGCTTTCAAGAAACCGATTACAATGTTTTTGATTTATTGGACAGTGGAAGAAGCCCTAACGTTCAACTGACTAACTTTTTGGGCTTTACTCAAAATGTAAATGCTGCCTACACTCAGTTTGGACAAAAGGTGAATAAATTTTCTTACCTGATGGGGCTGCGAATGGAAAAGACCCATATTGAGATCGATCAAAAAACCATCGATGTGTTTAAAGAAAAAGAGTATACTGATTGGTTTCCCACCCTAAACCTATCTTACGAGTTTACTGAAAAAGAAAATGTAACCTTGGGCTACAGTCGGCGTATCAGACGTCCGCGTTCGTGGTCCTTAAACCCTTTTAGGTCCCTTACAAGTTTGACCTTTTTTAGACAAGGAAACCCTGATTTAGATCCATCGTATTCCAATTTATTCGATTTGGGATACCTCAAAAGATGGGAGAAATTTACGTTTAATGGTTCTGTTTATTTCCAACGAGCTACCCAAGTAATCGAACGCATAACCGAAGCCACAGGAGCTTTGGTCGTTGTAAGTGAAAATCCACTTGTTGAGCTTCCTGAGTTTCGTTTCACCTCCATAAATCTATCTGAAAATTCGAGAACAGGTACAGAGTTTACTCTTACCTACTCACCCAAACGACGAGTTCGAATCAGTGGAAACTTCAATATCTTCAACTCTGTGACTGAAGGGAGCTACAAAGGAATCGTATTGGATCGCGAGATCGTGAGTTGGTTTGCCCGACTGAATAGCAGCTTTCCACTTCCTTTGGGAATTAATGCCCAACTGAGAGGATTTTATTTTGGTCCTAGGGCTAATGCACAAACTGAATCAAAGGGAATAATAACCTTCTCTGGAGCTTTGAACAAATCCTTATTCAAAAAGAAAGGAGAACTTTCATTTCGAGTGAGCGATATCCTCAACTCCTCTAGACGAAAAAGTACTACTGAAACACCTGACTTTAGAAATTATACAGAATTTCAGTGGAGACAACCCACTTATGTCTTTACGCTAACCTACCGCATTAACGAACGCAAAATGGACCGAAAAAGAAATCGCAATGGTGGTTTTGGAGGTGATGGGGGTGATGGACCTGATTTTTAAGTAAAAAAAAAGGAGCTTAAAGCCCCTTTTTTTATTTCTTTTTTTCGATTGTCTCTTTGTTTCTTCCGTATTTTAAATACTCAATCAACGCACCTACCAGCCAGTAAGGAATAACGAAAGTGAGCAAAAAGATCATCAGCCAAAAGCCGATGGTCAAAATTGTAAGGAAAGAAAGAAATCCGAGATATTGATCAAATTCAAACATATTTTGGTTTTATGAGAACAAAAATAGGTATTTTTTCTATTCTATATTTCCTCAAGGAACAATTTTAACTACAGTTTTCAACAAAATAATTCCTTGGAGTCCATTGATTTTTCTGAAACCTAGTATTTTTACATAAAATTTAAAGTATGGAGTATCGTATTGAAAAAGACACTATAGGGGAAGTAAAAGTGCCCAAAGAGATGTATTGGGGAGCACAAACCGAACGTTCGCGTACCAATTTTAAAATTGGGGCTCCCGCGTCCATGCCTTTAGAAATCGTATATGGCTTTGCGTATCTCAAAAAAGCAGCTGCCTATACCAACTGTGACTCCGGTGTTTTGTCATCAGAAAAACGCGATCGTATTGCTCAAGTTTGTGATGAAATTTTAGCAGGAAAACTGGACGATCAATTTCCTTTGGTCATTTGGCAAACCGGATCGGGAACCCAAAGCAATATGAATGTCAATGAAGTCATTGCCAATCGAGCTCACGTTTTGGCTGGCAAGACCTTGGGTGAGGGTGAAAAAACCTTAGCTCCCAATGACGATGTGAACAAATCTCAATCTTCTAACGACACCTTCCCTACTGGGATGCATATTGCCGTTTATAAAAAAATAGCAGAAATAACGCTACCCGGTGTGCGGCAGTTACGAACTGCATTACAAAAAAAAGCAGTGGCTTTTAAAGACGTTGTGAAAATTGGGAGAACCCACTTGATGGACGCCACTCCCCTAACTTTGGGACAAGAGTTCTCGGGCTATGTTTCTCAATTGGATCACGGTGTAAAGGCCCTAGAAAACACTTTAGAACACCTCTCAGAATTAGCCTTGGGAGGAACTGCCGTTGGAACAGGAATCAACACACCCGAAGGGTATTCCGAAAAAGTAGCGGACTATATTGCTCAATTTACAAAGCTTCCTTTTGTCACAGCACAAAATAAATTTGAGGCACTTGCCGCACATGATGCCATAGTAGAAACCCATGGTGCTTTAAAGCAATTAGCTGTTTCTTTAAATAAAATTGCCAATGACATCCGTCTGCTTTCCTCCGGACCCCGTTCAGGGATCGGAGAGCTTATTATTCCAGCCAATGAACCCGGAAGTTCAATCATGCCAGGAAAAGTCAACCCTACGCAATCTGAAGCACTGACCATGGTTTGTGCTCAAGTGATAGGCAACGATGTGGCGGTAAGTGTAGGAGGCGCACAAGGCCATTACGAACTGAATGTGTTCAAACCGCTGATGGCCGCCAATACCATCCAATCAGCACAATTGCTAGGAGATGCGTGTGTGAGTTTTGCTGTGAACTGTGTGGATGGGATTGAACCAAATCACAATCGCATTGAGGAATTAGTACAAAATTCCCTGATGTTGGTTACTGCACTCAATACTAAAATTGGTTACTACAAAGCAGCTGAAATTGCCAACAAAGCCCATCAAGAAGGAACAACACTAAAGGAGGCCAGTTTGGCATTGGGATACCTTACCGAAGAAGAATTTGATCAATGGGTTCGACCAGAAGATATGACAGGTAATGGCTGAAATTCAGTTTCGAAAATATACTGCTGAAGATGCTTCAACTTTCAAAACCTTGAATGTAGAATGGTTGGAAATGTACTTTGAAGTTGAACCGATAGACGAACGGGTCTTAAGCAATCCTCAAACTGAAATCCTAGATCCTGGAGGATTTATCGTAATGGCAGAATTGGAAGGAAAAACCGTTGGCACGTTTGCCTACATAAAAAAGGGAGAACGCCTCTATGAATTTAGTAAAATGGCAATAGATCCAAACTATCGTGGTAAAGGCCATGGAAATACCATGATGCAATTCGCCATTGCTTTTGCTGAAAAACGCAACTGGAATAAAATCATACTGTACTCCAGTACAATTCTAGAAAACTCCATCCATCTCTACCGCAAATACGGCTTTGTTGAAGTCCCCATGGAACCTGATGTTCTTTATTCCCGAGGGAATATTAAAATGGAAATGAATTTTTAAGTTTTTCTCGTTTCAGTTCAATTCAGATAAATCAAACCCTAACAAGTCTTTTGAAAGCGTATTCAAGGAAGAAAAGTCACCTTCAAAATGATAGGTGCTGTGCCAATACTCCATAGATTCACCTGGTTCTAATTCTTTGGAATCAGAAGAAGATTCCAGTTCATAAAACGGTCCTAGTTGAACCCCATCTTCCAAAGGACCATCATTATAGGAATTTACCACATCGCCTTGGTAAGGGAACTCCTGCTGTTCCCATAAAGAATTCACATAAGTTGACTCCCCTGAAAATTGAAAACGGACAATTGTCAAGATTCGATTTTTCTTGTCATAGCTTCCAAACAGCGGTGTTTTAATGTTTTGTGGCGGTAACCCTATTTTAGATCGGTAGGTCCCGTCGCCTTTAAATAAGACGGCATGGTCACTTACAGTTAATCGTTCTGGACCAATAGAACCAAAATACTCCGTATTCAGCTCTAAGCTTCCTTGATACGGTATAATCACTGTAGTCTCTGGCGAAGGATTAAACATTCCTAAAATCCATATCGACAGTAATCCCGATTCTTTTTTCCATGGCTGAATCCCTGTATTTGTTATTTTATTTTCAGATTGAAACCCTACAAAAGAAATTTGAGAGTCGATTGCGATTTCTAGTTGATCTTCAATGGTCGATTTGTCAAAAATTGATACTTTTCGTTCAACATCGAGATCAAAAACAAAGTCGCTGTAATTTTTAACTCGGATTTGTTGCGAAAAATCCACAGAATTCTTTTCCTTCTTTTTTACAATAAAAGGATCTGTATCGATTGCCTTTGGAGTAAACCAATTGTCAATTGTAAAATCGGTTTCAGGTGCAAAAAATATAGAATACTGACCCCCTTCCGGACCTAACCAAAAACGATCTTCCCCTCCAAAAACATTGATGTGTTCCTCTAACTGATTCGAAGCGATCAGGTCATAATTGATCCACCCATAACTTTTTCCTTTTAGCCCCTGTGAAGCACTGGTCATAATCCGACCTTGATAGGCAGGCGCCAGCGCTACCTGACATTCTCCGTTCTGACTTTCCAAAACAAGCGTTTCTGTATGAGATTTTAGAAACGCAACATCATATCCAAACGTCCCGAGCTCAGGTGCTGATGAACACCCCAAAAACATAAGAAATCCCATCAGCAATGAAGCGATGTTTAATTTTTTTGAATTCATTTTAATATAACATTAATTTACTCCTGAATAGTAAATGGCTTCTTTGAATGGTATTAGTCTCTAGTCAACTTTCGGTATTGAATCCTTTTAGGCAGCAAATCTTCACCTAAACGTTTTTTCTTGTTTTCCTCATAATCGGAATAGGATCCTTCGAAGAAATACACCTGAGAATCTCCTTCAAAGGCGAGTATGTGCGTACAAATCCGATCCAAGAACCAGCGGTCATGGGAAATGACCACAGCACAACCTGCAAAGTTTTCCAATCCTTCCTCAAGAGCACGCAAGGTATTGACGTCTAGGTCATTGGTAGGCTCATCGAGAAGCAATACATTTCCTTCCTCTTTTAAGGTCATTGCCAAATGCAAGCGGTTGCGCTCTCCCCCTGAGAGTGTGGCTACCTTTTTATTCTGTTCACTTCCGCTAAAATTAAAACGACTTAAAAATGCGCGAGAATTGATCTGTCTCCCACCGAGCATAATCAAATCTTGTTCATCGCTAAAATTTTGCCAGATGGTTTTTTCAGGATCAATATTTGTGTGTGACTGATCTACATAGGCAAGTTGTACCGTTTCTCCTACAGAAAAGTTTCCCCCATCGGGTGATTCTTCTCCCATAATCATTCGGAAAACGGTGGATTTTCCCGCTCCGTTGGGTCCAATCACTCCCACAATCCCTGCTTGTGGTAAGCTAAAGTTTAAATCGTCATACAACAATTTTTCTCCAAAGGCTTTAGAAACCTGAGAAGCTTCAATCACATTGGTACCCAATCGGGGACCATTAGGAATAAAGATTTCCAACTTTTCATCGACCTGCTTTTGATCCTGACTCATCAACTTGTCGTAATTCGCCAAACGTGCTTTTTGTTTGGATTGCCTTCCCTTTGGGGTCATACGCACCCATTCCAATTCACGTTCCAAGGTTTTTTGCCGTTTGGAAGACTGCTTTTGTTCTTGAGCCAAACGTTTGGATTTTTGATCCAACCAGGAGGAGTAATTCCCTTTCCACGGTATCCCTTCTCCCCGATCCAATTCCAGTATCCAACCCGCCACATTGTCCAAGAAATAACGGTCGTGGGTCACAGCTATTACGGTTCCCTGGTATTGTGCCAAGTGGTGTTCCAGCCAGTGGACCGATTCCGCATCGAGGTGGTTCGTTGGTTCATCCAATAGGAGAACGTCTGGTTTTTGCAACAACAAGCGACACAACGCCACTCTTCTGCGTTCTCCACCGGAAAGGACACCGATTTTCTGATCTCCTGCAGGTGTGCGTAAGGCATCCATTGCGATTTCCAGTTGGGTGTCCAGTTCCCAAGCATTCACGGCATCAATTTGATCCTGTAATACCGCCTGTCGATCCATGAGCTGTTGCATTTTGTCTGCATTTTCATAGACTTCAGGCAAGCCAAATTGATCGTTGATTTGGTTGTATTCCTCCAAAACGGCAACCGTTTCGGCTACGCCTTCTTTGACAACTTCCAAAACTGTTTTTTCTTCATCCAACTGAGGTTCCTGTTCCAAATAACCTACTTTGTATTCTTTAGAAAAAACAACATCTCCTTGAAAGTTTTTGTCCAAACCAGCAATAATCTTTAACAAGGTGGACTTTCCCGAACCGTTGAGTCCTAGGATTCCTATTTTTGCTCCGTAAAAGAAACTTAAATAAATATTTTTTAAAACGGGCTGATGCGCACTAGGGTAGGTTTTGGAAACCCCATTCATCGAAAAAATAACCTTTTTATCTTCAGACATATTAAATTCTACCTCTTAACGCATTAAACGCCCATGCAATGGCGTAAAAACCAACTCCTGCAATTGAAAACCCAATGGCATATTCAGGGTATTTAAGTACACCTATTAAAATTAATGCACTCCCAATAACCGCCATGATTAGTGCGGTATACCCTACAATCTTGTTTTTGTTTAAACTCATTTTGATTTTGTGATATAAACAAATATCGAACATTTATTTAAAATGACACCTATAGAAATTAGTACTTTAGCAATGTCATTCCAATCAGATGAACTTAGAACACGAAAAAAATAAAGATGCCATAAAAATGGCATGGGCAAAACTTCAAGAGCATGCCCGAACCAATAAACTAGGGGGAGGCAAAGCCCGTTTAAAAAAGCTCAAAGAACAAGGAAAGCTGTCCGCAAGAGAACGCATCAACCACTTGGTGGATGATCCCAATGCCGTACATGAAATTGGTATTCTCGCAGCTGAAAATATGTATCCAGAATACGGAGGGTGTCCCTCGGCTGGAGTGGTCGTGGTTCTTGGAGTGGTTTCTGGAAAGCGCTGTGTTATCGTTGCCAACGATGCCACGGTCAAAGCTGGGGCTTGGTTTCCCATGACAGCAAAAAAGAACCTACGCGCACAGGAAATCGCAATGGAAAACCGAATCCCAATCATCTACTTGGTAGATAGTGCTGGGATTTTTCTCCCTTTGCAAGACGAACTCTTTGCCGATAAAGAAAATTTTGGTAGAATTTTCAGAAATAACGCCAAAATGAGTAGTAGGGGTATTGTACAAATTGCCGCAGTAATGGGAAGTTGTGTGGCCGGTGGCGCCTACCTCCCCATCAT
>Ga0181559_10001775_pt1 | contig 21281 bp, 16 predicted proteins | sample 011ome_21_FD_133752 | JGI IMG/M metagenome (GOLD analysis project Ga0181559, IMG submission 133752) | Coastal salt marsh microbial communities from the Groves Creek Marsh, Skidaway Island, Georgia - 011508AT metaG (megahit assembly) | ecosystem: Environmental > Aquatic > Marine > Intertidal...
CGTCGCCGCCATCTCCAGCCACCTCACCGCCTCGTCGTACGCCTTCGACTTGTCGAACAGAAGGATCCCGAGGCGCGACGCGGCTTCGACGTGCGCGCCGTCCGCGGCGGCGCGATACCACGCGACGGCGGTTTCGTGGTTCGCCGCGACCCCCGTCCCTTTCTCGTGGCACATCGCGACTCTGTACGCGGCGTCGACGGAGATGGGCAGGACGTTCCCGGGCGTCGACGCGCGCGCGACTTTCGTGTACCACCGCAGCGCGTCCGCGTGGTGACCACCGTCCGCGCAGCGTTTCGCGAGCTGATGCCATTCCTCCGGCGTCGCCGCGTCGGCGCCTCTTCTGTAGTGCGGCTGCGCGTCTCGCATCGACGGCGTCTTCACCCCGCCCTCGCCTCGCTCGTGGCATTCGCCCACGCTCCAGTCGAACCGTTTCTCCCCGCGCGGCGCCACCTTGAGAAACAGCGCCGTGGGGCCGTCTTTGTACAGCTGTCCGATTCGCGTTTTCATCGCCGCCGCCGCCGCGCGGTGCCCCAACCCCGCGGCGGTGTCGATCCACAGCCACCCGGACGCGACGTCGACGCCCTCGGCGGCGCCCTCAAACGTCGCGTTCTTCAAGAAGACGTCGGACAGCTCCCATGCGGCGTCCGCGTCGCCCGCGCGCGCGCGCTTCGTGAGCTCCTTCTCGCGGCGCGCGTCGTTTTTGCCGCGCGACGTCGTCGACGGCGCCGCGGACGCCGCGGACGCGTTCATCTTAAATATTGTCGACTTCGGACCGCCGCCGCCGCCGCTCGCCATCGCGTTGTAGTCCGTCAACCCCGCGCGACGCAGACGACCGGCGAGGGCGTCCGCGTCGGCTTCCGACGACCCGGGCGTGGTCGCCCTGGACGACGCGAGAACGGACGACGCGCGCGATGGAGGGGCGGGATCGCGCTTCTTCAGCGACGCGCCGCGCCACCATCGCTTCTCGTCTTCTTCTTCGTCGCGCGCGCCCTCGGGCGACCTCGGCGTCCGGTCCTCCGCCTCGCACTCCCTCACGAACGCGTCGAGCGCTTTCCTGCTCCCCGTCGCCCTCGCCTGCTTGTATTTCAGTCCCCGCGGCGTGCACAGCTCCTTGCTCGCGCGCGCGTTGCCCAGATCCGACGCGTGTTCCAGCATCGCCCATCCCTTGGCGTGGTCCACCTCGAGGCCGCCGGTGCCGTCGAGGTGATGGCGCGCGAGCGCGTGCGCGGCGATCCTGTTCCCGTCGTTCGCGAGCGCGGTCAGGCGCCTGATGTTCTCCGCGTGCGACGGCATCGCGCGGAGGAGGAGGAGCCCCGCGCGCGGAGGGGGGGGCGCGGGGGGAAACTGGCGCGCGCGCGCGAGGTCTCGTCATCAGCATAACGGTTGCGGTTTCATACGACCAGACGCGAGCGCGAGCCAGAAGAGGGCAGGGCCGCAGGGTTGCGTCGAAAACCTCGCGCGTCGCGTCGGACGGCGGCTCCAGACTCGACTCGCGCAGCGAGATGCTGTCGACGCGACGCCTCGCGCGCGCGGTGCCGACCGCGCCCGCGGCCGCGGTCGCGGCGTCCGTCCGCGACGGATTCGATCCGAACAAGGCGCGTCGCGCGCGCTCCGCGTCTTGAAGAGCCATCCGTCCCTCGCGTCCGTCGTCCTCGCCGAAGAGACGCGCGCCTCCGCGCGCGAGCCCGCGTCCTGACCTTCCCCTCGTCGCTCTCCCCCGTCGCGCAGATCTTCGCGCGGGAGATGTCCGGGTGTGGACTCCCGGTGACGTACGAGAGCAGAGGCACGGGCGGACGCTCCTCCATCAGGTCCGTCCCCGCGCGATCGATCATCGATCGTCCGCCCGCCGCGCGGTCTGGTGGCGCGCGTTCTTACCCTAAACGGATCGATCGATCCCTCGCGCCCTCCCCCCCCCTCCCCCCACCGCCGCCGCGTCCCATCTGCCGTCCATCCCGCGCGCCCGCCGCGCGTCGCGTCGTCCCCTCAACCCTAACCCTCGAACCCTAAACCCGATCGCGACGTCGCGCAGCGGGATCACGTCCACGGTGTTCGGCGCGACGGGGTTTCTCGGACGGTACGTCGTGAACCACCTCGGCAAGAGCGGATCGCGGATGATTCTCCCGACGCGGTGCGGCGACAACGCGAAGCAGCACCTGAAAGTCATGGGCGACCTCGGTCAGATCGTGGATCTCGCCGGGTTGAAGATCCGGGACGATTCCGCGATCAAGTACGCGGTCGAGCGGTCCAACGTCGTCGTGAACCTCCTCGGCCGCGAGTGGGAGACGCGGAATTTCTCCTTCGACGACGTCCACCGCGACTTCCCGGAGCGACTCGCGCGGATCTGCAAAGAGCTCGGCGTGGAGCGATTGGTCCACGTCAGCGCGCTCGGTGCCACGTTGGACCACCCGTCGAAGTACTACCGCACGAAAGCGGAGGGGGACGAGGCGGTGCGCGCGGCGTTTCCGAACGCCACCGTCGTCAAGCCCGCCAAGTTGATCGGCACGGAGGCGCGTTCTATCTCACACTGGTCCCCATACGACCGCGTTGGCGTGGTGAACGCCGATCCTTAAGGACTTTGCTCGACGCATCTCTCCTCCCACGCCTCGGTTTCAATCCCCGCCCTCGATGCCTTTCAACTCCGCTTCTGACGCCTTTCAACTCCGCCCCGATATCATCGCTCGTATAGGACCGACTGCTCAACGTCTTCGCGGAGCACACGTGCAAGTTCCCGGTGCAGACGCTGATCGACGACGGCGGGAGCAAACATCAGCCGGTGTACGTCGACGACGTCGCGCTCGCGATCCGAGCGATCGTGCACGACGAGAGCACCGCGGGGAGGACGTTCGAGCTGTGCGGCGAAAAGATTTTGACGATGGAGGACATGCTGAAGATGACGCAGAGCATCATTCGCGCGCAAAACGCGTCGAGGATCGTCTACGTGCCGAGCTTTATTCTCAAGATGCTCGCCGCGCCGCACGAGTTTCTGCTGAACCGCGTGCCGTTCCCGCTGCCGACGCCGACGGGGCTGACGCGGTCGTACATCGACGCGCAGGGCGAGGATTACCTGAAGGATCCGAAATCGGAGGGGTTTAAGGAGCTCGGCATCGTCCCGGCGAAGCTCGAGGGCGTCGTGATCGATTACCTTCGCGCGTTTCGGTTCGGCGGGTACGACGTCGGGGCGACCGCGGGGCAGGGGTCGGAGTGATCGACGATTCGTTCGTTCGATTTCATGTACGTAGACTATCATCAAATTCGGTCGTTGTAACACAGAAGAGCACTCAGAAATGCTTGATGAATTTCGTTTTCTCTTCTCTCTCCTACCTCTCTCTCCTGCTCGACGGATGAATGTTGAACGAACTCGTCAGGGGTCGTCGTCGCCGAAGCTGAGGACGGGCTTCCCGTTCGCCTTCTTCGCCTTCTTCGAGACCGGCGCCGCCGCCGCCGCGGCGAGGGCGTCCGCGGGCGCGTCCTCCACCTCCGCGATCTCGCGCTTCTCGCGAAGGTGGCGCGGCGGCGGCATGGACGGACCGATGGACGGTCCGATCGACGGCGCGGCGGCGTCGTCGTCGTCGTCGTCCTCCTCCTCCGGAGGCGGCATCGGCCGTCCCGGCGGCCCTATCGCCGGCCCTATCGCCGACCCTATCTCCCCCCCATCCCCTCTTTCCTCGCCGTCGCCCTCGCCGTCGCCGTCGCTCGTCGTCTCCCCCCCCTTCGCTCTGAGACCCTCCGCGGTGCGTCGCGCCGCCTCCTCCGCCTTGGCCTCCGCGGCGCTGTCGGGGCGGAGTCGAAAGGCGTCAGAAGTGGAGTTGAAAGGCGCCGAGGTGTGTCGGGATTGAAAGCGAGTGGTGATGGGCGGAGAGAAACACAACACACGCCGGGAAGTAAAGAAGTCCTTAAGGAACGGCGTGCACCACGCGAACGCGGTCGTATGGGGACCAGTGTAAATATGAACGCACCTCAGCGCCGCGATCGCGTCCTCGCCCTTCGCCACCTCCCGCGGCCGCTTCCCTCGCTTGCTCCTCGTCAGCGCGCTGACCTGCTTCCGGAGGAGCATCGATATCAGCTTCACGTCCCCCGTCCGCGCGGCGAAGTGCAGCGCGTTCTCGCCCTTGTACGTGACCGCCTTGGCGTTCGCGCCGAGGTTGACGAGCTCGCGCGCGAGATCGTGGTGTCCTCGCATGCACGCGAAGTGCAGCGCGTTGACGCCGTCGGTCGCCTCGAGGTGGAGCTTCGCGCCGGAGGCGACGAGGAACTTCGCGGCGTCCATCTGCGGAGGGCGGGGCGAGGAGGGAGAGGGGGGGGAAGAGGTCGGCGAGGACGGGCGGCGACGGGACGGGACCGCGACGCGAGCGAGAGAGGAGCGAGGGAGCGGGCGCGAAGAAGCGCGAGCGACGACGGACCTGTCCCGCGTGCGCGGCGAGATGCAGCGGCGTGCGCTTGTGCGCGTCCCGCGCGTTCACGTCCTGCCCCGCGGCGACAGCCTTGTTGATCGCCTCGACGTCGCCGTTCCGTGCGGCGTCGTGCAGGTAAACCTCCGCCATCGCGACGGCGGCGGCGCGCGAGACGCCGAGTGATGAAGACGCGTTTCGTTCGAAGAAGAGGGTAGGAGGGCGACGACTGCCGAAAAAAAACGTTTCGTTCGTTTCGATGTTTTTCGATTCGACGCTCGCTACCCGCGAACCAACCCAACCCCGCGCGCCGCGCGCTCTCTCGTCGCCCCCGCGCCACGCCGCCGACGCGCCTCGCCTCGCCTCGCCTCGCCTCGCCTCGCCTCGCCTCACCGCGTCTCACCCGAACGACGCGATGATGTACTTCTTGTAGACGGCCATGAACTTCGCGATGAACGCCTCCATGTGGATGATCGCCTTCGAACCCTCCGCGAGCCTGCGCTCGAAAAACGCCGCGTGCTTCGCCACCTCGTGCTTCAGCTCCACGTCGATCTTCCGGCACAGCTCCCTCGCGAGCTTCTTCATGATCAACTCCGGCGGGATGCAGTTCACGAGGAGCTCGTACAGCCGTCCTCGGATCTGAAGAGGGCAAATCCATTCCATACAAAAAAATGGTATTCACGGGTCAGTTGAAAGGGGATGCGATCAAATGTTGAAACCGGGCGATGGGTGAAAAACGTTCGTAAAAAAATGAACGCACCTGAAGCAGACGCTTCGGCGACTGCTCCTGTAAGATCTCGTTCGCGATCTGCGCGACGTACGCCTCCCAGTCCGTCCCCTGCACGACCTGGTCCGGCGTGAACGGGTACTGATGCGCGCGACACGCTTCCAACGACAGCAGCGCGCGGCGCATGTTACGCTCGGAGTGCGCGGCGACGCGTCCGGCGAGCTCGGGCGGAAGCGTCAGCTTCTCTCTCTTCGCGACGTCGTGCAGCAACGCCTCCACCTCCGTCGTCGACGGCGCGGCGACGCGGATGGGAAGACACCGACTCCGCACCGCGTCCAACACCTTCGAGACGCTGTTGCACACGAGCACGAGCCGGCACGCCTGCGAGTACTTCTCCATCGTTCGCCTCAGCCCGTGCTGCGCCTCTTTCGACAGGTTGTCGACCTCGTTGAGGAGCAAAACTTTGGGTCGTTCCGTACGAAGCGACGTCGGGGTGGAGTTCAAAGGCGTCAGTTGAAGTTGAAAGGCGTCGAGGGCGGGGATTGTGAGCGAGGGACCCTGGGCGGAGAGAGACGACGGGAAAAGTCCTTAAGGATCGGCGTTCACCCCGCCGACGCGGTCGTATGGGAACCAGTGTGAGATAGAACGCGCCTTTGAAGCCTTGGTTCCCCGCGGCGTCGATGGGCCGCGACTTGGCCATCTCTTTGATCACCTCCTGGACGACGTACCGGTCTTTGTTCCCCGCGTCCGAGGGGTTCATCTCGACGTGGTAGTTGCTGCTCATCGTCGTGAGCTCGACCTCGATCTTCCGCTCGCCTTGCTCGATCTTCCACGTCTTGCCCTCCACCTTGACCTTCTCAACCCCCGGGCCGAAGATCTCTCGGAGCACCGCGAGCGCGAGCGTCTTCTTCCCCGCGCCGCTGACGCCGTAGAAGAGCAAGTGCGGGCAGTCGCCGTCCGCGACGAGGCGCTTCAGGTGCTCCGCGGTCGAGACGTTCGCGTGCGCGAACTTGTCGAGCGCGTGCGGGCGATGCTTGTCCACCCACAGCATCGCGATCGTTTCACTTTTTTTGCGTGTCTTCTTACGCTATAAAAGTCTTCTTACGCGATCTGACCGCGCCCCGGCGTCTCGTTCGCGTCGTCTCTCGGAGGCTCAGACGAGACGTCCGCGCGATGACGTCGCGGCGTTCGCTGGCTGGCGACGTGAGCGCGCGCGCGTGGACGTCTCTCTCGCGCGCGACGAGTGTGGGAGAGGACGTCGCGCGGACTGAGGTGTGCCCACAGTAGATTTCAAACTGCTCGAGCTTCGATCGCGCGATCGCACTGCACGTCGCGTCGGCCGACCGCAGACGCGTCGTCGTCGTCGCACCGTTTGCCCTAGCTCGCCCCGCCCGTCCGCACACGTCGTCGCGCGATGGCGGGCCGCCGAGCGACGATGGCGTGTTTCCGCGCGATGTCGCGCGTGCAGTGCGCGCCGCCGAGCGTCGCGCGCGCGGCGCACGGCGCCGCGTCGCGCGCGGCGGGGGCGAATCGATCCGTCGTCGCGGGAGCGAGGGACTCGGCGACGCGGTCGTTCCTGACGGGCGGCGGCGCGGGCGCGGGCGGGGGGGCGGGCGGCGCGACGGCGGGCGCGCGCGGCGCGATGCGAGCGCTCGCGGCGTGCGTGCCCTCGGGTCCGAGCGGGACGAAAGCGCAGCTCGCGGCCGCGCGGGTGTTGATGCACGACGACGCGATGGAACGCGCGCTGTTCGGTGAGGGGGACGACCTGGAAGACACATGACCCTCTCGACCCCCGGACCATTCATCATCACATCATCGTTAGAGAAGACGAGACGACGACCGCGCGCGCGCACCGTAACGCGCGCGCGGGGGGCGTTTGTTTTGAATTTATAGTCACTAATCTGAGTCTCTGTTCACGCGGTTCGACCCTCGCGGTAGGCACGGTCCCGGAGGAGGAGGATCGGTGAGCGCGCTCGACCCCCGGAGCCATTCGGCGCGACGGAATCGAAAACCAAAAACCGAACGCGTCCACCCGCGACGGCGGACGCGCAGCAGCTTCGACGACGTCAGATTTAGGTAGTTAAAACACAAACGCAAAAAACGACGTCGTATTCTCCTCTCCTCTCCTTCCCGGGGATCGTTTCGATCAGTAGTAAGACGATCCCCGTCCTCGTCCGCGCCCGCCGAAGCCTCCGCCGCCTCGTCCGCGTCCGCCGCCGCTGAGGGTCGAGGGTCCATACGAGCGAATGTCGGGGTGGAGTTAAAAGGCGTCAGTTGAAGTTGAAAGGCGTCGCGGTGTGTCGGGATTGAAAGCGAGGGACCCTGGGCGCAGAGATGCGCCGGGAAGTAAAGTCCTTAAGGATCGGCGTTCACCGCGCCGACGCGGTCGTACGGGGACCAGTGTGAGATAAAACGCGCCTCCCCGCGCGAACCTCCGTCTGCAACAGCGCGAGCATCCGCCCCGGTCCCGGCGGCTTGGGCGCGGGGATCACCATCCCGTCCTCGTACCGCTTCAGAAACTTCTTCCCGTCGCTGACGCTCCACTCCTCCGGCGCCGCCGGGTTCGGACGCGAGAGCTTGAAGCCGAACCTGGACAACGCGTCGTGCACGCCGAGGAAGGTGTTTTTCCCGCGGTCGCCGTCGGCGTCGAGGGTCACTTCGCCCTGGTTGTTCGCCGCGAGGACGTCCTTGCCGTACATGTGCAGGACGACGACGCCGTCGTCGCGCTTGTAGATCTTTCCGGGCTGCGAAGGAACGAACGAACGCGCGTCGGAGAAGAGACGCGTCAGGGTTGGAGGGATAGATGGATGGGACGGAACGGAACGACGACGGGGATCGATCCAATCATGCACGAACGAACGAACGAACGAACGAACGAACGACGAACGCGCGATCGTTCGATCGATCCGACGCTCGAACGATGAACGCCATCGAGCGCACCGTCTTCCTCGGCGGCGCGGGACCTCTTCCCCCGAACCCTCTCCCGCCGCCCGCGGGTCGCTTCACGATCACCGCGCGCACTTTCAACCGTCCGCCCTCGCCTTTGTGTCCTCGTCCGCCCCGCCCGCCACCGGCCGGTTTGCTCTCGCGAACGAGATCGTCTAACGACATGCCGAGGCCCTTCGGTCCGACGTCCGTCGTCATCGCGTCCGCGGTGACCGCGTCCACGGGATACTGCGCCGCGTCGACGACGCCGTCCATGGTTTCGGGCTCCATGTCGAGAGGCGCGCGCGGTCTGGGAATGGCGGGAGGCGGGGAGCGAATTGCGATGGAAATAAATCGCGCTGTTACTGTTCGTCTCTCGCGGGAGAATTGTTCCATCAAATCAACCCGCCTCCGGCGACGACGGCTCGTTCGTTTACTCCGCTACGATTTCGTCACCACTACAAAAACAACACAGGCGATCACACGATGCCGTACACGACCCGCCGCTCGAACTTCTCCAGATCCAGAACCGCCTGCAGATCCGCGCGTCGCGTCTTGCTCCGACGCGTGCACTCCCTCACTCTGACCGGCGACCTCGCCCTCGGCCACTCGCCTCTCGCCTTCGCGTCGCGCATCGTCGCCATCCTCTCGCGCTCCGCGTCCATCGGGTTGACGTAGACCTTACCGCTCCTCCGCAACGTCTCGTTCGTGACGCGGTCGCTGTGCTTCTTCGCGCGGGCGGTGACGCGTCTCAGCCCGGTCTCGCGGTCGCGATCGAGCGCGTTGCCTAAACCGTGCGATTCCAAATTCGTCCGCGCGCACCAGTCCCCCTCGAACGGCTCCTTCGCGAACGCGACGGACTTCGTCCCCCACGTCGACTTCAGGAGCGCGCCGTCCGTGAGCGTCCGCTGCGAGCGCGACGGCGCGAACTTCCCGGGCGCGGTCGCGAGGAGCGCGTCCGAGGCTTTCGCGCGCGTGAAGACGTGCTGATTCACGTACGTCGTCTGCTGCCACTGCCGCGGTCGAACCCCGAGGGGATCCGCGCCGCGCGTCGACGCGACCGCGCGTCGCGCCGCGATCGACGCCTCCGGGACTTTCGCGGTCCTGAACGCGGTGACGTCGGACCTGTACGTCGTCGCGGCGTGCCCGGGCGGGCGAAGGAACGCGTCCGAGCGCGCCATCGCGAATCCCCCCCTCCTCTTCTCGCCTCCTAATTAATTCCTAATCCGTTTCGCGCGACGCGATCGGCCGTCCTCGGCGCGCGCGCGCGTCCTCCTCGGCGCGAGCGCGTCGCGAAGCTCGCGGGGATCGACCTGCCGCGACGCGATCGCGCGCTCGCGACGCCGACGCCGCGCGCGGATCGCAATGCCTCGCGGCGAACGGAGAGCGCCGAACGCGTCTCGTCGGCGTGCCCCTCGAAAAGTTCAGGCGAAGCGGCGTACTAGTACGTAAAAACGTACTCGTTTCCGTATGCGTTTTTGTGGTGGGAACGGCCAACCAATCACAGCCCTTCGAGCGGCGATAGGATGTTTAGCGCGAAACGTGGCCGGGTAAGGAGCCGGCTGCGCCGTCGCTCGCCGGGCGCACACTCTCACGCCCAGCCCTCGCGGTCGGTGCGTACACGCCTCCGTCTCCGTCGACGCTTTCCGTTCCCGCGGATCGCGCGCGCGCTCCCGCGTCGAACGACCCCGAAGTCGCTCGCTCGCTCGCCGTCTCCATCGACGTCGTCGACGTCGACGCGAAAACAATCGCGCGCGGTCGTTGAATCGCGATCGATCCTTTGAACCGATCGCGCGTCTTCGCCGATCGCAGTAACGCGCGCGCACGATGGCGACGCACACGCTCAGCATGAGCGCGTCCGCGCTCTGCGCCGGCGCCGTCCGCGCCGACGCCGCGTCCTCCTCCTCCTCCTCCTCCTCGCGTCGTCGCGTCCGCGCGTCCGCGAGGGCGGTCTCGAAGACGACGACGCGCGTGCGCGCCTCGATCGCGTATCCCGCCCCGAGCGGCGACGCGGAACCCCCGAAGGAGAAGGTCGTCATCAAGAACAACACGAACCCGCTCAGCGCGGAGTCCGCGAAGCCGGTCAACATTAAGCCCAAGGGCGAGCCCGTGCGAATCAAGATCGACGACCAGTGGTACGACTGCGCGGGGTGGGCCAAGGCGCACCCGGGGGGAGAACGGTGGATCCACTTTTTCGACGGTCGCGACGGCACGGACGCGTTCTACGCGCTCCACTCGTACGGCCCGAACGGCTCGTCGAAGGCGGCGGACAGGCTCGCGAAGCTCCCGAGGTGCGACCCGCCGCCGGAGAAGGAGCTCAAGACGCCGACGCCGTCGGAGTACGCCGCGTCCATGAGCTTCCGCGAGTTCCGCAAGAAGCTCGAGGCGGACGGCTTCTTCAAACGCGACTGGCTGAAAGAGACGTGGGCGCTCGTGCAAGTGCTGGGCCTGTACGCCGCCGGGCAGTTCTTCGCGTACTCGAACCCGGTGATGTCCACGGTGCTGCTCGGGCTCGGGATGGTGCAGGCGGGCTGGCTCGGGCACGATTACGTCCACGGCCGCGGGCCGCTGTGCGAGGCCTTGAGGTACATGCCGACGCTGTTGAACGGCCACGGCGTGGAGTGGTGGTCGCAAAAGCACAGCATGCACCACACGTTCACGAACGAGGAGCACATGGACAACGACGTGATGATGGAGCCGTTTTTCTTCCTTCGGCCGCCGAGCGAGTCGGGGCGACCGGACTCGCCGCTGCGTAAGTACCAGCACATCTTCGGGTATCCGCTGCTGTCGATCATGTTCTGGCTGTGGCGGTTCCACAGCGCGGAGAGCGCGTGGAGGCGGAAGGACAAGAAAGAGCTCGTGCTGCTCGGCGCCAACTACGCGTGGCTCGCGTTTTGCATGCCGTGGCAGGTGGCGATCGGGAGCGTCTTCCTCTCCGGGTTCATCGTCGCGTCTCTCGTGAGCGCGACGCATCAGAGCGAGGAGATCATGGAGTACGGCGAAGGCGCGGAGTACGTGGAAGGGCAGTTCCGCTCGACGCGCGACGCGGAGACGGTGTTCGGGCCGCTCGAGACGTGGATCTGGGGTGGGATGGACACGCAGCTCGAGCATCACCTGTTTCCGACGATGCCGCGGTATCGGTACCACGCGCTGCGGCCCATCTTGAAGGCGTGGGCCAAGGCGAACGACATCAACTACCGGATCTCGCCGTCCACGAAGATCATCGCGGATAACCTCAAGCTCCTGAAGGAGGTCGCCGCGGCGCCGTGATGAGGACACCACGCATCGTGTTGTCATACCCTAAATGCCTCCGTCGCGCGACGGTGGCATTCGCGACGCGGAGCCGCGCCGACGCCTCGACGCCGGCGCGGGCACCGCCTTTCCTTATACTGATTTACCCTGTTCGCTTACCATATACCCACCTATCTATCACATTTATATGTCTATTAGCTACGCCTAGAGCTACTTATGTCAATGATAACATGACGATCTCTTCATTCACTCGCTCGCTCGTCGCGAGACAACGCGACGAATTCGCTCGCTTCGCGCGCTGGATCACCGTTCTCCCCGCGCGCGTCCGCCAAAACCCCGCCGCGACCCGCGCCGCGTCGACGCCCTGCCCTCGCGCGCACGCGCTCCGAACCGACGCGACGTACGACAGCAACCGCCGTCGCGCCCAGTCGTCGTCGTCGTCGTCCGCGTCGTGCGCGATGAACGCCTCGACGGCGACGAGCGCCGCCGTCAGCCCGCCGCGCACGGTTCTTCGCGCGCGCGAGAGCGCGCACAGCTGTCTGCGGTGGTTGCTCCTCGCCTCCCGCGTCTCCACCGCGCGCGCGAGGCGATCGACGTGCGCGTCGAACGCGACGGCCGCGGCGGCGATCTCGTCCGCGGCGGCGCGAAGGCACTCCGCCCCGGGCGAAGGGCCGGGCGGCGGCGGCGGCGGGTGCGAGTACTTCGGCGGCGCCGCCGCCGCCGCCGACGACGACGGCGCCGCCGCCGCCGCCGCCGCCGCCACCGTCTCCCCGAGAAGAAACGCGCGCGCGATCTCCCGCGCCGCGGTCGGCGCCGCGTCGGCGTCGGCGGCGAGGACGTCGCGCAGGGCGCTCGCGACGACGGGCTCGTCCGCGGCGGCGGCGGACCCCGTCTTGTTCGTCTTTTCCGTGAACGCGACGCGGACCCCCCCTGAGGGCGCCGCGACCGTCACGGTCACCGTATCTTCGTCCGCGCTCGCCGGGACGATCTCGAACGCGAACCGCGCGGCCGAGCCAGAGCCGTCGCGCGTGGACATCTCCGCGACCGCCGCGTCGAGCGACGCTCTCGCGCGCGCGATGGGATGAAACGCCGGCTCGTAGCCGCGCAACGCGCCGCCGGCGCCGTCGACGCCGCGCAGTCGCTCGACGTCTTCGCGCCATCGTGATAACGCTTCGTCGTCGAACGTTTCAGTTTCAAGGGGAGGATGCAGCGCGCACATCTCCAGCGCGATGCACAGCAACAGCCGCGCGCACGCGCCGCCTCGCACCTCCGGCCGCGGCGCGAGGTCGACGGACCCGTGCGCGAACGTCGCGCGCAGACCCGGTCCGCGATCGCGAAGGAAGAGGTCTTCGAGCGCGGCGCGGACGCTCGGCGGGAGCGACGCCGGGAGCGCGTTCTCCCTCGCGCTTCCTTTCAGTCCTCCTCCCTCATTATTCGCCGGGAGGGGTCGGAGCGGATGCAGGAGCACGTCGTGCACGTGCGTCCGCCCGAACCCGTCCAGGGTCGCGTAGTATTCCCCCGCGCGCGCGACGAGGACGCTCTCGTCGTCGTTCACCTTCGATAGGGGACGTCCGGTCGAGCTGTCCGGTCAGTCGAACGGCGGCGTAGGGTGGGTTGGGTCGAGCGAGCGTTGAAACCGACCGGGGTGGAAAGTCAGTCCTTAAGAAACGACGTACACCACAGCACGCGAATGGGGTCGTACGGGACGCAGTTTGATAAAAACAACGCACCTTCGCGAACGTCGCGCGCAGCGCCGCTTCCACGGCGACGGCGACGACGGCGACGAACGAAGCGTCGTCGCCGTCGCGCAGGAGGTCCTCGATCGCGTCGCCCGCGGGCGCGCGCCACCCGGGGGGCAGGAAGCTCGAGCGCGCCACGACGCGCCGCGCGCGTTCGGCGGCGTCGGCGTCGGCGATCGCCGAGCCGCCGAGCGACGGCGCGCGCGCGAGGAGTTCGCGTTCGCATCGCTCGAGATCGCGCGTCCCGTCGCCGCCGTCTGTCGCTGTCGTTTTTGAATTCAAACCTCCTCCGCGTCGACCTCGTCCTCGCGGCGGCGGTATCGACGCCGCGAGCGTCAGCGCCAACGCCGCGAGCTCCGGCCGCGCGTCCGCGGGGAGGAGGAACCCGTGCCACGTCACGTTTCGAAGGTTCAAGCACCGCGGGTCCAGCGCCATTCGAAGCGGCCACGTCGCGTCCACGTCATCTTCCACGTCATCTTCCACGTCAGCACGCGTCGTCAGCGCCTCCGCGACGCGCGACGACGCCAGCACCTCGGACAGCAGCGGCGACCGCGCGCCGTCGGCGACGTAGAGGTCCGCGACGCGTCGTTCCAGGATCGCGAGGCTCAGGGCTAGGATCACGTACGAGGAGCGGCGTCGCCGCCGTCGGGGAGCGGCCGCGGGCGCGTCGTCCAATTCCTCCTCCTCCTCCTCCTCCTCCTCCTCCTCCTTCTCGTCGTTCGCGATGGCGCGGAGGTCGCGGTGGAGGCGCTCGAGGAGCGGTCCGTGCGCGGCTTCGTCGTCGGCTCGCGATCGCAGCTCGCCGCGCGCGACGCGACGCAGCGAGACGGTCGCGAGGCGTCGAAGCGCCCTCGCGGGCTCCGACCGCGCGACGGTCCGCGATGACGCGCTCGAGGGAGGCGGGCACGGAGGCGCGCGTCTCCAGTCGATCGCGCCGGTGTCTTCCTCGAACCGCCACGCCGTCGTCTCGTCGTCGTCGTCGTCGTCGTCGTCGTCGTCGAACCGAAGCAACATCTCCGCGACCTCGGGGCTGAGCGGCGACGTCGGCGCCGCCGGGCGCGACATCGGCCGCGGCGGCGACGCGCGCGGAGCCGCGCGCGACCCGCGAGCGACGACGCGCGGTGGACGCGTCGCGGCGACGTCGACCGCGGACGCCGCCCCGGCGCGCATGGGGGGAGTGCCGCGCTGTTGTAGTTGTCGGAGGCCGAACCTCGGTTCGTTGTTGCCTGAGCGCGACCGCATCCGGCAGCTGCCTGTCGCCACTGCCGCGGCCGACCGAGTGACCAGACCGAGCGGAGCGCTCAAGCCCTATTATTTCGCCGTGTACTTAAGCCGCGAAGGACGCGCGCTCGCTCCCTCTTTACGCGACGCTCGACAGCACGTCGTTGCGACAGACTTCAGGATGGTGAAGTTCCTCAAGGTGCGCGTCGTATCCTCGCTCGTCTCCGCGCTCGCGACGCCGCGCGGCGCCGTCCGCCGCGCGCGAAGATCCGTCCTCGCCGTCGTCCATTCCATTCACGACTCGCTCGCGCTCACCGTCTACGATTTCCCGCGCCGCGTCCTCCTCAGGCGAACAAGGTCGTCGTGGTCCTCAACGGCCGCTACGCGGGCAAGAAGGCCGTCATCGTCAAGAACTACGACGAGGGCACCTCCTCCCGCCCGTACGGGCACGCGCTCGTCTGCGGTCTTAGCACGTATCCCCGCAAGGTGCGCGAACGCTCGGCAGATGTGTTTTTTTCTCGCGCCCGCGACGACGACGGATGGAGACGAAACGCGCGCGCATCGCCGCGACGGAAGACGGCGCGCCTCGCGTCGCGCGCGCGCGCGTCGACCCTCCTCTCGACGCGCGCGCTCGCGACGCGCGCGCGTCCGACGATCGCGACGTCTCCTCGCGCCGTCGCGTCGTCGCGCGCGTCGCGCGCGGTCCGTCCGTCGTCGCCGCGCGAGCGACCGACGAGAAACCCTAGCAGCGCAGCGTTCATTTCGTTTCATTTCGTTCGCTCGCGCGTACCGTCGTTCGTCTTCTGACCGCCGTCCGTCCGTCCATCCTACTCTCGTCTTCTCTAGGTCACGAAGAAGCAGACGAAGAAGCAGCAGGACAAGCACTCGCGCGTGAAGACGTTCATCAAGACGGTGAACTACAACCACCTCATGCCGACGCGGTACACGCTGGACGTGGACCTGAAGACGACGGTGACCCCCGACGTTCTGGACAACGCGACGAAGAAGGTCGCGGCGAGGAAGGAGGCGAAGAAGGTTTTGGAGGAGCGGTTCAAGACGGGCAAGAGCCGGTGGTTCTTCACGCGCCTCGCGTTCTGATCGTCGATTTGCGTTGTTAGAACGGCGGGGAGGATGGAGAAGATAGCGGGTGCGACGATTTGATGACTTTCTTGTGATGACGACGATCGATCAAAACGTCTCTACTTATACATACACGCGGTGCCTCGCGGCCGGCGACCGACGCGTTTTTTTCCTCAGCATCGGTACGACCCCGGCCCCGGGGTGTCGACCTTGCCCGCGTCCTCGCCCTTCCCGAAACGCTTCCCTCTCGTGAACCCGACGGACGGCGCGCTCCTCCTGGCGCTGCGAATCTGTAGTGCGTGCGTACGGTGTGTAAAGAAAAGTTGATCGGTCAGTCGATCGGCGTCGCGGTCGATTCTCGGTCGATGAACGCGACCAGAGTGAAAGCGAGAGACTGGAAGAAAACGATGAAACGAGTTCGCGAACGATCGATCGATCCGCCGACGGACCTGCGCGCCGAGTCCGCCCGGTCCCGGGGGCTCGACCGCGGGCCCCGGCCCCATCCTCCCTCCCAAGATCGCGCTCGCCTGCTCGCGACTCAAGCTCGCCTTCGCGGCCTGGTCGCGGTAGCACGTCCCGAACGACGCGGACGGCGCGCGCCGCCGGCCGCTGCGCGTCTGCGGACCGACGGAGCGCTCCGCTCGAAACGCGCCGGGTCCGGGCCCGGAGCCGCCGTCGCGCTCGTCCGCGCGCTTCTTCGCGCCGTCGCCTATCGCGCGCTTGTCTCGCGTGAACGCGATCGACTTGTACGGCGAGTTCGTGAGCGAATCCTTCAGCGTGTACCGCGTCGACGGCGGGGCGTCTCTCCCGGCTTCCACCGCGCCCGACGACACCTCTCGACTCCCGCGCGTGAACGAGATCGTCGCGCCGGTCTCTTTGGTGCTGTCCGGCTGCTTCCCGAGCGACGGCGGCAGAGGGTACGTCCCCGGGTCCGGCGCGCGATTGCGCTTCGGCGCGGTCGCGAATCGATGCGCCTTGCCGAACGCCGCGCGCGGGCACGTGCGACGCTCGGCGAGGATCTGCGGCGGGTCGTTCAAAGCGTCGTTCGAAGCGACGTCGGGGTGGAGTCGAAAGGCGTCAGAAGCGGAGTTGAAAGGCATCGCGGTGTGTCGGGATTGAAAGCGAGGGACCCTGTGCGGAGAGAAATGACCGCCGGGAGAGAAAGTCCTTAAGGAACGGCGTTCACCACGGCGACGCGGTCGTATGGGGACCAGTGTGAACGCGGTCGTACGGGAACCGGCGTGATGAATCAATCGATCAGAACGCGCCTGATCCCCGACGGCGGCGGCGGGCGCGTAGGCGCCCGGCCCCGGGACCGCGTACGACGGCGGCCGCGGCGCTTTCGGGGAGTCCGGCTTCTCGAGCCAGGGGAACCTGGACGCGGTCGCGAACCCGACGGACGGGGACGTGCGCTTCCCCGCCTCCACCTGCTCGCCGAATTGCGACCTCTGCATCGACGCTCTCTCGCCCGCGAACGCCGACGGCGACGTTCGCATGGAGAGCTTGGAGGCGTCGGAGGCGAGGAGAGGGTCGCGCGGGGTGATCGTGTCGTTCGCGTTCGCGTTCGCGTCGTTCGCCGCGACGGCGGCGTCCGCGGACGGCGTCGGCGGCGCCTCGACGTCCTGCGGGGATGAGAGGAGGGAACGGGGCGGACGATGAGGGCGGTGTCGGAGGAAACAAAATATTGGATGAGATGATTTTTCGATGATGATATCTTGGCGTTCGACGAGATGCGCCCGTCGAGGGCGCTGCCTGCCGCGGGGGGAGGAGGAGAAGACAGAGGCGCGCGCGAACGTCGCGGGACGCACCATCGTCGCGTCCTCAGCGGTCGTGGACATCCTCGTCCTCTGCGTCGCGCGAGGATGCGAATGAAAGCCTCCGACGTGTGTCCGATCGGATCGACTGTTATCGATGGTTTCATCGTTGGCTCAGAAAGCGCGTGTTTGAGAGGCCCGAAAATCCATTCGCGACACCAACGCGCGATCAGTCAGAGTAGTCGCCAAAACGTAGTACGACGAACTGTGCGGCTCAGCGCCGCGCCGGCGGCGACCGCGCGCGCACCGCGCGAGGCGTCGTCCGAGAACCGTCATCACTCGCCGATCGCGCGCGGGGCGCGGCGCGCGACGACGACGACGATGACGACCGATCGCGCGCCCGACGCCGACGCCGACGCCGACGGAGCGGCGGCGATCGTCGACGCGCGCGAGCTCGAGCGCGCGGTGCGCGACATGCTCCGCGCGCTCGGGGAGGACGTCGAGCGCGAGGGCCTGCGCGACACGCCGAAGCGCGTGGCGAAGGCGCTGGCGTTCGCGACGCGCGGCTACGCGATGAGCGCGGTCGACGCCGTCGGGTCCGCGCTGTTCAACGAGCCGGGACTCCGCGAGGACCAGGAGAGGGAGGCGGCCGCGGCGGGAGGATTTGAGAGGGGAGCGGAGGAGGACGGGGGGGAGGAGGAGGATGACGACGACGACGACGACGACGACGACGCGCGCGGGCGATCGCGCGCGGGGGTCGTCGTCGTCAGAGACATCCCGTTCTTCAGCACGTCCGAGGACGACCTCATGCCGTTCTACGGGCGATGCCACGTCGGATACGTCCCGAGAGACGGCGTCATCGTGGGGCTGTCCAAGGTGGCGAGAGTCGCGGAGGTGTTCGCGCGGCGCGTGCAGACGCCGTCGCGTCTCGCGCGCGACGTCGCGGAAGCGCTCGACGCCGGCGCGTCCCCGCGCGGGGTGTCGGTGTTCCTCGAGGGATCGCAGATGGGGCCGTTCGGTCCATCGCGGCGCGTCGGCGCCGCCGCGCTCGGGTGCTTCGTCGACGACGGCGAGGACGGCGACGCGGAGGGGTATCGCGAGGAGTTCGAGGCGATGCTCGGCGCGAGCGTGGGACGCGGCGTCGGGCCCGGCGTCGGGTTGCGCGGCGGCGGCGGCGGGGCGCGGATCGAATCGTCGCTCGCGTCGAGGCGGTTCGCGGATCGAATCGCCGCGACGAGATATTATCCCGACGAGAGCTGCGGGTGCCTCACGCCGAGAAGCCATCCAGGCGGCGACGGCGACGACGAGGCGTGGACGAGCGCGTCGACGGCGACCGCCGCGGACGTGACGGGGGAACCGAACGAAAACGGAAACGAAAACGATGACGATGACGAAAACGAAAACGAAAACGGAGAAGAAGACCTGGCGACCGGCGCTGCGACCGTCGACGGCGACGCGTCCGACCGCGGGTCGTCGCCGTCCGCGTCGAACGCGTCCTGCGAGGAGCAGGACGTCGACGGCGGGAGCGGGAGGGGGAGGGGGAGCGACGTCGAGACGCCGCCGCCGATCCCGATCGCGCCCGCGGCGGCGGCGCACGCTGTCGAGCGCATGATGCGCGCGCTCGGGTTGGACAAGCGACCGCCGGGAGGGGGGTCCGCGTCGATGTCGGAGGCGAAGCTGGTCGCGACCGCGCGGAAATACGCGGACTTGATGGCCGCGTCGAGGGCGGGGCACGGCATGCCGCGGCTGGGCAACGGAGGGAAGGGCGAGGCGGCGAAGAAGCGGAAACGCGGCGTCGGCGTCGGCGTCGGCGACGGCGACGGCGCGACGAAACCGGAAACCTCCCCCGCCGCCGCCGCGACGACGACGACGACGACGACGACGACGATGACGATCGAGCGCGACGTCCCGCTCGCGACGCTCTGCGAGCACCACCTCCTGCCGTTCCACGGCGCGGTGCACGTCGCGATCATCACGGCGAACTCCGGATCGGGCGCGCGCGCGCCGTCGCGCGACGTCCTCGAATCCGTCGTCGCGCGGCACGGCCGCCGACTTCAAGTCCAGGAGCGGCTCACGCGCGACGTCGCGAGGGAGATCAGAGAGCTCACGAACGCCGCGGGCGTGATGGTCGTCGCGCGCGCGTCGCACCTGTGCATGATCGCGCGCGGGGTGGAGAAGCCCGGGAGCACGACGTGCACGAGCGCGTGTTTGGGCGCGTTCGCGAGAGGGCGGGGGGGCGCGACGCGCCGCGCGTCGTTCTGGCGCGCGCTGGAGGGCGGGCAGAGTTCGGTGGTGGTGACGACGACGACGGGGGTTGGGGCGGGGGGCGGCGACGCGGAGAACGCGGGGGCGACGCGAGCGCGAGCGAGCGACTGACGAGGCGACGCCGCGAGATGAGGGTATTACTGTAGGTACTTCCGTACTTCTCTCGCGTCCGTCGGTGCGGTGTTCTGTTGTTAAAAAAAAGTCTAAGCCTTATCATCAGAGCGACTGGAGCACCTGGAAGATCGTGAACGCGAACGACGCCGGGATCGACAGCGCGAGCGCGGTCTGAATCGGCAGCGGCAGCTCCCCGTCCGGCGTCTTCCGCACGTTCCGCACGCGCGAGTTCCGCGCGATCACCGAGTTCCCGACGCCGGAGACCGCCCCTCCGGCGACGACGACCGCGGCGGCTTCGTACGCGTCGACGACGGTGGCGCCGACGGCGGCTTTCGCGCCCGCGCCCTTCGCGGCGCCTCCCGCACCCGCCTTCGCGGCGCCGAACCCGAGCGCCGCGAGGCCGCCGCCGGCGGCGATCTTCTCCAGACGCGTCTTCGGCTTCTCCTTGCTGAGTTGCATCCCTCGCTTCGCGCCCTTCGTCGCCTCGGGGGCTTCCACCTTGAGCTCCGCGAGGTTCGCCTTCGCCGCCTTGCCGGAAACCTTCGCGGTCGACGACTGACCGGCGGTCTTCGGGATCGGCGCGGTCTTCACGACCTGCGCGCTCGAGTACGCCTTCGACGACGACGACGACGACGACGGCTTCGGCTTCGAGGGCGTCGGTGCCGCCGCCTTCTTCGGCGCGGCCGCGGGCGCCGCGACCGGCATGGTCGCGACCGCCTTCGTCACCGGCTTCGCGACCGGGACGTCGTACGTCGCGTAAAAGTCCGCGACCGGGTCCGACGCGACGACCGCCTTCGACGACGCCGCGCTCTTCTTCACCGGCGCGGGAACCTCGTACTTCACCTCCGGCAGCGCCGCCGACGACGCGCGCACGCCTGGGACGGCGCGGCCGCCCGCGGAGGCGGGGACGGCGCGCTTCACCGTTGTCGCCGGCGCGGTCGCGGGAGAGGAGGGCTTCTTCCCCTTCTTCACGTCCGCGGCCGCCTCGAGGACGCGCGCGGTCTCCGTGCCCTCGAGGCGCGCGGTGACCGCGTGCGCGGGGCCCGCGGAGGACTGATCGAGGAGGAGCGAGACGCCGAGCGCGACGGACGCGGTCTTGAGAACGCGCGTCGTCGTCGTCGTCGCTCGCGCGTCGTCGCCGTCGTCGCCGCGAAGGTCGGCGGCGGCGGCGGCGGCGGGCGCGGGCGAGGCTTTACGGCCGCGCTTCGGCGCCTGCGGATAGGGTGGAGGACGCGGCGTCAGGAGATGGACGCGGGGTCGCTCGGAGTTTCGATCGTTCCGATTGCGTTTCGAGATCCGGATAAACGAGCCGCGCGCGGGGGCGACGCGCGGCGCTGCGACGTGGTCCGACGGCGGACGCGCACCTTGGCGGCGACGCGGGGGGCGACCCCCAGGAAGACGCTCTGACCGAGCGCGGTGGCAGCCATCGTGGTCGGTACCGTGAGAAGCGCGCGCGGAGATGACACGCGCGGCGTTCGTTCGCATCCGCCGGTTGGCGGTCGCGGTCCGCGGTCGTTCGCTTTCCAACTGGCGTCGAGCGCGACGTTCTGGTTGGCCGGCGGCAAGATTCGGTGCTCCGATGACTAATTGCGCATACGCAGCGAGCGCGTACGTACTACGCGAACGGACGCCGCGCCGGAGAAAAAAATTAAGTGCTCACGAAACCAAACGGTGACATCCAGGCACTCCCCGGATGGCGGCGACGACGGCCGCGCGCGCGGACGACGGCGCGCCGTCCGCGCCGTCCGCGAGCGCGAAGCGCATCGTGGAGATAAGCAGGCGCTCGTGGAGCACGTCAAGGCGGGGCGATACGAAG
>Ga0181559_10001777_pt1 | contig 21274 bp, 18 predicted proteins | sample 011ome_21_FD_133752 | JGI IMG/M metagenome (GOLD analysis project Ga0181559, IMG submission 133752) | Coastal salt marsh microbial communities from the Groves Creek Marsh, Skidaway Island, Georgia - 011508AT metaG (megahit assembly) | ecosystem: Environmental > Aquatic > Marine > Intertidal...
GGCTGTCCAGAAAAGCAAGTTACTAAGCGATGGGCAAATAACAGAGTTGAGAATTCACATTTACCCTTTCGACGACGAGAAAGGGCAATGCTTCGATTTAGACGAATGCACAGTCTACAGAAGTTCGCCTCCATCCATGCTTCGTTTCACAATCTATTCAACTCGCAAAGGTCACTTTCAAAACGCAGTACTTTCAAGCTAAAGCGCGATGCTGCTCTTACAGAGTGGCGCTCTCTTATCGCTTCATAGAATTCACGCTCCCGAGGCTTCTGATGCTTGCGCTCGTTTGTCTGACAGCACCTACGTGGGGGGCAGAAATGTTTGAGTATTCTTGGATGTTAGTTTTTGTGGCCATCAATGGACTACTTACAGTTGGTGAGATGGATACCAAAGAAGAGTGCGCAAGCGCAGCTGCTCAAATGGAACAAGTGGGAACTGAAGGGATTACGGGAAATTTTGCCTGTATTCCTGCGCCAAATTATATTGCTGAAGGTCGTGTATATGAGTGAAAAGTTTATTTTTAATACAGTCTTTAAGCATGAAACTTAGCCAATCGATGAGGGATTATTTGGCTGTCTAGGCTGTGAAGACGGTCTTTGCCAAGAAATCTATTGGCAAAAATATATTATTTGTTTTATGTGCTATTTTTCGATAAAAGGTTTTTAATTATGAGGCCTCTTAGTCATGCAGACGCTAAGTCCATCAAATTTTCAGACCCTAAGTGGACCAATCTATTTTGAGTTGCGAGAACAATTAATCACGGGGATTTTTGAGCCGGGGCAAAGGTTAAAATTGAATGAGTTGGCAGAGCAGACCGGAACTAGTGTTTCTCCTGTTCGTGAAGCATTGATCCGATTAGTCGCCGAAGACTGCGTTGAAATGTCCTCGCTTAGAGCCTTTGCAGTGCCCAATCTGTCAACATCGAGGTTTGAACAAATTGTGGCCATGCGGCTGGCACTCGAGGGCCTGGCAGCTGAACGAGCAGCCGGTCAAGTCAGCCAAGCGGATCTTAAAAAACTCTCGGGTCTTCATGATCGGTTTATCGATGCGGAACAAGGCGGGCACAGATCCAAGGCCCAGGCACTTAACCGAAGCTTCCATTTTATGGTCTACGAAAGTGCAAAGATGCCGATATTGTTGTCCTCTATATCAATGTTATGGGCAAATATGGGGCCAATTCTTCGTGTTTACTATTCTCAAAGCATACCTGTTAAGATCGGAGCCCCTGATCACATAAAGCTGATAAAGGCGCTGCGGGACGGGGATGCCAAAGGCGCCGCCAAAGCAATTTCTGCCGACATAGAGCACGGTTGCAAATCGATTTCCGAGTACATTTCTAAACTAGAAAAAACCTAGAGGTGACAATTCGACAATCGGTCGAAGGACTCGTAATCCTTGGTAGTTTGTCGTTTGTGGTACATCCCTGTTTCTCTGACAGTTAAGGCAATCTAGGCTGGCTCACCGCACTACTGGCTCAATAACATGATACACAGTTGACTCGACTTGCTTGTCGGACAACATGGAAGTATCGTTCATGTCTGACCGGCAGAACATTGCGCCCTGGGGTACTCAAGGCGGGGTAAAGGGCAAACTGGGAGTGTTCTGATCCGACGCAAGTCTTCACAGGATTTCGTCACAGCCTGCGAAGATAGCAACAAAACCTCGGCCAGTAAGTTCAATCGAATTGGGTTCCGAAAAGGTGATCAGATATCTATCAGCTCGCCAGGCGGCGGCGGATATGGTGACCCGAAAGATCGTTCCACTGAGCTTAAAGCAAGAGATCAAGATGAAGGCTGGGTCTGAGTACATCAAAAACCAGCTAAAGGCGTAAGGCCTCCTTTGTAAAGCAAGGCACACAGCTCAATCTAGTCTGCACTTCATTTCCAAGCAGCCATTGACCTCTCAAAAGGTTCAAAGCACACGTCGAATTTAGGATCAGAGTTATTCATTTTTCTAATAGCTACAATAAATTTGCAAGTGTTCCATTATATTCTAACTCGTTTGTCAGGCAAAATATCTTTCACGCTGAGGCTGTGTAGTCGACCTTCGTTGAACAAACGAGTTGGTCGAACCCATTGAGAAATATTTGGAAATTCAGGCACAGCAGTCCTCTAAGAAATAGGGAAGCAGAGTGTTTTGAATTTCGCTTCGAACGATTGCGCGTCCGCGCGCTGACGCCAAGCCGTCAGAATTATCCAATACAACTGGTGAAAAACGCTCTGCTAAAATTTTGTCGGAGACCTTCAACTCGTCAAAAGTCGCAATTAGATTTTCAACTGCCTTCTTAACGATTGGTAAGGGCCAGTAGTAACGAATACGATCTGCATAGCTGAAGTGCCATGCATGGATTTCCTGCCACGTCGCGGAATTGTGGATTTGGTCAGTAAAGGACTTCATTAGGTTATTATGACCTTTGAGATTGTGGACAGGTTATAAGGATCAAGCCCCAAATTAAGCGTTGTGGCAAGTCCATCCTCCTTTTCCAGATCGGAGATTAAAGAAAACGTATTGCAAGCAGGCTAATATATAAAATTTGCTTAATAAACCTTTGCCATAACACCACCATCCACTACGATGCTTGTTCCGTTGACGAACGACGAAAGGTCAGAAACGAGATATAGTACGGTGTCTGCCATTTCGCTTGGTTCACCGATACGTTTCATTGGATAGTGCGCAATTGTTTCAGCTTCTGCGCTTGCCGGGTCAGGTTGAGCAGCCCAATATTGTTCAACCATTGACGTCCTGATGTCTCCAGGACAAATACAGTTGCAGCGAATTCCAGCTTTTGCATAGGCTTCAGTAACCGCGATGCCGCGTGTCAATCCTAGAACACCGTGTTTGCTAGCTGAGTAAAGCGGTAGCACTTCGTCAGCTGACAACGATAGAATGGAGGCGCTGTTAACAATCGATCCACCGCCTGAACGCATCATTCGAGGCAAAATGTGTTTTGCGCCCAGAAACATTGAGCGCAGGTTGACTGCCATCAACTGATCCCACTCGTCCAGTGTTGTCTCGTGCAGCAGCTTTTCAACCTGAATCGCCGCATTCTGATGAATGAAGTTCAATTTACCAAAGGCTTGCTCTGCTTCATCCAACATATGAATTGTTGCATTTTCGTCAGAGACGTCAGCCTTTACAGCGATGGCGTTCAGACCTTCGGAAACGAGGGATTCAGCAGCGGCATTAACTTTGTCTGCCTTGATATCCACTAAGGCCACCGAGGCGCCTTCTTCGGCCAAACGTTTTGCGGTGGCTAAACCAAATCCTTGTGCGGCACCTGTGACAATGCCGGATTTTCCATCTAAGAGACCCATAATTAATATTCCTTTCGGTCAAAATAATAGCTAAGGCTAGCACCCAGATCGCTTTGTTTCACCGTTTCAAAAATTGAGACGCTGGGAACGATATTGGCTTTGTCAGCACCAAAGTCATTCAACTCAACGGACGCTACAGCCCGACTGGGTTTTGTGTATAAGTTTGTGCTTGAAGTCCCAACTTGCCTACAGGGCTTTTGCTCACTGGCCATTTTGTTGCTCCGAAGCGTTGTATTTTTGACGTAAATTTATTTTACATTATGATATAACACAACAATAAATTATATAATAATGTATTTATTGGGAGGAATTGGGTTGCAGACAGAAGTGAAAGCTGTTCTATAATGTAAAACCTCAGCGAACATTCGACAGGAGTATTCATGGAAGTTGCCACGCTTGTTGACGTCGAGGAACCAAGGATTCAGTCTCTTGCAAGGGCTGACGCAATCTTATCAGCTGTAATGAACAACAGGGAGGCAACGCCACTTTCTAAGTTAACTGAAACGCTCGGTTTGAACAAAACTACAGTGTTCAATTTGGCAGAAAGCCTTGTTGTTTTAGGGTTTCTCATGCGAACGAGCAATCCTAAGGGATACAAATTAGGCCTCAGATGTTTAGAATTAGGAAGGCATGTGTCCAAGAACCTACCTGTTTTGGAACTTAGTCGCCCTGTTCTCCGCGAGCTGTGCCAATCTACTGGAGAAACAGTTAACTTGGGGATGCCATACTTTCAGGGAGCGATCCTTGTCGAAGCCTTGCAAAGTCAACTGGGTGTTCGTGCGACCGCCTACGCCGGAGCTCGTTCGAATTATCATTCTAGTGCATGTGGTAAGGTTCTTTTGGCTTTTTTCCCAAAGGAAAGACGAGAGTGGATCTTAAATAATATCGAGTTTACTAAGCTTACACAATTCACAATCACCGATCGGGGTGAGCTTGAGCAGCAACTGGAGGATATTAGAGTTAAGGGATTTGCAAGTGAGGTGCAGGAGAACGAATTAGGTGCGTCTTGTATTGCAGCTCCTATCTTTGGGCCATTTGATGAAGTTGTTGCGTCGATTTCAGTGACTGGTGTAGTTCACCGTATGTCACCCGAGCGTGCTGCTTTAATTTCATCAGAACTAATGGAGCGTTGTGCTCAACTTTCAAGAGAACTCATCGCGAAATGACTTCTTTACCCTTAAACGTAAAAATTCTACACGCTGACCTGCGTCTATCGCTTGGTGAAGGCCCCGTTTGGGATTGCGTCGGAGGCTTTCTCGATTGCGAGGATATTGAAAAGGTCTCGGTCTTCAAGCTTCAAGTTTCGACAGGCGATGTGGACATGTGTACTATCCGCAGGCCTTCCGCGATTGGCCTATGTCGGTCTGGCAGGCTAATTATTGCCTGTCAGGCAGGGGTAGTTTTGTTGGACTTCGAGAACGGAAAAGTTACGCCGATTTGCAATCCAATCGAACATAAACCTCTCGCACGCCTTAACGATGGAAAAGTTGCTCCGGATGGAAGCTTTTGGGTTGGCTCTATGCAGAATAATATTGCTGAAGATGGAGCGCCCATTGAACTGAACTCAGACATTGGTGGTATTTTTAGCGTTACTTTTGATGGTCGCACAGTTCCTCTTCTGCCTGAAACACTGGGTATTATGAATACACTAGCATGGAGCCCAAACAATCGTGAGTTCGTCTTTGCTGATAGTTTGAAAGGGACTTTATTTTCGGCTGTTCATAATACAGATGGAACACTTGGTTCGATTAAACCATTCAATACCGATTGCGCGCTAGGCGTGCCCGACGGGTCAGCAATGGACGAAGAGGGTTATCTATGGAACGCGCGTTGGGGCGGCAGTAGTGTCGTTCGCTTCGATCCAAAGGGAAATATGGATCAAACCGTGAATATTCCCGCAACGAACGTAACGAGTTGCTGTTTTGGTGGACCGGATCTGAAAACTTTGTTTGTGACAACGGCTCGGTCAGGGTTAAGCACACAAGCCGTCGACGAAAACCCAAACGAAGGGGCTCTCTTTGCGGTGGAATGCGGTGTTCGAGGATTGCCGATATTGGCCTTTCTAGACTAAGTTGTAGCCACGAAATTGACTTTGCATAAAATCGGAGATGACATAAAACTTATGCGATTTTGGCTCACCAGGCCAGGAATAAACGGGAATTGTACATAAAGATGGGAAAATCAAGGATTTGCATTCGTTCTTTGATTTTTGAAAAATCTCCTGACACAGCGGCGTTTTATGCAACTGCGTCGGGAACTTCAGGGAAATCAGGCGATTTCCTTTGCCGCATCTCTGGCCGCGGCGATCGTTTCGTCCAAAATATCATCGGTATGTGTAGAAGATACGAACCAGGCGCCACGCTCCAGAGTTCGCACGCCGCGTTTTAGCATTGCGTGGCAAAATGCTCTGTACCGTTCTTTGTCCATTGCAATTAGGTCCCGATATTCCCGTGGCATTTCAGTCAGTCCAAGTCCAACATGAAAGAAGCCAGGGAACCCGGCAATTGAGGCTTGAACACCAGCATCGGTAAGCGCTTTCTCAATCCCTTCTTGCAATTTAGTGCTTTTATTATTGAGTTCGTTATGGAAACCAGGCACAGAAATACTTTCCAAAGTAGCTATGGTTGCCGCCATCGAAAGTATTTGAGAATTGTAGGTCCCGCCGTGCAATACTCCGCCGGAGGCAAACAGTTCCATGAGATTTTTGGGGCCGGTTATCGCTGCCACTTGAAACCCGTTTGCCATGGCTTTCGCGAATGTTGCCAGATGCGGTGTTACACCGAAATATTGTTGAGCTCCGCCGGGTGCGAGCCGAAAACCAGTGATCGTCTCGTCGAAGACCAAAAGCGCGCCGTATTTTTCGCAAGTTTCTTTAGCGCCTTCAAGATATCCATCTCGTGGCGCAATTGCGCCAGAATTGCACATTGCAGGCTCCATTAGAACAGCTGCAATATCGCCCTGAACCAATCTTGTTTTGAGTAAGTCCAGATCATTCCAGGGAAGGATCACGAGCCCAGAAGAGGATTCTTCCTCCTGACCTTTGGACAGCGGAGTCACGTTTGGAGCTTCCCTTGAACCCGCTGCTTCCAGCGATGGAGCGTTCGACCAAAGAACATTATCAAACCATCCGTGGTAATGGCCTTCGAACTTGATGACTTTCGTCCGGCCAGTTGCTGCACGGACAAGACGAAGTACGCCTTGGACTGCTTCAGATCCAGAGCCTGAGAAACGTACGCGCTCAGCAACGGGGACAATCTGGCATAGTAATTTAGCTGCATCGACCTCAAGTTGACTTTGTCCACCCATCAAAATGGCATCATTCATACTAGCTGCGACTTTTTCACGAACAGCTGCAGGATTATGGCCTAAGATCATCGGACCCATGGCGCCGTAATAATCGATCAGGCGGTTCCCGTCGACGTCATTGAGAATGGCTCCTTCTGCTTTTGTGAATGCTAGAGGCCCCGGTAACATACCAAGACGAAAATTGCTACTGACTCCACCCGCTAGGTAACTGGAAGCTTGAGCGATAAAGTCTTCTGATTTTTTGAAAGAAAGAGTACTCATTTCGTAATTGTTTCCTATTGTATAATTTAAATTAAGTATTAATCTATAATATGAAATCTTACAATAGAGAATTCAAATTAATGAAATCTATCGAGCTAATCCGTTTGATTAGCGTACTGCTTTTAGAAGATTGAGATTTAACTATTGACCATATAAGATATAACTTATAACGTAAATATAAATTAAAACGACTTAGATTAATTGATCAATTTCCGTAAAGATCGGCCGAGTTACTTAGATACTATAAGAGAGCCGCTTAGAGCTTGGAGAGAAAGAATGAAGGAAGTAAATACGCAATCCTGCCATCAATATTTCAGCAGGAAGATTTTCTAATATGCGTTTATCGATTGTGGCGAAGCCTGCCACGAAAGAGCGACTTGAGGCTATTCGGCAGATAGGTTCGGAGGATGTCGTTTATTACAGTATCGAAGATCGGGCCGCAATTTTTGATCAGTTTGGAGCGTTTGTTGAACGGGTGAAAGCTGCGGATCTTCGCGCATCCGTGGTAGAAGCTGGCCCGCCGATCGGCAAGATTGTCATGGGTGAGGATGGATGGCGGGAACAGACCGACGACTGGGTCGATGCGATCCGTCTGCTGGCGTCTCATGGTGTCGAGGTAATCTGCTATAACTTCATGCCGCAAGTTTTTGACGATGCAATGGTAGTTCGTACGAGCTTTGAGACCAAAACGCGCGGTGGAGCGATCACCAGTGCATACCGCGCAACCGATGTCAATCATCAAACTCTGGTGGATGCAGATGTGTTACCTATTTCGAAAGATGAGATGCGCGCCAATCTTAAGCGCTTTCTAGATGAGGTTATTCCTGTAGCGGAAGAGGTTAGTATTAAACTAGCCATGCATCCCGACGATCCGCCAACATCGCCAATGGGTGGACTACAGCGGATCATGTCCAGCGTAGAAGACTATGACTGGCTGCTTGCCGCCAATCCGAGCAAAGCCAATGGAATTACATATTGCATCGGCTGTTTCGCAGAGCTGGGTTGCAATCTGGAAGGACTGATTGATCGATGGAGCGATCGAATTCACTTCGTACATTTCCGTAATATCAGCGGGTGTCTGGATGATTTTGTGGAAACTTTCCCGGACGACGGCGACGTAGACCTGCTGAGCGTGCTGCGAAAGCTGAACGAGGTTGGCTACACCGGATGTATTCGCCCCGATCACGCCCCGAAGCTTTCGGGCGAACATGTCGAGATCGAAGGCTACGGATTTCAGGGCCACATCTTCACAGCCGGTTATCTTCGGGGGCTACTTACCGCAGTTGCATTTAAATAGAATACGGACCGGATCAGTGTTCTATGGCAGGGCACGAATGTAGAGTATTTCAAATCAAGAAAGGTTTTGTTTTGATACATCATTGACTTGATCTACAAAACAGGTGACGTTTCCTTGTGTGACATCATTGACATGATGTTAATATGGAATAAGATATAACTTATAAGATAAATGGGAGGAAAAAATGAAAAAAATATTGTTAGCAGCTGGCATGATGGCAAGCTTTGCTTTGTCAAGTGTGTCGGCATTCGCAGAAGAAAAGGTGACTGTGTACACAGCTGTACCACAGATATTCATTGATGAACTTGTGCCAATGTTTGAAAAGCAGACTGGAGTTGATGTTGAAATCATCAAAGCTGGTTCAGGTGAATTGTTAAATCGTTTGACTGCAGAGGCAGCACGCCCGATGGCTGATGTGCTCTGGAGCGTTGATTCGTCTGTGGTGGATTTCAACCCAACTCTGTTTGAGGCTTACGATCCAAAAGGTACAGACGCCCTTTTAGAGGGAGTAAACGAGAGCGAAAAGGCGAGCCCATTCTCTGCTGTTGTCATGGCATTTATTGTGAATGAGAGCAAACTCGATGGACTACCAGTCCCGCAAAGCTGGGTGGAGCTATCAGACCCAAAGTATGATGATTACATCTCTTCAGCAAAAGCAAATAGATCAGGTTCTTCGTATATTCAACTCGCAACTGTTCTTCAACGCTACGGTGAAGAAAAAGGTTGGGAGATTTACAAAAAGTTGCTGGCAAACTTTGTCCTTTCCGACAGTTCTGGTGCCGTGCCTCGTTTCGTAAATGATGGTGAATTGGCGATCGGTGTTACTTTGGAAGACGCTGTGCTCAGATTCATTCAGGGAGGTGGGCCAGTTCAAATCGTATATCCTTCAGATGGGACAGCCTTCCATGCTGATGCGATGGCGCTTGTTGCCGGAGCTCCAAATGAGGGCAACGGTAAGGCTTTCCTTGACTTCATGATGTCTGCTGACGCGCAAACGATTGTAGCCGAGCAAGGTCGGCGGCCGGTTCGCGGCGATGTGGCGTCAAACCCGGCGCTCTTGCCAGTAAGTGATATTGTGAGAGTGAATTATAACAATGCGTGGGCGGCGGAAAACCGCAAGCGGATTGTATCTGCTTGGGAAGATATGCTACTGGAAGTTCAATAAAAAAACTAATTGGACCCATCTGGCCTTTGGTCTCAAAAAGATGGGTCCAACATCCTAAAGACTGGATTTAATAATATGGCATCTGTAAAAGTCGTGGGACTGCAGAAGCTCTACGGTTCTGTCGTGGCGCTTTCCAACATTAACATAGATGTCCCCAGCGGTACGTTTTTTACCCTTTTGGGCCCATCTGGTTGTGGTAAAACTACTCTCTTGAGGGCAATTGCTGGTTTTCACAGCCAATCTGCAGGTGATATCTTTGTCGATGGTCAGTCGATCGGCGACCTTCCCGCTCACCGGCGCGATGTTGCGATGGTGTTCCAGGACTATGCGGTGTTTCCGCACATGAGTGTAAGGGACAACATAGCATTTGGATTAAAGCAACGAAAAGTACGTGCGGCAGAAATAAAGACAAGAGTTGATGATGTTATTGATGTTGTCCAGCTTGGAAAATTTGCTGACCGAATGCCCCATGAGCTTTCAGGGGGACAACAACAGCGTGTTGGGCTTGCCCGCGCTATAGTCGTTCAGCCGAAGGTGTTACTAATGGATGAGCCGCTTTCGAATCTAGATGCAAAGTTACGCGTGGAACTTCGTGCGGAACTACGGCGAATTCAGCAGGATCTAGGTGTGACGACTATTTACGTTACGCACGATCAAGAAGAAGCGTTGGCAATGTCTGACGTAGTTTGCGTTATGGAAGGCGGAGTTATTCAACAAGCGGAGCCACCATTTGAGGTCTATACTCGACCTTCAAATCGCTTTGTTGCATCTTTTGTGGGTTCCAATAGCTTTATGCAAGTCGACATTAACGACTCCAAATTTTTGCTTCGTTCAACGGGTGAAGTTATCTCTTCGAGTGTTCGAGCTCCACAGTCTGGTTCTTTTGTTAGCGCGGTTCGACCTGAAGATTGGGTAATCCTTCCATCCAGCGCACGAACTGAGGATGACAAAACAAAATTAGAAGTGCCAGTTGTAATTCAGGAAGTTAGCTACGTTGGTCGTGAGATTGAAGTCTATGGCCAAACGTCAAATGGGGAGCTAATCAAGGCTATTGGACTTCCTGACGCAGAACTCATTAAATTAGCAACTTCAGATAAGGTAATATTCAGAACCCAAAAGGAAAAAGTCTTATTCTTTGTCGATGAGCATTTTGGTGTGCGTATTTAGAGATGCTAAAGGTCTTGCAGAAGAAATTGGATTTGTGGACGATCGTTACGATAGTCATTATAGCTTTGCTATGTATCTTGTTGTTGCTTCCCATTATGCAAATTTTGATATTGGGCTTCATGGACGCAGACACAGGTGCGTTTACGTTGGCTAATTTCCAAAAAGTTCTTACGAAGAACTATTATATCAATGGTCTGAAAAATACTTTGTTTGTGGGAATCCTTGGCACTCTGGGGGCTGGCCTTATCGGTATTCCTCTGGCGTTTTTTACGGCCCGTTTCAAAATCCGGGGCAACGCATGGATACAAACTTTGGCAATCCTTGTCCTGGTATCGCCACCGTTCATTGGGGCCTACGCATGGATCATGATGTTGGGGTCCAATGGCTTTATTACAAATGCATTCAAAGCAATCGGCCTAGAGACTCCAACGATTTACAATGCGCCTGGTATTATCCTGGTGTTTTCACTGAAGTTTTTCCCTTTCATTTTCCTAATGACGCAAACTGCCTTGAACAACGTCAACAAATCCTTTGAAGATGCAGCTGAAAACTTGGGATGTAATCCCTGGCAACGTTTTAGGAAGGTTACCTTGCCGTTGGTTTTCCCGGCTGTGAGTACGGGCGCAATCATCTGCTTCGTTTTGTCAATTGCTGACTTCGGTACACCTGCCATTCTCGGAAGAGGTTTTAGAACTCTATCTACAATTGCTTTAGGTGCCTACCGTTCCGAACTTGGTGGTACGCCCACGATGGCGGTCACAGTATCCATCTTGATGATGGCAATCTCCATGATTGCACTGGTTATACAGCGCCGAATTCTCGCTAAGAAGCGATATGCAAGTTCTCTTACAAACCTGCCAGTACCTGCGAAGTTGGAAGGGTGGAAAAATTGGGGTATTCATATCTTCTGTCATGGGCTTGTCTTAATAGCGATGCTTCCATCAATTGTTGTGATCTACACTTCGATCTTGAAAACAAAGGGTCCCGTATTTGTTGGCGGTTTTGGATTTGAAAGTTACCAACGTATTTGGCGGGATGCTCCGGAGGCGATCTTCAATAGCTTCAGCCTCTCAATAACGGCTGCACTTCTCATCACTATCGCATCAGCCTTTATAAGCTATGTGATTGTTCGAAGGGAAACTAGAGTAGCAGCATCAATAGACTTTCTTATGATGGTTCCATACCTTGTACCGGGTGTCGTGATGGCCATTGGTTTTGTGACCGTCTTCAGAAATGCAATGCCAGATATATTCACCGCAACCGTGCTTCTCGTGATGGTATATTTCATCAGGAGATTACCTTACGGTGTTCGGGCTACATCGTCGAGCCTTCGTCAGATTCAGCCGTCTCTAGAGGAAGCAGCGATTAATTTGGGTGCTTCGCCATTAGGTGCGTTCAGGATGATAACCATACCGTTGATAATTCCAGGTATTATTGTCGGTGCATTAATGGCTTTCATCACTGCAATCAATGAACTTTCATCGACAGTAATAATCTATGACTCTAGCACCATCACTATGCCGGTACAGGTATATATTGCGGTATTGGATGGTGAATTTGGTACCGCCGCGGCACTGTCTACTATTCTGCTCTTAAGCACCGGTATTTGTGTCTTCGCTGTATTCCGATTTGCAGAAGACCGTGAATCGGCGGTTTTATAAGAGAGCGACATATGAATTTTGACCTCTTTTCGCGTTCAAAATACCGCGCCAATGACAAGTCTGGGGATGATGTGGCCTTAGTTCTTCCTGGTGTTTGTTTCGGCGTCTTGGATGGCGCAACGGATGCTGAAGGACGAGATCTAAATGGCATTCCTTATGGCCGAGCTGCCTCAATGGTAGCTTCCCAAGTCCTGGCTGAAATTCTATTGCCCTATAAGAACAGAGAAAAAGACGCGGAAACACTTTTGGCAGATCTCTGTACGTCTTTTGAGAGGGCATTTGATCAACACGACCTTAATCAGCTTCCAGCCACTACTGTGGCTATAGCCATAGACTGTGGTGACAATTGGCGGTTCTTGTCACTTGGAGACAGCGGTATTCGGATAAACGGCTCACGGGTACTAAAGCATGAAAAGCTTTTGGATAGCATCTCAACGCAAGTAAGAGTTTCAATTTTCAAGACACTAGCCGAAAAATTTGATGACCCCGATGAACATGAATTAATGACACGACAGGCCATTTTTCTTGGCTTGGCCGAAGCTCAATCTCGGGGCCTTCTAAGTGAAGACGTCGTTGAAATGCTTATCCAAGGAACTATTGATAATTTAAAATTATCTGGAATTTCGGAGATTGTTCGCGATTTTTTGCTTCTTGGAATTCGTCACCAGAACCGTTTTTCAAACAGGGATGAAAATATACTCTGCTATGATATCGTGTCGAGCAGAAAACCGATTGTGGGCCAGTGGGTAGAAGAGTTTGTTCAAAAACGGGAAGTGAAAACTATTGAAATTTTTAGTGATGGTTATGCGTCTTACCCAGAAGAAGTAAGTATTGTTGCATGGGAAAAAGAATTTTCTAGATGTGATAAGGTGGATTTCCACCGCATAGATGAATTTGCAGCAGTGAAAGGTGGCACGTCGTCAGAGTTTTTTGATGATCGTACTGTGATTGTGGTGGACACGCCCAACTAGGGCAATTCAAAGCATGTGAACCGACCTTCATTAAAAAAGTTTGATGCTAATATTGTAAGGAGTCCCGCCATGTTACAGACAAATTCTGAAACAATACGCCTAGACTTCGCAAAAGCTCTAGCGCGTGAAGTTGGAATCTTGGCCCGGGAAATGCAAAAGAACCTTGGCCGAGTCGAACAAAAAGGGCATCAGGACTACGTCAGTGAAGTCGATCGAAACATCGAGGCAATGATACGTGATAAAGTTATCGAGGCTTTCCCTGGTGATGTTATTTTAGGTGAAGAGCTCGGAGGTCAGACCGGGGATAGCCTTTGGGTAGTGGACCCGATTGATGGAACGTCAAACTTTGTTCGCGGCCAGAGCTTTTGGTGTGTGTCTATTTCCTACCTGCGAGATGGGAAGCCGGTCGTTGGCGTAATTTATGCGCCTGCAACAGATGAACTATTTTATGCTCGGGCTGGGCAGGGTGCCTTTTGCAACGGCGCGCCGATGCGAGTTAAAAAGGTCAACAATGAATCAGAGGCAGTGATAGAATTGGACTGGTCACCTTCGGAGTCTCCGGAAGAATTGATAAGTATGTTGGCTAAGTTTCTAAAAGCTGGGTTTGAGTTCCACAGATCAGGTAGCTGTGCTTTGTGTTTGGCTAATGTCGCCAATGGCAAGATGGATGCCTACTGGGAGGTATTTACGAAGCCATGGGATGCTCTGGCTGGATACTTGCTCGTTAAAGAGGCTGGTGGGCAAACGAATAACTTCGAAAGTAATTTGTTTGAAAACCAAGGGAATCTCATTGTTGCGGCCTCACCAGAGCTTTTTGGAAAGATCGTGAAACTCTTTTAATCAATCGGCTATTTTCAGACCCAAGGAGGACTAATATATGACTTGCAGAGTGGACACCAATTGGACTTATCATGGGCTGTGCGCCGTACGCCTCGAAAATAAGTTTATTGCAGTCACCGTTCTCCCGGAACGTGGTGCTAATATTATTGATATTACGGATAAATCCAGAGATAGAAACTTGTTATGGCGGTCTAAACGGATTAACCCGCACGCAGTCAATCTTAAGGCTGATTTTGATGATCATTGGGCCGGCGGGTGGGATGACATTTTCCCAACTGGACGCCCATGCAAGAATGAATATGGCGACCCACTTCCCTATCTCGGAGAGCTCTGGAGTATTCCACATGACTTTATTGTACTCCAGGATAATGATGATGTGGTTCAGATCAAAACGTTTGTCAAAACGCCCATAACACCAGCATATTTTTCACGCACTATCACGCTGCAACAAGATAGCGATGAAATTGTTTTTGAATATGAAATCAAAAATATTGGCACGATGCCCTTCCGTTTCCAATGGGGCATTCATCCAGTATTTGCAGTGACGCCTCAATCTCGCGTTATTCTGCCTTCCAAGAGCGCTCTCGTAGATGAATGGATAGGCGGAGCTTTTGGAGAAGAGGGCGAGACATTCCAATGGCCCCATCATAGGGGCATTGATATGCGGCAACCCTTTATTTCTGACGAGCGCAGTCTAGCACTCCATTATCTGGATACTGACATGGGAAACAGTTTCGTGCTGGCAGACTATGATGGTGCCTTGAGCATGACGTTCGATCGCACAACCTTTCCTTGCCTTTGGTATCTTATCAACAATGGTGCATCGCGCGGTGATGTTCATTTGGCCATAGAGCCTTGGACTAGCGCGCCAAGTGGTTTGAGTAATGAGCCTGTTTTAGGTGAAATTGTACAAATTGAGGCCGGTGGTGTCAAAATGGCAACTGTAAAGTTGAAGTCGTCTAATGATCAGAAAACAGTAATCGCAGCGGCAAATCTGGATCAAGAGTGATAGTTTTTGACATTATTATGCCAGTGCAATGTTTTGTTAGAACACTTGGAGCATTTTTACTTTTTAGAGTGGATAAAACTGTAAAAAATAGTTTTGTGTTCTTTAATTTTCAAATTCGAAATTAAATATGTCGCCTATTTCTCTATTTTTATAAACCTGTGGAATTTTTATTATGTCTAAAACCTCTATGCCGATTGCTCCTACAGATACAAACTACGAAACATTTTTGAATGAACTTCGCCGAATTGTTGGTAAGGATGCGGTACTGACGCAATCCAATATCTCAGAAACCTACACGCATGATTGGGCACGCGATGAAGTTGGCTGCTGCTTAGCTGTAGTAAGACCTTCTACGAGCCAAGAAGTGTCTGAGATATGTATTTTATGTAATGGCACTGGTGTTACTATCATCCCACAGGGTGGCCATACTGGTTTGGTTGGAGGAGGACTGCAGCAAAGAGAGCTGGGTTGTATTGTTCTTACCACACAGCTGATGAGTCGCATCGAAGATATAGACCCCGACAACATGACCTGCATCGTCCAGGCAGGAGTAATTCTTGAGCGCCTTCAAACTGAATTGGATAATAAAAATTTGTATTTTGGCGTAAGTATTGGCTCTCAGGGTAGCGCTAACATTGGGGGCCTAATCTCTACAAATGCTGGTGGAGTGCGAGTTTTACGATATGGAATGATGGAAGCTCAGGTCCTCGGGCTAGAAGTAGTCATGGCAGACGGAAGCATACAATCTTCTATGGATGGACTGCAGAAAGATAATCGTGGTCCAGACCCGTTGCGTTTAATGATTGGTGCGGAGGGTAGCTTAGGTATTATAACTAGGGCCTGCCTTCGAGTCCTACCACGCGAGTGTTATTCAGCTACAGCTTGGGTGGGGTGTGCCTCTTTCGAAGCAGCGTTGGATATTTTGCGATTAATTCGAAAGAAAGGTTATGAGGCTTTGGCCGCTTTTGAGGTCATGTCAGAAAGCTGTATGCCTTTTGCGGCACTGGTGAGAGACCAGTACCGAGCGCCGTTGGATGCTCCTGTGCATATTCTCGTCGAATTTTCATCTGCTATGGACCTATCACTTGACCAGCACCTTGAAACACTATTAGCAGAAGCTTTGAACTCTGACCTCGCCTCGGACGTAATTATTGCACGATCCGCGGCACATGGAAAACTTTTCTGGGCTATTCGAGAGGGCTTAGTCGAAGGCCATGCCAAAAGAGGTTTTCATGTGCGCAGCGACGTATCGGTGAAACTTAGTCTTATACCTGAAGCAGCCAGTCAATTAGAAACGATGCTTGCTAAAGAATTTCCTGGCTGGATTCCCCAGACCTATGGTCATTTGGGCGATGGGAATTTACATTTTAATGCTATACCTCCTGACACTTTTTCAGAAGATGAAGCACGCAGAATTGCTTCCTCTATTGAAAATCGTATTTTCAAAATAATCAATGAGTTATCTGGCTCTTTCTCAGCTGAGCATGGGATTGGTCGAAAAAAAATTGGATGGTTTCAGCAAACTTTACCTGAACGTCATGAAACTTTGGCAAAGATCAAAAGCGTTTTAGATCCAAACAATACTCTCAATCCCGGATGCTTAATTAATAAAATCGAAAAATAACAAAGTCCCCCTTATCAGGCGTAGGGGGGAGGTGGCGCATATATAGATAGGTTACGTAGCTATGTAGATATGCCAAATTCTGTATCCTTTCGTTATTTCAAAACCAGTCCTGAGATCATCCAGCTTGCAGTCATGCTAGATGCAATATTTTCACTTTCTTTGAGAAAATGTTGAAGACCTACTTCATAAACGCCGCGTAAATGCTAGCTATGCTCCGTTAGATATTGGTGGCACGCGTTAGGCTCTTAATTTGCAAGTCAAATAAAAAAGTGAAGGGTAGAGGGTATGCAATCTAGCAACCGGAAACGGCACCTCGGTTTTTATTAGATGCTTGGGCTCGTTTATCTGACAGCACCCCATTATCCACTCCGCACAATCATCTCGTGCCGAGCAGAGCCCAAAACTACGCGGGCATACATACACACAGGCTTGCGGACCAAGAGAAGTCCAGCCGAAAGATCATGGAGGGATGGATGTTTGGGTTAGTTGGGGTCAGAGAACCTCGAGGACAGGGGGCCGATGCGTGCTCATACTTCTAACCTAAGGCTCAGGCGCGCGTGTTGGTTGCATGGCGGCGTTCGGCCTCGGCCCATTTAAGTTCGATGAACTTTTTGGCGTGGGCGGCAAGCGGGTCGTTCTCCGTCCACGTGTCACGCCAGATCGCGCAAGCCAGCGACAAACCTTCGTCGACGATCGCGGTCGAGAAGCTTTCAAAGACAACATCGCGGTCATAGCCGATTTCGACCAATGCGTCGAAGACGGGCTCCCACTGGATGGTACCATCACCCAGATATCCTCTGTTGGATTCGCCAATGTGGAAATATCCAATCTTTTCATCTGCCAGACGAATCGCGGCGCCCAGATCCGCCTCTTCCATCTGCATGTGGAATGTATCCATGTGCAGTTGGACGTGGTCGTTACCGGTTTCGGCGATAAATTTCATCCCTTGCGCTGTAGTGTTAAGAAGGTTGGTTTCGAATCTGTTTACCAGTTCCAGCACCAGGTCGACGCCTGCAGCCTCGGCAATTTCGGCGGTTTCGGCGATGGCCTCGACCGAGTTTTTCCACCCGTCCTGCGTAGGTTGGCGGTCGTACTTGGTGTGCGCGGAGTAAAGGATACCCCCCAACTTGTCACCGCCGAGATCGCGGACAGCCTTGACGGCCTCCGCCAGCATAGTCTTGCCAGCGGCAACAACATTTACGTCTTCAGAGGACACGTCTTTGGCTAGGGGCAGGCCCATGGTCACGCCAATCTGAACGTCCAGGTCACGGCTTTTCTTGGCGAGTCGGTCTAAATCGAATAGTTCCGGACGCAGATAGGCGAACTCAATACAGCGATAGCCGTGCTCTGCCGACTTTTCAAGAGCCATCTCCAGCCCTTCCTGCGTTTTGCCGCCGGTCCATACAAAGGAATGAATTCCCAGACGTTTCATGTATTTCTCCTTTATGCGCCCGCCAGTTTGCGGTGGATAAATTCCGCAGCAACCTAGTTAAAACATGCCAAATCAATGTGCTGGTGTCCTTTATATTTGAATTCCCTTTATTGTGTAAAAACATTTATCAGACGGGACATGTTTTTTGCTGAACCTAAAGTCATACTTAATTCTATGAGTGGAGTCGAAAATGAATACGATCATATTGAGATTGGCGGAGGATCTAGCGGATGTGTTGCGGCGGCACGCCTGGTGTCGGAGGGTAAGCGTCACGTGTTACTTTTGGAAGCCGTTCATTCCCACCATCATCCATTGTTAGATATGCCGCCTGGTATCTTTAAGTTGATAAACGGTAGCAAATAAATGACCTACCATTAGACGGTTTCCAATCTCATTTATCAAACCGTGTTCACGATATTCCCCAAAGAAATGTTCTTAGATAGGATCGTTCATAAGTGTAATGCCTTTGGGTCCGCATGCTTTAAGAATTGCGTTATTTCTTCTTGGCTTGAATTACCTTCCATGGGACCACGCCGAGTAACAGAAATAGCGCCGGCGGCATTAGCATATTCAGCGGCCTGTAATAGCGGCACGCCTTGTGCGATTAGAGATAGGAATGTTCCACAAAAACAATCGCCTGCACCGGTTGGATCTACTTCATTAACCCTATGACCCGTCAACTCATAATGTTGTTCTTGCGTAATTATGCGAGCGCCCTCGGCACCGCGCTTTAGTGCAACGATTTTCACATGTGCTGCAAGTAGCTTTTCTAAAGCCTGATCTTCGGACAGGTTGGGGTAAAGAAAATTTAAATCACTGATGCTCGGTAATATATAAGTGCTTTGCGCCATCATCGCATAAATCGCCTCGCGCGTGGCAGGATCGGCAAGTAACTCGGGCCTTGCATTAGGATCAAAGCTGACGTTGCCACCCGCCTGAGAGACGCTTTTGACCTGCTGTAGTATCATTTCACGGATTGGAGCAACACTTAGCGACGAAGCTGAGATATGAAGTAGCGTATTGCCGGGCTCAAAAAGCGAGGCTGGAACCGTAAATTGGTCAATGGCAGTTCCATCGAGATGAAAAATAAAATCACGCATTCCATCGTCAAAATATGTGACAAATGCGGTCCCGGTACTCAACTCTTTAGAAATTTTAACGCCTTCAACGCCAACACCATCATTCCTCAAACGGCTTAACACACTGCGGCCAAACGCGTCCGATCCAACCCCACCAATCATCTCTGTCGCCGCACCCATTTTCGCGGCTTGATCGAGGAAGATAGCAGGGGCACCGCTTGGATAAGGACCTGAGTATTCTGTGATTTTTTCCAATGCACAATTGCGTTCATGCGAAACAAATTCCACCAGGATTTCGCCGATTGTTACTAGTTTCATGGTTTAACCCTTTTCTCCTATCCGAATTGTACTTCGGCTTTTTATCATTTAGTTATCTATAAAACGTATTATATGTGTTGGCTTTGTCAGAATAAACCACCTCGTCCAGCAGCGCTTTGGTATTTAGCTACTCAGCTATGAGTAGTTCGGTGTCCTTTCGCTATTTTAAAACTAGCCCTGAGATCATCCAACGCGCACTTATGCTGTATGTGATGTTTCCACTCTCTTTGAGAAATGTGGAAGACCTTCTTCATGAACGTGGCGTAAATGCTAGCTATGCTCCGTTAGATATTGGTGGCACACGTTAGGCTTTCAATTTACACGTCAAATAAAAAAGTGAAGGGTAGGGAGTATGCAACCTAGTAACTTGAAACGACACCACGATTATAGATCAGATGCTTGAGCCGATTTGTCTGACAGCACCGCCATTTAATCTCAATAATATTATTTATAATTAGGTAATTAGGAAGATATTAGGGGTTAGATGTATACCATTCTGTATACCATATTTATAAATCACCCTGAGACATAATGGACTCCACATATTTTCACACCGCGTTATTGTGAGTCAAATTACTGGAGATCAATTTCCGCAATGCTAACGGAGCGGATAAATTGGAGTGAGAGAGTTAGATGTTGAAGGAATAAAGCGGTCATGAATCTGGGCGGTAACGATTTTATGAATAACGTCATACTGATCCTCGCATCGGTGCCAGCCGTATTATTTGCGCCAACTTTGGTAATCGGTTTCATCGAAACACAGTTTTTGCATGAAGGAGTGATAAACCCTCAAAGTAGTGTGACTAGAATAATTTATTGGATTATCGTCACCTTTTCCTTTTTCTGTTTAGCACGCTGGAAAATGGATAAAAGCTATGCAACCGCAAAATGGATTAGGGTTAAGGCAAGTCCTGTGAATGACTCGCGCGCGCATCAGACAGACGGAGAAACCTTCACAACAATAACAGTTGCTTGGAAGTTCACATTTGATGAAAAAGAGCATGAAGTACCCTTCTACTCACGAGACCAGTTTACACTTGATAGAGAAATTTACTGGAACCCAAAATCAAACAAAGTGATAACGAGCTTCTTCATGAACAAACTAGCGTTTTTTATTTACGCAGTTATGACAACTTGGTGTGCGCTCGAAATTGTAAACCAAAGCATTGTGCCCCAGCTCACAGAGAACCACTTGTTCATGGTTCTTCCTATTCCTATCGGCTTTTTTATCTACTTGGAAATTAAGAGTCGAAAAGCCCACCCCGCGCAATCACAGTAGCTAAGTGTGATGCGTCTATGCGCGGGATAGGTTGGCTGGGTCGGAAAAGAATAAATTGCTTAATCTGCCCCGCCTCACCTCGATCAGTAGCTAGCCAATCAAGGGCATACCTGAGGCGGGGCTAAGCTGCGGTAAACCAAGGCCGGAAGAAGTACCCAAAAACCCGCAGCTATTCGTTTACGCTGTCAGCGTGATTTTGCAGAACGCCTGTGGATGGCGAACAGCAATGTCTGTCATCTGATGCTGGGTGACCAGAACCGTCGCAGAGCGTGCTTCGCTGTAGTTATCAACCACCAGATCCACGCCACCAAACATTGCCACCATGCACTCGCGATACTGGCCCAGATAAACAGTGCCAGCCGTGCAGAGCGTTGATTGGATAACCCGACGGCCAAGGATGGTGCCATTGTCGATAACAAAGCGACCAGAGCTTTTCTTTTTCCATAAAGCATCAATCATCAAGTTTTCGCGCAGCCCAAGAAATTCCACGTTTTACGATTTCTGTCACATCTGGCACTTTCAAATCCTCAAGGCGATGCCCGATTGAACAA
>Ga0181559_10001782_pt1 | contig 21253 bp, 12 predicted proteins | sample 011ome_21_FD_133752 | JGI IMG/M metagenome (GOLD analysis project Ga0181559, IMG submission 133752) | Coastal salt marsh microbial communities from the Groves Creek Marsh, Skidaway Island, Georgia - 011508AT metaG (megahit assembly) | ecosystem: Environmental > Aquatic > Marine > Intertidal...
GGCCACGGCAGAAGAAAAGGCGAGCGTCGCCGAAAAGCGTGCAGAGGGTGCATCGTTTCGCAAGACATTGCGGTGTTGAACGTCGCCATCGTCAAGCAAGGCGACGCGGACGTGCCGGGCTTGACCGACACCGAAGTGCCGAGAATGCGCGGTCCGAAGAGAGCGTCGAAGATCCGCAAGTTGTTCGCGTTGTCCAAGGAAGACTCTGTCTTTCCGTATGTCAACTCCATGAGAAGAGAGTTTGAATCCGCCACCGGAAAGAAGAAATCCAAGGCGCAAAAGGTGCAAAGAGTTGTCACTCCGTTGACGTTGCAAAGAAAGAGAGCGAGAGCCGCGGTTAAGAAGGCGAAGATTGCCAAGTCCAAGGCTGAAGCTGGGGAGTACCACAAATTGTTACAAATGAGAATCAAGGAGCAGAGAGAGCGACGATCGGAGTCCATCGCGAAGAGACGCGCGAGCTCCATCGCCAAGAAAGCCGCCGCATAATTAAAGAGTTGGTGAGAGAGTTTGTTTGTAGATTTTTGGAGAGAGAGAGAGAGAGGGTGCGGCAGCGGCAAAAGAAGAGGATAAAAAAGAGACGCGCGCGTCTTCCTTTGGTTTTCATTTTTTGTAGCAAAGCGCCTTCGTTCTATAGTAGCGCTTCTCGAGTTCAAGACAGCGTTATATAATTGAATTAGCCTTAATTAGCTTTAAAACGTGCGTCGGTTGTTGTTGTTGTAAACATTCGAAGTACACCTTACTTTATATATAATTGTATCCACTACGCGGCGCTTTTTGTTTTGTTCTTTTGAAAGGCAAACTCGTCCGGCCTCTAATTTCTAGACACGTGGACAAAACATATCTTTCGCGCGCCATTTTTTTCAAAACTGCAGGAGTGCTTTCCTTTCCTTCTACCGGGTATTTATTTCAAAAATGCGACCCGCAGCTCTGATTGCGCCGTCTCCATCTTTAACCGTCGTCGCGCGAGCCGGCAAAAACGGCGGCTGCTCTCGCGTCGTCGTCGCTCGCGAGAGGAATAAAGCCGCGATGATTTTTGGGATTTCTTCTTCTTCTTCGGCTTACAGTTACGGTTCAAAATTCGGGCGGGAAAGAAAACGAACGAGGACGACGACGACGACGACGAGAGCGGAACGAGAGGGCAATAATTCGCCGTATCACACTCAAAACGAGGAGAAATTGTTGGATTTGTTGACGGTGCAATCTGTGAAAACTGTTCTGCATTATCTCCAAGAAACGAACGGGGAGATGCATATGTTTCTCCACAACTACCTTCACGATAACCCAATGGGGCAGACGTATAGAAACTCCGCCGGGCAACCGAGAAGAGAATCCGGTGAGGAGTGGCTCGTGAAATTAGCGAGTTCTGGGTTGACAACTGTGACGGATCCAATGCGTGGATCTGTCCCCACGTTAGAAGATAGTCAGCCTAAAACGCGAGAGATTAGCCCGCGCGACTGCGTCGAACGTATTTTAGCGACGAGGAAAGATTTAAGCGAAGACTTTGTCTCGTTTTTAGAAAAAGTAGAGATGAAGAATGGAAGCGTTTTGCGGAACGCGTTGGAGAGAACCTTTTCGACCATGGAGGAAGAAGGAGAGGAGTAAAAATAGAGATTTGCCGTTATTATTTTCCTGTTGTTGATGTTGCTGTTGTTGCTCGTTGTTGTAAGTTATGACGTATTTTTTTATGGTACATTTTTTACACACTCAACACAAGTACCGATAAATTTTTCGGTCTTTATCGTCTCTAGCGACGTATTCGAGCTCGATGAGCCGTTCTATGCGTTTTTTCGTTTCGCTGACGTCAACCTTGAATCGATTGCGAAGTGCGACGGAAACTTCAGCGATCAACGCGTTGTGCTCGACTTTTCGTTTGGCCTTCAAAATGCGGACAATGGCAGCTTCGATTTCTGGCTTTCGATCTTCGTGGATGATTTCCGCGGTTCTTTTTGCTTCTTCCACTGTTTCTTTCTTCGATGTGGACGCTGTAGCAATCTTAATGCGATAGTGCTTAGACTCAAAGTTATCGTTGAACATGAAGATGTCGTCTTTGGAAATTCTTCCTACTTCGCTGATTTCCATAGAGGTTATCTCGTCGTCATTGTTATTCGTTTGGGACATGGATGTCTTCGCATTTCGAATCAGTACGTTCTTATCTTCAGAGAATACCATACCATGAATAGCTTTGATGCACGCGTCGTATTCAACGTCCAAAATTTTAGAAATTTGGCGCAAGGATACTGCCGTGTGGTCGTTGAAAATCTCCAAGATGCACATCTGCATCGTACTAACGACTAATAACTTTTCGCCCGAGTTAAACTGAACTTTGAGCTCAGCAGTGCCGCAATCTGGACGCCACGCGATACGCCTTGCTCCGTAGTTCGCTTCGTAATGATTCACGAAGAGTTTTTGCATGTCTTGACACGTGCGCGGCAAGTTTTTGGGAAAGTTTAATTTGCTCAATTTTGTCAGCGGCCACGACCCGGTGGTCAATACCTTCACGTTGAGTTCTGTTTTCCTAGTAACTTCAAAGAATCGTTCTTCATCCATCATCCTCCTACCTCCAATAATTACATCTGGATGTAAATTACCTGTATCTTTTCCTACGTAGTCAGTTGTAATGAGTCTTTCCCTCGTGTGATAATCGCCTCCGGGTTGGCTATGCTCGACCAGTTCGTTGAACTTTCTCGTTATCGCTTTAGATAAACTCGCGTCGTTCAACATTACTTCAACCTTTTGTGCGTATTGATATCCACATTCAAGCTTGAGTTTTGATACTACGTCGCGTTCGCTGTGATCGTCCGACACGGATTTCGAGGCCAACAGACGCTTGGATAAGTGCAATTGGTAATACATCTCAAATGTATCTTTCTCTCGCAAAAACCGAAAGATGGCAATGCACGCGTCGATGGCCGCATCGGATGTCGTAATTATGGTAGCTTTGCCGGCTTCTTTCCAAATCTGTTGCGTAGTTGTTGTTTTCTTCTTCTGATCTTCTTCCACTTCCATATCCTCGACAGAAAGATTACCTCGAAGATAATGGTCCAAATATAGAGATAGAAACTCGCTCGACCTTCTGTTGTTGTTCAAAAAGTGTTCGAATGCTGCATACGCGCGGTTGGTGAACGTTTTATCGCCACGGAAACCTTTTCGGATGACCATGTCTGTCTTTTTCTTCAAACGAATCGTCTCGCGAACAAAGTCGATGGGATTCTTTTCGTTCGCGACAACAATGGCGTTGCCCAACTCTTCGACGCGATCGTACAAAGCGGCTCTCAAAGTATCGAGTCCGTCTTCGTCAGTTAATTTAGCGAACAAATCGTACGCAAGACGGACGTCCGCATATCGCGACTCGTTGCTTACGTGCGTTGATGCATAACCACCTGTGTTAGCCGTTCCAGTAGCAGGTGTTTGATGCATCATGGCGGTTTTTGTCGGCGTCGGCATCGTTGTCGTGACGCCATCGATGACAACCAGTTCTTCGTGTAAACGCAAATCGAAATCGTCGTTTGAATTCATATCCATGTCGTCTTTAATCATCAACGCGGAAAATCCTTTCATGAACGCGTGTTCACGAGCTTGACTCTTGATGCCGAACATCGCAGTTTGAACGGCACGAATAATCCTTTTCGCGGCGTTTGATTTCGACGCCATCGTGTCTTCAACTAGATACTTTTCATGACGCAGAAGCGTCTTGCACCTTCGCAAATACTGCGAACAGTCTCGCGAACTCTCGGCAATACCTGAGGCATACTTTGCGTATACTTCTTCTGCCTCGCGAACAAACTTAGAGGCGATTATGTCCTCGTAAATGTCTTCGTACCCGCTCTCGCTCGCTCTCGCGCTGAGCGTCCAAAACATTTCTGCCGTGAGTTTGATCACGTTTCTCCTCTTCGTTGATGCGAATTCTTCGTCATCGTTGCTTTTCATCACTCTCGCTGACGCAGAAGTCGTCGTCACCATAGCCTCTCTTCTTTCCAAGTCTTCGTCGACGATGTTCTCGTCGTCGTTCTCATCGTCTACGACGAGCGAAACCGGAGCGTTTTCAGCCTCTTCCGCCTTTACGAATTCCATAACTCTTTTTTGCATGTCTCTTCTTTCGCGTTCGAGCAACAGTTTCACGCAAGCTTGCAAGTGAGCGGTAATCGTACTTTTCCTCGTTTCGAGCGCGTATTTCTCGTCGTCCAGATCGATCTTCAAAGGTATCCCAAACATATTCTGCGAGAAAATCTCCCGTCCTAACGATCGCACGCCCAACTTTTTCTTCCTCTTTTCATTCTCTCTTCTTTGCGCCGGCGTCGTCGCCGGAGCGCCTCTCCCCGCGTAACTGCTTCTACTATTCGCCGCGTCGACGTCGTCCAACTTTTTCCTTTCCATGTGCATGAACACGTCCCGGATGACTTCTACCTGTCGTTCAAACTCGCTCCATTTACCTATCGTCGCCTCTAAAAACGCCAGCGCTTTAGCCTCTTCTTCCTCCTCCTCCTCTATCCCGCGCCCGTACTCACTAACTCCATCGAAACTCGACGACGTCTCCATCCTTTTCAGCTCTTCCTTAATCGTCCGCGCTCGTTTCCTCAGCTCCTCTTTCAACTTCTCTCGCATGAAATGCGTCGTCGAACTCCCGCTCAAAACCATTCTGTACACCACGTTCGACAGCTCTTCGAACGACAAGTGCTTCGTCGCGTTTTCAAACACGCACTGAATCGCCGACCGCAACTGCTCCCACTCTCTCTCGCCGTCTTTCAACGGAGGCGAGTGTTTATACGGTAAAATTGAAAACGCGCTCAGATTGCCTCCTCGTTTCGGTTTCTTCGCTGCCATCATTACTTGTTGTTGTTGTTGTTGTTGTTGTTCTCTCTCGGAGTGGAGTTCTCGACGACGTCTCTCGCCGCTCGTCGTCGTCGTCGTCATCGTCGGAAGGGAGAGGGGAGGATAGACAGACGCGCGCGAGCTTCTTCGCGCAAAGTTTTTTTAGTGCGCGCGAAGTTGCCTTTTCATCGGATGGACAAAAGTTGTTTAGGGTTTTGAAGGCATGGTGCAACCCTAAACATATACTTTCAAATTTGTTAGAGAGACACGAAGCGCGATAGAGAGAGAGAGAGAGAGAGAGAGAGAGAAGAAATGGAGGCGGCCACGACAGCAACAACAACAACGGCCGGAGGAGGAGAAGAGCAGTCATCTTCTCTCGAAAATGCCCTCGACGCTTTGCGACTCGCCAAGGAGGAAGTCGAAGACGAGTTGTTACCGAAAAGATTGAAAACGTCGTCGTTCGATCTGTTGGAAAAAGTGCTCTCGAAGTTCTCCGACGACAACAACAACAACAACACTAATAATAAAGGAGGAAACCAGTTAACGGCGAAAGACGTCGCGGCGGAATTTGCGAGGAAATGGATGCGCGAGTACAACGCGGCGCAGAAAGAGTACGAGAAGGAGTGCTTGCTAGCGGACGTGGCGCTGACGTGCAACGATTTTTGGCTCCGAAATGGGTTGCAGTTGGAGTTTCCTCTCTTCGCGGACGCGGCGGCGACGGAGGACGGGGACGATATTTTTAGCTGGAAGTGCGCGAAAATCAGTCTGAACAACGTGAAAGCGTTCACTGCGGTCGTCATGAACTGGCCGAAAGGGAAGAAGACGGATGGGCAGAACTTGATTGAGGATTTGAAGCGCATTCGAGAGAGAGGATTGGCGAAGAAAGGCGCCAAGAAGCCTCTGAGGACGTACGAACAGTGCGTGAGGCAAATCGCGTGGGCAGTGAGAGAGGCCAGCGAGGGTGTGATGGAAGATGCGAGGAAGAGGAAAGGCGTGAGTGGGAAAGAGAAGAAGGAAGGTTTAGAGGAGGCGCGGGCATTTGAGCGAGAGTTGAGGAGTTACGTGGAGCAAAGTTGGATGGAGAACGGTTTGCCGACGTTGCCGGAAAGGTGGTACGAGAAGAGAGGCGGGGAGTTGTTGGGCGACGACGATGATGACGACGACGACAACGACGAAAAAGGAAATGGGGACGTTGGAGGAGTGAAGACAGAGGCAACGACACCGGCTGGGAAACGAGCGAGAGAGGAGGACCAAGCGCCGAAATCCACGGTGAAGAAACAAAAGACAACGACAACGACGACGCCAGTTCCTCCAACGGTTGCATCGCCCTCCGCAAAAGTGAAGGAGGAGAAGGTTGAAGGAATGCCAGAGAATACAACGATGACGAATACAAGTGAATATAAACGCGAAACATCCTTAATGAAGAAAATCTACGACGCGGATGCGATCGATGATGACGCTTTGTTAAAGCGTCTCCCGGAACCCATGCGAATACCAAATGAGATGGATAAACTCGTCGCGGTGACTTTGCGCGTTCGATGTCACGGTCTCGATGCCGATGTTGCCTTGATCCCACTGAACCCACCAACAAGCGGTTTCAAAACGTCCGCAGAAATGGCAGAACTTTTAGCCGAAGCGGCTATAGGCCCAGAGTCCTCCACCATTCCCGCTGCGAGTAACATCAACGACACGTGCCCGACTGAGCCGTGGATCCCAGGAAGAGGCAATCGTTGCTTAAGAAACGACGGTAAACTTTGGCGTTGTTCGTTCAAAGCCTGCGATGAAGACGGTTTGTTTTGTAAAAGGCACGCGGACGTCGCGTTTGGGAAGAATTTGAGCAGTGAAGAGCTCGAAAAAGAAGCGAGCAAGCAAAGAGATAAAACGGTTGCAAAATACAAAGGATTACCAGCGACTGTTGTCGTGTTATCGGTCGGAAAAGTTCCCGTCAGTATCGACGCGCCAGGTGGCGCGAGGCTATGCGATCCAGAAATTTTCGAAGAGCACGCCTTTCGAGCGCACTGTGGCGTCGCAAACGCCGGAGGGAAATTTATTCCGCGAAAAAAGATCACGGATCTGGACGCGAACGCGGACGAGGGCGACATCAAAAAAGAAGACGTCGATGCTAAAGCAAAGGTCAGCGTCGCCGGTGCCAACGACGACAACGTCGACAACAGTAGCAAGAAAAACACGGGCAACGAGTTTTTCCGTGCAAACGCTCGCGTTCGAGAACGAGAAGGCGCTTGGACAAATTTTCGCGAGTACGAACATAAACTTTTGTCAAACATTCCAGCAATGACACCGGGTGCTTCAGTTGTCACGCAAGAGTCACAAATGGCAACTATCCTGCAATTCGTGAAATATACAAATGAGAAGAGAAAAGTTGCCATCTTAGAAGCGCTAAAAACTAACAATACGCGCGATAAGAGCGAGCCGACCATTTTGAGCGCCGTCGGCGGGAAAACGCCGAAGAAGATGCAACGCATGTTGGACGTCAACGCATCGACACCATCACCAGGTAAATCAAAAGACGAAGGAGACGACGACGCAGAAGCGGAGGATAGAAAACCTTCCAATCTAGGCGTGAAGAAAGAATCGACGCCGTTGATAAAAGCGAAACAAACGGAACAACAAGAACAAGTTGCCGCGGCTCAACAAGTTGGAGGAAAAGACGCTGAACTCGTCAGGCTTTACAACGAGTCCGTACGCACGCGCGATGTCATAGTGGCGGCTAAAATAGGCCGCGATGCCGCTCGAAAAGAATCTGGCGTGAATTCTGAAGATTGTCAAATGCTCACCGCACAGATTCAGAGCTTAGAGGATTCTGCGATGGCGCTGGCTAAAAAGCTCGTGATGCGAATATCCACCTTAGGATTGAACATCTCTTTGGGTGATTTGGAGGCGTATTGTACGAAGGAAGATCCTAACCCTATCGCCGGTTCGCCAATTGTTGCCAAAATAACAACAACATCTCAGCCAAACACGCAGTCGCCGCAATTAATGGAATCGCCGAAGCCGTCTATCGCGCTTTCCATCATCAACTCCATCAAAGGCGAAGGAGAAGAATTGGACCAGGCGTTGGAAAATCTGCGAGAGTGTTGCGCTTCGTTAACTGAAGTCTCGAGAACGACGAAAGCTATGCAACAAAGTGCCATCGATCACGTGAGCAACTCCAGACGAAGACGCGAAGAAGAACGCAAATCTAAAGAAGGAAAAGACGGGGAGAACAAAGGCACAGCTCAAGAACCTTCGTATTATGCAAACTACGCGACGAGTATCGAACACGCGTTGGTTTGTGCCGCTGAGATGACGCGACACGAAAACTAACTAGGAACTATAGCAGAACATAAGTTGTTTAAGAACGATATTGCAGCGCGCAAACATTTAGAATGAGTGAACTACTTTGATTTGATGACTTCGGCTTGACCTGATTATCTTACAACAATTTTTTTAATTCTCATATTCTTAAGAATCCTCTCTGATTCTTTTCATTTCTTCCCCTTTACTTCTTCATTTCTCTCTCTCTCTCTCACTTTTTCGTATGTGCGTGTGTACGTGCTACACTAATTACATCCATTTCTTCATGAAATTTTCGTGGAACGTCGTCAACCTCTCGACCACGGAATCGATTTTATCCTCCCCCGGCAAAAATGTCGTGCGGAAGTGCCACGTCCCATCCGCTTGGCCGAATCCAGACCCAGGAACGACGACAATACCGGTTTCTTCCAAAATACCCATGCAGTACACGGCATCAGCCACCTTACCTTTACTCTCACAATCTTTGACGAACTTTTCTGGCAAAGATAAATTCGGAAACGCGTACATTGCCCCGTCGCTGTTGTTACACGTTACTCCAGTCAACTTGTTCAAACCTTCAACCAATTTCCCCGAGCGTCTCTTCAAACTTGCCAAAATGTCGCTCTTCTCCTTCTGGTACAACGCGTACGATGCGTCGCCTTCGACCGGAGGCGTGCACACTTGGCCAATGAGGATTTGACCACTCACGTTCGGGCACAAGTTGATGCTCGCTAACTTCAACATCTGATCCAACACGCCTTGATCCCAGGCGCCGTAGAGTTCCATAAATCCGCCTCTCTTGCCGCACTCGCCGTAGAAGCCTTTTGAGGTGGATTGCATCGACACGAGCGCGACTTTATCGCCGTAACCCATATCCGCCACGACTTTCTTCATGCTGATGAATGATTTACCTTCAACGTAAATGTTATCTTGATACACTTCGTCGGACAACAAAATCAAGTTCTCCTCTGCGCAAAATTTTACAACCTCTTGTTGGTTTTCCAACGACAAGCAATTCCCAGTCGGGTTCCCTGGATTGATCACCACCAACGCTCTGACTTCAACCCCATTATCCCTGGCTCTTTTGACCTCTTCGCTAATTTCCTTCACGTCCAACCCCCAGTTATTTTCCTCTTTCAAATAATACGGGCACAGGGACCCGCCGTATAACGCCAAACCCGCCGAATACAATGGATACTGCGGAATCGGTACCAACATCGCGTCTTGCTTCCCACGAATGAGCAACGTCAGCATGTAATTCACCCCAGAGGAAGCACCGTCCAAAGTATAGATCATCTCCGGGTCGGCTTTGTGTCCGTCTCTCTTCTCCAAGAACGTCGCAATTTGTTCCCTAACGTACCTCAAACCTTTCGACTCCGTGTACGCCCCCGTTCCACCCGCCGTGTGCGCTAAAACCTCCTTGGATCGAGCGATGACATCCGGTGGAAAAATCTTCGTCGCTTCTTCCGAATTTAAAATGTCCGGATAGTCGCAAATGGCCATGATTTGACGATAAAACGTGATTGGTTTTTGCCCGAGCGATTGCGGGTTCCCAATATTGCACAACACGATGTCATCAAAAGGCAACGACGACGGGTCTTTCTTCAACTGCTCCGCGAGTTCGCCCGCGCGAATAACAATCGGGCCTCTCACCGCATACTCCGCCGCCAGAACGTTCTGGTTGATCGTTTTCGAGTTCACTGGATGTTCTGAAACCATCTTTATATCACTTCTTCTTTATAACGATATCTTTTCTTCCCAAGGGAGAAACAAGATGACAGAATTTTGGATTACACAAATTTCTAAAGAGAAATACTTCTCTTCCGGTGTCTTTTCGAGCGAGTAAAACGTACGTGCGAACGCTTTTCTGATCTCTGCGATGCGTCGTGGTCTTTTCTGTCCGCGCGCGATATAAAACGTGAACGAGAGGAAACGAAAGCGCTCTCTTCTCTGATGCTTTTCTTTTTGTGACGTTTCACCAACCGTTCTTCTGGTTTTGGCTCGACCACGTCGGCAAATTTTTTTTTTCCGGACTATAAAACCCTAAATATTACTTTGTGATAATTTAGGGTTTTTGCCGTTAACGAGAGGAGCAAAACGAGCTCTGGGGAACCGCACGCGCGAGACATTACTTTGCGCGTGTACGTGTTGAATGCGCGCGCTCTCTTTCCCGCTGGCGTCGTTCTTCTCCAAAAAGCTCTTCCTATCCTCCTCTTCCTCCTCGGCGAGGTCTTCTTCCTGTCGCGTCTTCACCGTCGCGAGAAGGGGGAGCGCACAAAAGGAGAAAATTCAGACGTTCTTCTCCTCCGCGACAACGACGCCGTCTTCCTCGTCTTCCTCGTCTTCCTCCGAGCAGCGGCAGCGGCGGCGACCGCGACGACGCGGAGAAAGCGACGCGAAGAGGCGAAAGTTTTCTTCTTCGACCACCCGAATTTTCTCCCGGTGTTCGTCTCTCGGCCCGATCGATCCACCGAAAACGATGAAGGAAAACGCGGAGATTCTCTTGACCGAGAAGGAAGACGAGGTGTTTTCGTTGCTCTTGGACGTGTGCGAGAAGGAGAAGGAGGAGAGCAAAAAATTGACGCTGCGCGTGGCTGGAGGATGGGTGCGAGACAAGTTACTCGGGTTAGAATCGAACGATATCGACGTGGCGTTGGATAAGTGCTTGGGCGCGGAGTTTGCGGAGAAAGTGAACGAGTATTTGACGAGCAAAGGGGAGGACGTCAGCGGCGTCGGCGTGATACAATCGAACCCGGAACAGTCGAAACATTTGGAGACGGCGACGATGAAAGTTCGGGACGTGTGGTTGGACTTTGTGAATTTGCGATCGGAGTCGTACGCGGACGAGTCGAGAATTCCAACCATGAGCTTTGGGACGCCTTTGGAAGACGCCATGAGACGGGATTTGACGATCAACGCGTTGTATTATAACTTGAACGAGAAGAAAGTCGAAGATTTTACCGGGAAAGGCATCGAGGATTTGAAAATCGGTTTGTGTCGGACGCCGTTGGAGGCGAAGAGAACGTTCGTGGACGATCCGTTGCGAGTATTAAGAGCGGTGCGGTTTGCGTCTAGGTACGCGTTCAAGTTAGCGGAGGATATCGGAGCGGCGGTGGAGGACGAGCAAGTCAGAGAAGGGTTGAGAACGAAAGTGAGCAGAGAACGCGTCGGGAAGGAGGTGGCGGGGATGTTGAGAGGACCAAATCCGCACTTGGCGGTGGATTGGGTGACAAAAATGAAAATGGGTGGCATAGTGATGGATTGCGAAGAAACGTTCTCGATTGAAGCGCAAGAGTTTGGCGTGAAAGCAGTCGCAGTGGGTATGCGAGTCGCCATGGCGTTGGGAATGTTTGAAGGCGTCACGGAAGGCGCGGATAGTAGCGCGGAAACCGATCGCAAAGAGCGGTTTTATTTAGCATTGTGGCTGTTAGGTTTGAGGGAGAGTAAAGCGATGACGAAGAAAAAGAAAGAAGTGCCTTTGAGTGAAGTAATCGTGATGGAATCGTTGAAGTTGCGAAACAAGGACGCAGAGAGCGTCGTTCGTACGCACTCGAATATTGACGGGACGCGCGAGGTTATTTTTCACAACTTGAAAACTTTTACGAGAACCGAAGCTGGATTGAAAATTCGTTCCATTGGAAAAGATTATGACATAGTTTTCATCGTCGCGGCTATAGAAGATGCGCTGAGAAAACAAAATAGTGAGGATATTGACGAAGGCGCCGTCGCAGAAAGCGTGTTTGAAAAGTGCAAAGAGGCGTTTTCGAGAGTGAAAGATGAGTTTGAACTCGTCGATAGAAAAGATAGCGTTGGAAACCCGTGGGAATTAAAACCCATATTAGATGGTAAAGAAGTGATGAAAGCAGTAGGAATGGAGAAACCTGGACCGATGTTAAAGCGATGGATAGAGAAAACCGTGGAGTGGCAGTTTGAGTTTCCGGGAATGGATAAAGCGCAGTGCGAAGGGAAACTAAAAGATGCAAGCAGCGCGGAAAGTACTTAGAGCGTTTTTTTGTCTTAAATTGAAGCTAGTTTTACAACTTGAATGCACATCACGCGCGTGCTCTATAAACCTATATCGCTATTTCTATGCACATCTATCTATCTCTACCTGGTACGTACGCATCTACATCCACCGACAACATCACCACCAGCTGAAGTCTCCGTTTGTTTCTTTCGCCGAAGACGCAAACGCAATCACGTCGCCCTTCGTGGCCGATTTCACGAGAACCTTAACGCCCCCTTTCTTTCGTTTTGAATTCGTTACGACGTGCGACCATGCGGTTGTGAGCACCGATGCCGAAGCGACTGCGACAGCTATAGAAACGGGCGTGACGCGATCGATGGTACCAATTTTCGTGTTTCCGTCGTTATCGAAAATGGCATCGCCTTTCCTTCCGGCGCCTTTCTTCGGGAACCTCAGCACGATTCGCGTTCTTGTCGCGGCATCGTCGTCACTCGCTTCATCATTGACGAAAATAGATCGTACTTTTTCGACGTTTGCTCCTCGCCAAACGCCTAAGTCGTTCCACTCGCAGACACCCGCAGAGCACGCGCCGTGTATTACCATTTTTTTTAATACAATTGGTGCCCAATTTGCGTTGAAATACAAAGACGCGCCGTCGTTGTTGGGTCGCGCTACGGCGCACACTCGAAATCTTTGTTGAAGCGCGGAAAGATCAATATTAGCGTCATCACTGCGAGCAATGCCAGCTAGCTGTCTCGCTCGAACAACTTTTGAAACGCGGCGCGCATCGGAGATATCTTTTTCGCTCGGTGGTAACGAAGAGAGCTTTTCCTTGTCCTCTTCTTCCTTTTTAGACGGAGGTACGACTTTGTCGTCGGCGTACACTCTTCGTGGATCTACGGCGGCGACCACCGTGCACTGCAAACCCTCTCCATTTTCGCCAAACCGATCGTTTTGTTTCTTTACGGTTCCAATTTTCTTAAACTTGATGGATGTCCGCAACGTTTTGTTGATGAGTTTCAACGCGAATTTGCCCGCGACGTCGAATCGCGCGAGACTTTCGATTTCGCCGTCACAAAAAGTCTCTCGCACTCGCTTTGGTAATGCATTTTCGTTAGATACAATCGATGACGACGACGCATCTCTCGTGTTTCTGCGATACAACAAATACGTCGCGTCGTGCACCACCGCCGCTGACTTCCAAGCTTTCGTAATCGATCTCGACCCTCGATTTTTACCGAACCGGTGTAACGGCAACGCGCGCATAGCCAAGTGGTCACTCATAAACGTAGAATCTACGCCTAACGCGCTCACAAGTTTCGATGCGTTCTCTTCCTCGATTTTCTTTTCCTTTTCAGTGAGGCTTTGATTTTTGTTCGCGGAAGAAATAGTACCCATGACAAACCTGTGTTTTATTGTCGATTGAATAAAAATACGTTTTCGAGTAAGTGAGTATTTCTCTCTCTCGCGCGCTGGAGAGAGATCGAGAGATAATAGAAAGAAAAAAAATGAATCATACGAGCGGTCTCATTCGTGCCTCAGTGCGTACTGTCAGGTAACTAAATCGCGTGTCGCCATCGTGTTCATCTCGGATTGGCTGGGTGCGTGTTTATTCTTCATCGGCACGTCGTTGAAAAAATCAAACCAACAGAAACTCGCCGGGCGGCGGCCCGCGTACAAAACGCGAGCAAAATCACAAACGAAAATCAAAGCAAGATCGCGCGCACCTCTTCGCGAGCCACTCGTGCGTGGCCAACTTTCCTCGCTCTTTACTCCACCTCTCCTTCTTCGTCTCTTTCCTCCGCTTCTCGCGGCAAAACCGCCGCCGCCAAGAGTCAGACTCGCCCTCCTCTTCTCTTTTCCTCTTTCTCGCCCTCTCTTCTCTTTGCCAAAATTTCCAACTTCTCGGACTGGAGGCTCTTCGCCTCGCTTTCCCATCGACCGCGTCGGCGCCGAATCGATCTTCGCCCAGTTTGCGCTTCAAAAGGTTCACGAGCAGCTCCGTCTCGGGAAGTCTGCTCGCGAGGAACTCTCGCACGCGGAGGAAACGAGGGACCGAGCTCTTCTTCTCCATCTTTTCTTTCTTTTTCCCCGTGTCCGGGGCGGGGAAAAATTTTGTTTTGCAATTTAGAGAAGAAGAAGCACAAGAAGAAGAAGAACGAGAAGAACGAGAACAAGAAGAACGAGAACTAGAGAGAGCTGTTGCCCTCTCGTTCGAGAAGATAAACCGCGAGAGAGACGATCCTCGCTCGCTCGCTCCGCGCGCCTCGTTCTTTTACGAGTTTTGAGAGAGAGAGAGAGAGAAAAAGTAACAGAACAACAGAAATACCAAAACCCTAAACTACAAAAAAAGGCGCACAAAGCCGCCACAAGCCACACGAGAGATCACCTTTATTTCTCTCTCCCGGGCGACGACGACGACGACGAGGAGGAGGACGACGACTCGGACGACGACAATGAGCGACGCGGCGCAACAGCAACAAGAAAAAACTCCCGAGCAGCTCGAGCGCGAGGCGAAGAAGAAAGCGGCCAAGGCGGAGAAGGACGCGAAATTCGCGGCGAAACAAGCGGCCAAGCAAGCGGCGTTAGCGGCGAAAGCGAACGAGCCGAAGAAGGAGAAACCGGAAAAGAAAAAGAAGGAAGCGAAAGGGCCTTCGCCGGAAGACGAGTTGGCGTTGAAAGATGCGCTGAGCACGGAAAAAGGGAAGAAGAAGAACACGACGACGGTGCCGATGGCGACGAGTTATAACCCAGTCGCGGTGGAAGCCGCTTGGTACGACTGGTGGGAGGAGAAGAAGTATTTCGAAGCGGTGAACGGGTCGGAGAAACCAAAGTTTGTGATTGTGATTCCGCCGCCGAACGTCACGGGCGCATTGCACATCGGGCACGCTTTGACGAACTCGATTCAAGATACGATCGTGAGGTGGAGGCGAATGAGCGGGTACGAAGCGTTGTGGGTGCCCGGGACGGATCACGCCGGGATCGCCACGCAAACCGTCGTCGAGAAGAAGTTGATGAGAGAAAACGGAATCACGAGACACGATTTAGGGAGAGATAAATTTCTCGAGAAGGTGTTCGAATGGAAAGGCGAGTACGGCGGAAAGATTTTCAACCAGTTGAGAAGGCTTGGCTCGAGTTTAGACTGGACCCGAGAGGCGTTTACGATGGACGAGAAGTTATCGAAAGCTGTGAAAGAGGCGTTCGTGAAGATGCACGAAGAAGGGTTGATTTACAGAGACAATCGATTGGTCAACTGGAGTTGCCAGTTGAAGACGGCGATTTCAGATATTGAGGTCGATTATATCGACGTGGAAGGACCAACTATGTTGCAAGTTCCGGGACATTTGAAGAAGGTTGAGTTTGGGGTGATCACGTCGTTCGCGTACAAGATCAAAGACGATCCGAACGGCGACGAGTTGGTTGTCGCGACGACGCGTATTGAAACCATGTTGGGCGATGTCGCCGTCGCAGTTCACCCGGAAGATGAGAGGTATAAGAAGTATCACGGAAAAACCTTAGTTCATCCGTTCGATAGTTCGCGAGAAATTCCAATCATTTGCGACGAAGTTTTGGTCGACATGGAATTCGGTACGGGTTGCGTAAAAATTACCCCGGCGCACGACCCGAACGATTTCCAAACCGGTAAAAGACACGATTTACAATTCATCAACTGCTTCACGGAAGATGGTATCATCAACGACGTCGGTGGCGAGTTATTTAAGGGCATGAAACGTTTCGAGTGCAGAGTTGCGATCGAGAAGAAGTTGGAAGAGCTCGGTTTGTACAGAGGTAAAGCGCCTAACCCGATGAGACTTGGTCTCTGTTCGCGATCGAAAGATGTCATCGAACCGATGTTGAAACCGCAGTGGTGGGTGAATTGCTCCGATATGGCAAAAGAGGCCTGCGACGCGGTCAGAGATGGACGCATGGAGATTATCCCGAAAGAGCAAGAAGCGACGTGGTTCCGTTGGTTAGAAAACATTCGCGACTGGTGCATTTCCAGACAGTTATGGTGGGGTCACAGAATCCCAGCGTTTTACGTCAACTTTGACGACGATCAAGAAAACAATGGTTTACCCGGCGGAACGAGCGAAAAAGTCGACCGGTGGGTCGTCGGAAGAGACGAAGACGAGGCGCAGAAGGAAGCCGAGAAGAAGTTTCCGGGGAGAAAATTCACGCTGGCGCAAGACGAGGACGTCTTGGACACGTGGTTCTCGTCCGGCTTGTTCCCGTTTTCCGTGTTCGGATGGCCGGACGAGACGCCAGATTTGAGAGACTTTTACCCGACGTCGTTGCTCGAAACTGGACACGACATTTTGTTCTTTTGGGTGGCCAGAATGGTCATGATGGGCATGAAGTTGACTGGCAAAGTGCCGTTCAAGCAGGTTTTCTTACACGCCATGGTGAGAGACGCGCACGGACGCAAAATGTCCAAATCTTTAGGGAACGTCATCGATCCAATCAACGTCATCGAGGGTATCACGCTAGAAAGGCTTCACGAAACCTTGATTAATGGTAACTTAGAAGAGAAAGAGTTGAAGAAAGCGACGGCTGGGCAAAAACAAGATTACCCGCAAGGTATCCCGGAGTGCGGAACTGACGCGCTTCGCTTCGCGTTGATGTCTTACACTGGCCAAGGCAACGACGTCAACTTGGACGTTTTGCGCGTGCACGCGTACCGACATTGGTGCAACAAACTTTGGAACGCGATCAAATTCGCCATGGCGAATTTAGGCGATGCGTACGAACCGGTCGATAACGAGTACGCCGAGTTGGACGTTTCTGACGCTTCCTGCCCGATCGCTGCTCGATGGATTATCTCGCGTCTGAACAACACGTTGTCTATCGTCGACGAAACGATGGAATCGTACAACTTTAATCTCGCCACCGACGCTATTTACCAGTTTTGGAAAAACGATTTGTGCGACGTGTTTATCGAAATCATCAAGCCGACGATGGACGGCGACGACGAAGTGGCGAAAAAGAAAACGAGAGACGCGTTGTGGGTCACCCTTGACGCTGGTTTGAAGATGTTGCATCCGTTCATGCCGTTTGTCACGGAAGAACTGTGGCAACGATTGCCGAGAAAACAAAACGCGGACACTCCGCCATCTATTATGATTGCCGCGTACCCGAAACCGCAAGAAAAGTGGGCGAATGAGAAGGTGGAAAAATCCATGAGAGATGCAATCGATTTCGTTAAATCGTTGCGATCCATGAAAGCGAACTATAACGTTCCGGCAAAAGCTAAGCCGAACGCTTACGCGAAATGTTCGGACCAAAACGTCGTGGATGCCATTCGAGAGAATTTTAGCGGCATCCAAACGTTAGCTTCCGTCGGCGATATCACCATTGACGCAAACGTAGACGTGCCAGTTGGATGCGGCGCGGTCGTCATCAACGATCAGTTGACCGTCTACCTTGAGTTGAAAGGCCACGTCGACGCGGAAAAGGAAACGAAATCGGTCGAGAAGAAACTGAAATTAGTGTCGGAGTTGAACGCAAAGTTAGAGAAAACCATGAGCGAAGATACCTACGAAGAAAGGGTGCCTGAAAACATCCGCGCGCAAAATGCCGAAAAGTTTGAGTTGCAAAAGCAAGAGATTGCCGCGTTGGAGAAAACGATCGAAGACTTTAAGTTATTGTTGACGTTGTAGATTGTTAGAAACAAATACCTTATTATTGAACACACGCGTTTTATCGTACATACCACATACACTTTTTTTACGAAGCCGTCTTCACGGGCACGTCTTCACGACTTCCCCATTCGCACCAGGAACCGTCGTAAACTTCCACGTCGTCTCTGCCAACTTCGTGCATTCCTAACGTTAGTATACACGCGGTCACTCCGGTGCCGCACGTCGCCACGATTTTCTTCGACTGATTGTCCAACTCCATCCCAGCCGCTTGGAATACCTCTTTCAACTGCATCGCGTCTTTAAACTTCCCGGTTTCCGCATCTAAAACTTCCGGGAACGGAACATTCTTTGAATTCGGAATCGAACCACACGCCAAACCAGCTCTTGGTTCGGGCGTTGTCCCTTCGAACCGCCCTTTCGGCCTCGCGTCCACGCACTGCTTCGCGTTTGTTTTGCACACGTCTCGTTTTACGCTCTCTATAGTCGCTAATCGGTTCGTATCCAAAGTCGCTTTATACTTGGTCGTCGCGGCGTCGCCTTTTTCGTACGCCTCTACACACGCTCTCTCGCTCTTTTCTACCTCGTCCATAGCGATTTCGTTCGTATCCATCGCCTCCGCGTCTTCAGAATACAGTTTCTCGTACGCCTTGAACCCGCCGTTCAACACTCGCACCGAACCGCCGTGGCCGAACGCTTTAAACATCCACCACAATCTCGCCGCGCTAAAAATACCACCCTCTGCTCTGTCGTAAATGACGACGTCAGAGTCGTTCGATATTTCCAGCGCGTCGCACGCCATCGCGAACGCCGTCGCGCTCGGCAACATGTGCGGTAGATTTTTCTCGCTCAAGTCGGAGACTTTATCGACATCAAAAAACTGCGAGTTCTTTATCCGAGACGTTTGAAACTCCGCTTTCGGCACGCGCTTCACGAACGGCATGTACCAACTCGCATCGAGTATTTTAACCGCAGAGATGTTTTCTTTCAATTGTTCAGGTGAAATCAGAGCGCTTGTGCCGTTTGTCGCTGAGGCGTTGGTTGCCATGACGACTCGCGATGTATCTAAACAACGAAAACAGCGCTTGCGAGAAAAAAGAGCGCGAGCGACCCTTGATTTTCCGCGCGATGAAGACGACGACGACGACGACGACGGAGACGACGACGCGGAGGAAAACGCCGGGGAGCAGATGTTTCTCTGTGAATGCAGCAGCGCGATTTGGTCGGTGCGCATGTACTCCGTAAAACACACCAATCGGGGCGCTTCTTTTTTTTGTGCGGATGACGTGTGATTTTCGTAACAAACTCTCTCTGAAACTATTAAGTGCGTGCGCGTGTTTGTACGTATTCTAAAAAAAGCTACGGGTGATGCGATCGATCGATCGTCGCATCTTTCTACCGACGCGTGAAAACGTCTCTCTTTCTCTCTCTCTAGACTTATTCTTTCCTTCACAATCGCGTCGACGGCGACGACGGCGACGACGGTTGGCTGTTGTCCGAGCTCTTCTTCTTCGCGCTGAAAAAGGTGGGTTTCTTCGCCGCGCGTTCTCGTTGATAGTTTTGTTGTTGCGCATTCGAGAACGGATTGTGATGAAAACCAGAAGATGCGTTGCTCGTAGACCAGCCGTTCTTTGTCGACGACGGTGAAGACTTGCGGCGCGTGCCGCTTCGAGCGCGGCTCCACGTCCCCTCGGTGCCTTGGAAGTTCTCCTCGCTAGAAAATTTCGCCTCTTTCGGTGTTTCCGGTCTCTGTTGCGGTTGTCTTTCTCCCAGCGGTTTACCTTTTCCCACCCACTCCGCGTAACAGAGCTGCAATAGTTTGAACACTTCCTCGTTGAACACTTTCTGTTCTCTCGTGGTGTGCGATTTATCAGGGTGGAACTTTATCTGCGCCTTCTTGTAATATTTTTCGATAGATCGCACGTCGTTGCCAATCTGAAACGCTTCCTCCTCCATCGTCAACGTGAGAAAAGTGTATAAATCACCAGTCTTTGCGGGCTTCGACGCGCCCAGAGCGCTTAAAAGCTCATCGGTCATAACTCGCATGCGTTCGTTTTCTAGTCGCTCCTTCTCTAATCGTTCGTTCTTTCGCTTCAAATCTTCCACTCTATTTTTCTTCCTCTCTTCTTCTTCTCTCTTCTTCTTCTCTCGTTCTCGCTTTGCTTCTTCGTTTCGTCTCTCAGCTTCTGATTCTTCCTCCTCCTTCATTTTCCGCAGCTTTGCTTCTTCCTTCTTCTTCGATTTAGTTTTCACTCTCGTGAAATTGTCGCCGCGAGGCGACGTGATTTCCTCGTCCCACGCTCCGTCTTCGTCGTTCGTCTGCGCCCACGACATGTCCTCCGTCCCGTTCCCGCTCGGGCTCGGCGTCGCCGGTTTCTCGACCGGCGACGTCGCCGAAGCCGCGGTGGTTCTCTTTTTCGTCCCATTATTCGCTTCGCGAATACTATCTTTACTCTCACTCGGCGACGAATCCATCATCTCCACGTCCTCCTTCTCAACAACTTTCTTCGACGACTGAAGAAGAATCTCTCTCATCTTTGCTTCCAGCTTCACCGGACTCAAAGCCTCTTCTATCGAGTCCACTCTCTCCGCGAGCTCGTCCACCAGAGCTTCCTTCTCTCTCGCGGTCTTTAATTTCTCGTTGTCGTTCTCGCGTCCTTCCTTTCGCGCGTCTTTTTTCCCTTCTTCTTCTTCTTCTCGACGACGAAGAAGACAGTTACCCAAAACCAAGCATCGTTTCCCGAGAATCACGCAAAACGCCGTCAGGCAAAGTAAAACCCACGCGGGCACCACGAGCGGTTCCACCAGAAATTGCGCGATGATAGAACAGAGAGCGAGGAGAGTCGACGAGGAAGAGGAGACGCGCGCGAGGAGAGCGCTCGCAGCGATCATCATCATCTAATTCTTCTTCTTCTCGCAACGTCTTCCCTTATATTTTCTCTTCTTTGTTTGTTTTTGAGAGTGTCGCCAATTTTCAAAATTCGAGCTTTTTTGTATCAAAAAATACGAGCGATACACACAGTTTCTCACCACCGAAGACCGCAAAGAAGAAGAAGAAGAAGAAGAAGAAAAGTCGCGACGAGAAGAGAGAAAGGAGGAAGGAAGAAGAACATGGGCGCGGCGCTGAGCGGTTGTTTCGGTCGTCGAGAAGCGTCGGAAAGAGAAAGAGAGAGAGTGAGAGAAAGAGAAAGAGAAAGAGAAAGAGAAAGAGAAAGAGAAAGAGAAAGAGAAAGAGTGAGAGAAAGAGAAAGAGAAAGAGAGAGAGAGAGGGAAAGAGAAAGAGCGCGAGCGAGAGAAAAAGAGTCCGAAGACGAGTCCGAAGACGAGTCCGAAGACTTCGACGAGTACGAGGACGACGGGTCCATGGAATTCGTGCTCAGAATGCACGAAAAGATCGCGAACCCAAAAAATAAGAGAGACTGGATGATACGAGAAAGCGTTCTCGCGGGTCAAGGTCTTCCGTGAAAAACACTTTGAAACGACGCGGGAGAGAGAGAGAGAGAGAGAGAGAGAGAGATACAAAGAGAGAGAGAGAGAGAGAGAGAGA
>Ga0181559_10001786_pt1 | contig 21221 bp, 17 predicted proteins | sample 011ome_21_FD_133752 | JGI IMG/M metagenome (GOLD analysis project Ga0181559, IMG submission 133752) | Coastal salt marsh microbial communities from the Groves Creek Marsh, Skidaway Island, Georgia - 011508AT metaG (megahit assembly) | ecosystem: Environmental > Aquatic > Marine > Intertidal...
GCTCAAATTGCCCAACACCGCCACCCACGTGGAAGCAGGCACACTGACGGCGCGTTCTGCGGGTGTCGCCCCTGGGGGCACTTTGATGGCCGCCATAAGCAATAGTAGGGCGAACGCGCCGGCGATTCCCGCGAGGGAAAGACTCTGCCATAGCCCTCGGAGCGAAAGCCCGGACACTCTGGTGTTCCTGGCGGAGAAAGGTTGCTGGACGATGTGACAGGCGGCAGTGATGGTCACCACTAGCACGGGAAGATTTTGCAGCAGGAGCCGATTGATAGCAGTCCCGGTCTGCGCGTAGTAGGAGTAACTCGAGAGTCCAAAAATCACCCAATGTGCGCCCGCAATCAACGAGGCCATGAGTAAATACCCGCCGAATTGACGCCAGCGACTGGCGAGGACGGCCAGGGATGCCGCGTAAAGTGGAGCTAGCAGCAGAAAATTACCCTGCACCAGCGTCATCTCAAGATAATCGCCGGTTGGATCATACGGGCGAAGCGTAAAACGTCCCAAAGCGCCGGCGTTTAATTCGGTCGCGCTGAAGCCCCACGTGCCCAGAGCACCCAGATCAAAGGGCTGGAAATAGAAAACACTGAGTGCGAGGGGGGCGAGGATGAGCAAGCTGCGAACGTCAAGGCGCAGCCACAGCCAGTACAGGTGCACCACAGCCACGCCAACCATCAGCCATAACCAGCCTTCCTGCTTCCAGAAACACCCCAGAAACAGCAACAACAAACTCGTTGTCATAACCTGGCGAGATCGTTCTTGGGTCCAGATACACAGGCCTGCAAGCCCCATGCCGCTCGTACCCATTACCCAGATATCGGCATAGCCAGCAAGCATGCCATGCAGATGCACCAGTGGTGCCGTGCTCAACAGAATGCCGCCCAAGACCGGTATCACCTTGTTGCTGGGCTGTTGCAGTTGGCACAGGCCGGTCATTAGCAGCGCGCTCGCCAGAGAACAAAAGAACCAGGGCAGGCTCGCCATCTGCTCGTTCCACTGCCCGCCGAGAGCGCTTGTAAACGCCGAGATAGCGGAAACGGCGACGGGGTAGTGTGATGCCGGTAAGGTGTACGCGCTCGGTCCCCCTGTTAACCACAGCGTTTGCGGGATAAAGGTCAGTGCGCTGTCGGTGAGTACCCAGGCCTTGGCGCGGAATAGCCATGTCGTAAAAGCGTCCCACGGAAAAATATCGCGGGAAACATTGTTGAGCAAAACCAATGCCAGATACAGCACAAGTACACCCAACAGCAGGCGCTCCGCCCACCACCCGGTTGAGAGCGTTCCGTGCCCTGATAGAGCAAACCGGCTGGCGGGGTCTCTGAGAAAGCTGAGCACCACAAGCGACGCGAGTAAACTCAGTGCAAAGAGGGTCCGACTGGCTGTCGCCAGCGGTAATAGCCCGGTTCCGAGTGCCGTGCCAGTCAGTGCCGCCGCGAAAAAGAATCCTGTTCCTGCTTCAATTGCCGTGTTGGTTCGGTAACCGATGAGCCGATGCATCCACCGTGTCAGCCCGAAGCCTGATAAAGTCAAGGAGATGAGGGCCAGAAAGCTGATCAGCATGAGTTCCGCCATTTAATCCTGATTGCCAGTGTGGCACTTCTGGCAAGCAGAAAGTGGTCCTGCGAGCAGCGCCTGGGAGCGCTGGCAGGGTCTCAGGGGGGTTATTTAATCAGGTACTTGCCTAGATCGCCGTTTTTATTTATTGCCTCGCGGAAAACGACCGGCATTCGTCCGCGGCCTGTCCACACGGTCACCTTACCATTTACTTTTATTCGATACTTGGGCGCAACTTTTCGCTTGGCCGCGGGGGGTTTTTCAGACTTCTTTGCGGTTTTTTTGCGGGTCGAAGGAGCCAATCTCTCTAGATCATCGGGAGTTAAGCCCATACGGTCGAGAAATGTCATCGCCTTTTTTATTTTTTTTCTCCTGTCAATCGTCGCTCTTTTAGTGGCTTGCTTGGCTAGAAACGCCCTCGCTGCAACGAGATTATTAATAGCTGAGTCCAGTTGCGATGTGGATATTTGCGCCGCTATTTTCCGCGCCTCTGTTTTTGATTTTGCCAATTTTGCAAGTGTTGCTTTCGACATAAATAACCTGTGGTGAGATTAAGAGAGTGCGAAAAAAGTATGCGATATTTTACAGTGAATAGCTAATGAAGGGATAAAACTGACCCGCCAAGTTATAGTTGCTGTCTCTATGAATAATAGAAATCGGGTGTGCCTTTTTATCGCGGCAAGAATTATCAGTAGCGGACAAGGCGGCAGGATAAGGAGTCGAATTCCCATCTTTAAGGATAAAAAAAGAGTGGTTTGCATATGACTCGACGTGTATTGGCAATAGATGGTGGAGGTATTCGCGGCATTATCCCCGCGATGGTGGTGTCGGAGATCGAAAAACGGATCGGCAAGCCAGCGGCCGAACTCTTTGATTTGATGGTGGGCACATCGACAGGTGGTATTCTTGCTTTAGGGCTGGCGCGGCCTGGCCCTGAAGCAGACAGAAATTTTGCGGCCCGACGCGTGGTCCGGTTATACGAAAATCAGGGTTCAAAAATTTTTGAACATTCTTTATGGCGAAAACTTCGCACTGCCGGCGGCATTCTCGAAGAGGCCTATTCTCACCAAAATTTGGAGGCGGTGCTGACTGAATATTTTGCAGATACGGTGTTGAGTGACTGTGAGGTTCCCACCATGATTACCAGCTACGATATTCAAAATCGGCAAACGCTTTTCCTCAAAAGTTGGCACTCCGATCACGCCGATATTTTCTGCCGTGATGCCGCTCGCGCCACCTCGGCGGCCCCCACTTATTTTGAGCCTAAACCACTTAATATCGACGCTCGGGATCATGTTCTGATCGACGGTGGTGTTTTCATGAATAGTCCGTCGGTTTCGGCCTACGCCGAGGCGCGCAAACTGTTCCCCGATGAGCCGATTAAATTATTGTCACTGGGTACCGGGGAATTGACACGAACGATTCCGTATCAGGAAGCAAAAACCTGGGGTAGCGCGCTGTGGGTAATCTCGCTACTGGATTGTATGTTTGACGGTGTCTCCAAGGCGGCTGATCATCAAATGAAACTGTTTTTGGGGGAGCGTTATCTGCGACTGCAGACGCCATTGCACTTTGCCAGCGACGACATGGACGACGCTTCCCGCGGAAATATCCGAAATCTGAAGCAGACAGCGCGGGAGCTTATTGGGCGTGAGCAGCAACACATAGAGGCATTTTTTAACGCCAACGAGTGAACGCTGTGGGTTTCCCTGACCGAAACGACCTTTGGCCACTACCGATCGTGCGCCATGGCTGGCGCCGTTTTATCGCGTGCCCGTTTCTCGGGACCTGCGACTCCCCTGCGGTCCCGGAGGCGCCCGGTGGCCGCGTGCAGTTACTGCCCGCCTACGGCCCACCGCGTGGGCATGTCCTCGACACAGGCACAGATCTCGGGCCAGATTCTCAATGATGCCGCAAAGCGTTCGCCGTGTTCCCGGGCGCGGGCTATATCGCCCGTTATCCCGGCTCCCTTTGAGCCTGAGGCAGCCTCGTCGTAAGACTGGGTAATGTGAGCAACCAGTTGGTCTCGGGTGGCCTCGAGAAATACCTGCCACTCAGACACGTTGGCATTGGCGGAGAAAGTACCGGCATCTCCCAGATGTTGCACACAGCGCGACAATAACCGGCTAGCCTTGCTGATCAAACCTTCCTGAATCAGTTGCGCTAGGTGGTCGTTCTGCATTTCCGTCAGCCGTTGCACCTCCTCCGCCACACCCCGCAACCGTGTTGTGGGGTTCAATCCCCATTGATCCGCGGGCTCACGCCCCAGCCAGTCTGCCAGTAGCGAATTGCCGGCGGTGACTTTCAATGGGTGGAGGGTCGTGCGGCTCTCTCTGTCTTCAGTCGGGCTGTGCTGGATTGACCAGCCCTCGTTCCACACCACGGCCTCAGGGTGCAGACGTTGCAATGCAATGCCAAAAAGAATGTCCTCTCCCCGACCCGCCGGCACATAAGGAGGCATGAGGGTGCTGTGATCGATCCCGGTGAGCTGTGACATGGTGCCGTAAGACGACAGCACGGGGCCCCGGTGTCCCAGCCAGCTAGCCCGCGCGCCCACGACGGTCGAGAGCGGGCTGTCGAGGGCCAGCAGTTTTTCGATCGACGCTTTCTGTAAATGGAATATCCAGTTGGCCTCGGCCGTGCCGGGGTCTCCCCAGGAGCCGCACTGGCTCAACCGCACAATCGAATCGGCATTGCGGTGATCGAGTAAACCGCCATCGATCCCCAGCATTTCACGATGTCCCGATAGATGGCGGGGGAGAAGGGCGCCGAGCGACTCCCCAAGCGAAGAGAGCATGAGTGAAATAGGCGACTCAGCGATGGTCAGGGCGTGCCGAGCGAGTTCACTCTGGGACGCGAAGAATTTGGCTTCGCGCCTGTTTGCTTCTGCGAAACGTAGGGATTGCGGCGCAAAAGGCGGAGCAATCGCCTGTGGGATCACGTCGTCGTCGAGTACCAGCGCGCGTTTTCCGACACTGAGCAGGAGCGCCAGATTGCGTGCCACGCCATAGGTCGGCGTGGTCCCCCAGGACTGGGCGTTCAGTAGCCAGTCGATGGTCTCTTCACTGTCCGGTAGAGCACGCTTGATGTGGGTGATTAGTGCATCTCTCTCGGTGCTGCCTACCAGATGAATGGGCGTGGGGAATTCAGGTCGGGTGGTCTCGACGATAGCGGCGTTTTCGCTTTCGTTAGCGCTGTCTTTCGAATCGTCGATAATCCAAAGGCCTTCAATCGCATTGGGGATAGTCGATTCTGTCAGCGCAGACAGCAGGCGGTGTAACGCCCTCGGTCTGTCGCATGTGAGAATAAACAGCCGTCCCTCAGCCGATTGATGGAGCGAACCGGCGTTATCAGTCAGACGGCGCCATGCCATCTGGCTCGATTCAAACAAACCGCTGTCAGCGAAACCCTGCAGGATCTGTCTTGTGTTTTCTGCGTGCTCTCGCAGGGCAGGAAAGTGATCTGTGATCTTTTTGGTGTGTTCGTCAAGGGTTCTGAAATGCGCGCAGAGTGAGAGCGCATCGGCCACATTGGGCTGCACAAGACTGCGCTGGTCTCCGCGGGGCTTATATAGCACCACTGTGCCCGAGGGGCCGGTGAAGCGACGGACGCCATTAAAACTATACAAGGGCTGCTCACCGCGCTCGGTGCCTACCGTGGTCGAAAACTGAAATGACGTCATGCTAAATAGAGATGAAAATACAGAACGGTCAGTGTAACGTGCGGGCTCACTGAGGTCTTGTTGGCTGAGCGCAATATGATGTCGATTTTGACAATTCTTTGTTCGTGTCGAGAGTGGCTGCGGAAGACATGTTTGGTTGCTTGTATAAGTGTTCTTGCTACTCCTGCTTGGGGTGAACCTAATGAAAAGCCTGCTCCGGACGACAGCCCATCTTGCGCGGCGTCCGAAAATCTTCTGCTAGATAGCGACTTTTCACGCAGCGGGGAGTTTGCAGGGGTCTGGCGGGTGGGTCAGCACGCGGGTGAGACGGCTTTTTCGGTTGAGTCTGAGGATGGTGTACTGGAAATTCGCCGCATCGGCTCCCAACCCTGGATGCTGTTTTCTCAAAATGTAACCGATTCCCGGCTGGCGGGTGCAACCCTGCGCTACACGGCCCAACTTAAGGGGGATCTCCCCACGGAACCACCGCTGCATGGCTTTGATCACGTTGCCGGTTTGTACCTGAGGGCGGGGAGAACGGTTAGCTATCTCGCCGATCACCAACCCAATTCAGGCCTCTGGGACTGGCAGTCTATTTCCGCGGAGTTCGTCATCCCTGAGGGTGTTACATCGCTCAAGGTGGGTTTTTTTCATCAGGCCGGGGGCTCGCTATGGGCGAGGTCACCTTCGCTGGTTTTACTGGACTGCGACAAGCCCTGAAAACTGGGGCACCTTTTTTCGACCCCAACGGCGACCCTGATCGATTGAGCGCCACGCTGGCGGTTGCTAAGGGTAATTCATGCCTACCCCCCGGCATCGCAGTCGCGTCGCGGGGAAGCCGATAACAAAGCATCGGCCCGATTATTTTCGGCCTCTTACCTGTTGAACCGTTTAGACGATAATGCGATCGCCATTGCAATGGCTGACTCCATACTGCTCGCATCCGCTCTGCCGGTTCCTGCCAGCGCCAACGCCGTTCCGTGATCAACAGAGGTGCGGTTAAAGGGTAGCCCGAGGGTGACATTGACCGCGTCCTCAAATCCCAGTGCCTTGAGTACGGGAAGACCTTGATCGTGGTACATGGCGAGGTAGGCATCGGTACTTTCCCGCATCGCTGGGATGAACGCGCTGTCAGCGGGCACAGGGCCGACGACGCTGATCCCCCTGTCTCGGCATGCGTCGCAGGCCGGGGCAATGATATCCGTCTCCTCAGATCCCAGATGCCCACCTTCGCCAGCGTGGGGATTGAGCCCGAGTACTGTGATGCGGGGGCGGTGGATGCCGAATCGCGCGACGAGATCCTGATTCAACACAGCTAAGGTCTCTGAGAGTCGCGCTTGGCTGACGGCGGCGGGCACGGCGGCAAGTGGAATGTGGGTTGTGGCCAGTGCCACCCGAAGATTCCCGCTCGCGAGCATCATCACGACGTGGGGATCATCTGTGGCCGAGGCGAAGTACTCGGTATGACCTTTAAAAGGGACGCCGGCATCGTTGATCACTGATTTTTGGATGGGCCCAGTAACCAGTGCGGCTGTCTCCTCCGCCATACACATGGCAATTCCCAAGTCCAGTTGCGCAAGCACATAGCTCGCATTTGCGGCATCCAGCACGCCCGGAGAGCAGGGTCGGCGCAATGGAATATCGATAATCGGCAGTTCACCGCCGACATGGGGTTTGGTCGCATCTGTTGCGCTATAAGGGACGAACCGTGCGTCAAGGCCCAACGCCGCGGCACGCGCGCTAAGTAAAGATTGATCGCCCACCACGATTAAGTGCGCTTGCCACGCTTTTGCGGCCGCCAGAAGCACGACGTCTGGGCCGATACCTGCGGGTTCGCCGGTGGTGATGATGATTCTGTGTGGTTCGGTGTCAGCGGACATGTTGCGGGCCGGTTGGTGACGCTCTCTTTGCTATTCGCAGTGATCCTGCGGTTATTGCCTGCTATCCGGGCAAAATTCAGGGAAACGGCTGGGGTGGCAGAGCTTACTTAATGTCGACAAATGCTTCCTCGCGAATTTTCCGAAGCCAGGCATCCAGCTCTTCCTGATATTTTTGCTCTCTAATGTAATTCGCTACTTGATTGCGCTGGATCTCTCCAGAGAAATCCTTGTCGCGGCGTCCGGTAACTTCAAGAATGTGCCAGCCAAATTCGCTGCGGAAAGGTTCGGTGACCTCGCCCTCGGTCGCACTGGCCATCACGGCTTCAAATTCAGGCACCATCTGTCCGGGGTTGGTCCAGCCCAACTCACCTCCCTCGGCGGCTGAACCGATATCGTCAGAGTACTGTCTGGCGAGCGCGCCAAAGTCCGCACCACCTCTGATTCGCTCCACAAGATTGCCAGCCAGTTCTTGGGCGGCCTCCTCGTTGAGGACTTCGGTGGGTTTGATGAGAATGTGCCTGACATTGGTTTGCTTAACCAGGCGCTCGCCGCCCAACGCATCGGCGAGATAGACCAGGTGTAGACCGGAGGAGGACCACACTTTGGCAACATCGCCAATCGAGAGCGTAGGCACCACCTCGGCAAACATACTGGGTATGTCGCCCAATTTTCGCCAGCCCAGATCCCCCCCGGTAAGGGTGTAGGGTCCGGCGGCACTCACGGCCTCCTCGAACGGTTTGCCTGCCTCGATGGAGCTGAGCAGCTGGTCCACATATGCTTCCTTGGCTTTGGCCTCCTCGCGAGCCTCATTTCTACTTAAGGCAAGTAGCGCCTGAACCACGCGGTACTCGGGTTGAGTCATGGCTTCGCCTTCCTCGGTGTTGAGGAAGTTATCGATCTCCTGCTCTGAGATATTGATGTTGCGCATCACGTTACCCTGCTGCACGCGCTGTATTGCCAGATCATCCCGCAGGTCTTCGCGCATTAAGGCGTAGTTTTGACCGCTCTGCTCGAGAGCTACCCGGAATTGCTCGAGCGTCAGGCCGTTTTGACGCGCCAGACGGGTCATGGCTTCATCGAGTTGCTGGTCGGGAATACGAACACCGTAGCGTTTGGCCAGCTGCATCTGGATACTGTCGAGAATCAGCCGATCGAGCGTTTCCCTAACCAGCACCTCGTCCTCGGGCACCTCTACCTCCCGGGCCTCGAGGGTCGCCCGTAAGGCCTCCAGACTCTCTCGTAACTCGGTGGCGAGGATGATATCGTCATCAACAATTGCTACCACTTGATCGAGCATCTGGGTTTGGGCGCGCACTGGCGCACTTTGCACGACCACAACAAGTGCCGCAACGCATCCTAGCGAAACGAGCGAGTGGCGCAGCCAGCGCATGACCAAAGCGAGCATAAATCCGTGTCCTCTGTAACCAGACGGCGAATTGTGAGGTAAAACGGTGCGAGATAACAGCAGGGCGCGCTTGACAAGGCCAGTTATGTGGCACTGCCCTGTGAGCGGGGCGCCGGGGACTGAGCGAGAGGTGCGCTGCGGTCGCTGGTCAGCAGAGAACACACTACCGGTATCAAAACCCGCTTTTTGCGCCGCAGGTTTGATGAACCGGATGTTCGGTCGCCTGTCGTCAGCGCTTTTGGAACCCGCGAATCATATCGCTCAGTAGCTCATCAACGCGCCCACCAAAACCACCCATACCTTTTAACAGCACTTGAATCTGAAAAGAGCTCTCGCGCTCCAGATTAGAGTCGTTAAAGTCCACCACGTCGCCGACGAGGGTGTCCACGTAGCGCATGTAAAGCAGCCTCACGCGCCAGCAGCAGTCGTCGTATTCAAAGCCCGCCATGCTCTCCACTACCTCGGAAGCTTCCAGAGAGTATTCATAGGCGCCAAAGACGCTCCAGGTGTCGTTAATGGGGTAGTAAAATGAGGCGGTCGCCTGCTCGGTGACGGGGCGGTCCACCAGCGAGGGAGGCGGCTCGCGCAGGGTATAGCCCAGATTGAAAATGGTGTGCACATCGGGCCTGAAGCTCGCCTGCGCATAAGCGGCATCAAAGGTATTTTGATTGGTATCGTATAGCAAACTCGAGCGTAACTGCCACCGCGGAGAGGGCGACCAGGCCACTTCCGCTGCGATCGCCGAGGTATGCTCACCTAGGTCAGGGTCAAACGGGTTGAGGCGCACTTCTCGGTCACGGAAGTAGTAGATCTGGCCGACGCTCGCGCTGAGGGTTTCGTCGCCGGTGTTGTTATCGATAAATCGAGTGGTCAGGCCCAAAGAGAGCTGGTTGGCATCATCGATGCGATCATTTCCCGAGAAGCGGGTATCGCGAAACAGCTGGCTGTAGCTGAAGGTGAGCTCGGCACTGTCAAAATCAGGATGACCCGTTTGTTGGTCATATTCCGAGTACAGGTAGTAGGCCCGGGGCTCCAGAGTCTGAGTCATACTCGCGCCCCCCAGAGTGGTTTGGCGCTCAAAAATCAGACCGCCATCGAGGCTGGTCATCAGGGCGCCCGCATTGGGAGACGTCTCCTCCAGTAACGGGAAGTCATCCAGTTCATAGGAGACCGATCGGTATTTAACCGTCGGTGTAAAAAAACCGGATACCCAACGCTGGGGCATGGTCAGTCCAGCCTCGGTATACAGCCGCTGTCCCGTGACCCGGAAGGAATCGCTCTCAAAATGTGAGAGTTGTGTAGTGAAGATCGGCTGGACCCCTAGCCATTCTCCTTCGCCGCGGTAGCTCGCGGTGATTTGCGGCATCTTTTGGTAGTCATTGCGGATATCGTCTGCGAGGGACTGGAACTGCTCGACATCAAGGCGCACCGTCCAGCTCCTGCCCAACCAATCGACCCGCCCCAGTTGCTGCAACGCGGTTTGCCGCTGCGCGCTAAGGCGATTGTTTTCGATATCACGGATATACTCAGGATCGCTAACCCGGCTAAAGTTGATTTTTGTCCGCCAGGCCGCGCCAAACTGACCTTTGTGTTTGGTGTGGATGAGCCAACGATCGCTATCGAGGCCGGTGTTGTCATCCTGATACTTGCTGTCGTCGCCGATCCAGCCACCCGAGGCCTCCCAGTATCCGATCGACTCACTGAGCCATCGGCCTTGAGCCTGATGCAGTAGCCCGCGCTCCTGAATAAAGCGAGGCCGGTACACGGCATCGTAGTTGGGCGCCAAGTTGAAATAAATAGGCTGGGTGATGTCGATCCCGCCGCGGCTGTCACTGCCTAGGTCAGGAAACAAGAGCCCGGTTTTACGCCGGGAATCCACCGGGAATCGCACCCATGGCAAATAAATTACGGGCACACCGGATACCCTGAGTTTTGCCCCCCAAGCTTGTCCTTCTCCGCGATCCGGATCGATTTCGATCTCGTTGGCGTATAGTATCCAGGAGGGGTCATCCGGCGCACAGAAGGTCATTGCGCCCTCTGTAATCTCGATATTACCGTTTGCCTGCCGGGTCAGGGCCTCCGCAGTTCCGGATAATTGTCGCGAGTGCAGCACGTACTGTGCGTCGATCAGGTCCGCCCGCTCAGAGATGCTGTCGTAGCGGATCTCGGCCCCTGTCATCGCAATTCCCGGCTCCCGCAGCGTGACTTGCCCCGACGCCACCGCAGTTTCATTTTGCCGGTCAATCTGCACCTCATCTGCGGTAACAAACCGGTAGCCTTGCTGCACGCGCACGTTACCGGAAAAGAATAGCGTGCCTTCGGTGACCTCACTGTCGTCTGCGGACACCTCCAGATCGGCCTCGGTGGGAGACACCGCGAGGTCGACTGATGCTAGCGGATCGATGAACTTCCCCTGACACTGGCGGCAGCGCAGATCTGCTGCTTCCACGGGTATCACGGCACGGGGCTGCCAGTCGGGTACCGGGAGAACCGCCATCTCCAATAACTCGTCTGCTCGCAGCGGATGTGCCAGCAATCCCCATGACGCTAGCATTACACCGGCAGTCAGCGGCTTGGGCAAGTGGCGTGAAGTGGCAATCTTCAGGAGCAACAGAGGGGCCGGGATCGTTTAGGGCTCCGAATCATAATGCATGTGGGGCTTTCCTGCCTCTTATGCGGTTGGCGCGGTGACTGGCATGATAAAGTAGGTCTCATCCAGTCAGGTAGCGATTAGAACCCCCAGTGACCCAGTCTATTCACGTCATTGACTCGCCGTCGGGAGAGAGCGACGTCCGCCGCTTTCGCGCTTGGCTCGCAGAAGTGCTCGCGGTGCCGGCAGCAGCGCTTGCCCTCAAAAAAATAGCCGGAGATGCCAGCCCCAGAGAGTATTTTCGGCTCACGGTCCGGAAATATGATGACGAGGACTCTTCTGCCGCCGCTCAGCGCGAGCCTGTTTTGCCGCACACAGGGTCTTTGGGTGCGGCCCATCAGCGATCCGTATCCTTCATAGCGGTGACTTCTCCCGCTTCTGAGAACAACGCCGCATTCCTGCAGGTGCAACGGCTGCTCAAAAGTGCTGGCCTCTCGGTTCCCTCGCAGTATGCCAGCGATCTCGGTCGGGGATTTTTCCTGATGGAGGATCTCGGCGATACGTTGCTGGCGTCTCAACTTACCCCCGAGGCTGTCGACCGCCACTACTCGAGTGCCTTGACCGAGTTGATCAAGATAGCGGGTATTCCAGCGGCGTCGGCAAAGTTACCGTCCTTTGATGCGGCACGCATAGCAGAAGAGCTATCGGTCTACCCCGAATGGTTTCTGCGCGCGCACCTAAGGGTTGACGTCGGGCCAATGGCGGAGACACTGTGGAATAACCTGCTGACGCTGCTCACGGGGATCTTCCAAAATCAAGCTCAACGTGTTGTACACCGGGATTTTCACAGTCGCAATATCATGTGTCTGCCCGATGGTAGCCTTGGCCTCATCGATTTTCAGGATGCTGTGGTGGGCCCGGTCACTTACGATCCGGTCTCTTTGCTGAAGGACTGCTACGTGCAATGGCCGCGGCCTGATCAACTCAGATGGTTGGAGGCTCATCGACAAGCATTGCAGTCAGCCGGCGTTAAGGTGCCGGCCGAAAGCGTATTTATCCGGGATTTTGATCTGGTGGGGTTGCAAAGGCATTTGCGGGTGCTGGGGGTTTTTGCGCGACTTTGCTTGCGAGATGGTAAGCCAGAGTACCTTAAGGATTTACCTTTGGTGCTGGCGTACGCCAGAGAGACACTCAGGCTTTATGAGACCGAACCCGCCGTCGCTGCTTTTTCGTCGTGGTTTGAGCACGTGGTGATGCCGCGCATTGCAGATCAGGAATGGTACCAACGGGCGACCTCGGCGGTGAGAGGGTAGGGCCGGCTGTGAAGGTGATGATACTTGCCGCTGGCGAGGGCCGGCGGATGCTCCCCCTGACTAAAGAAACCCCAAAGCCGCTGTTGCCAGTGAGAGGAAAGCCTCTGCTAGAACATCACATAGAGCGCTTGCGCGAGGCAGGGTTCACGGATTTCGTGGTGAATGCCGCTTATTTGGGAGACCAAGTCGCGGCCTTTTGTAGTGATGGCCGTCGCTGGGAGGTTAGTATTCGGATTTCCCGAGAGAGCATCCCCCTTGAAACTGCGGGCGGCATCATTCAGGCACTTCCGGACCTGGGTGAGGATCCCTTCGCGGTGGTGAATGGCGATATCTTCACGGACTTTCCTTTTGAGACTTTGGCCGAGCGTGTGGTCAGGCCCGGCTGCGGGCACCTGATTCTGGTGGCGAATCCCGAGCACCACCCCGCGGGCGATTTCGTGCTTACTGGGCAGCGCCTGCACCAGCCACCCAGCATGAAGAGCAGGGACAAATCGTCCCCACTCACCTTTACCTTCAGTGGCATTGCGCTCTATGACCCGGCGTTTTTCGCAGGTCTTGCTTTGGGAAAACGCCCGCTGAAACCGCTATTGGATAAAGCCATTGCCGAGGGTCGGCTCACCGGTCAATGTTACAGGGGCCTCTGGAGCGATGTGGGCACCCCTGAGCGCCTTGCTGCACTCAATCGGTGAGTCGCATCAAATGTCCTCAGGCAGTACCATTGCGTTTAACGTATTTTGAGTCAACGCCATGCAACCCTTTGTGATTGCGCCCTCCATTCTCTCGGCAGATTTCGCCCGATTGGGTGAAGAAGTACAGCAGGTATTAAAGGACGGCGCCGACTGGGTGCATTTTGACGTCATGGACAACCATTACGTGCCGAACCTGACGATTGGGCCCATGGTCTGCAAGGCCTTGAGGGATTTCGGAGTTGAGGCGCCCATCGACGTGCACCTGATGGTAGAGCCGGTCGATGCTTTGATCGGGATGTTTGCCGAGGCGGGGGCTAGCGTCATCAGTTTTCATCCGGATGCGTCGACCCATGTTGATCGCTCATTGCAAATGATCCGGGATGCGGGTTGTCGCGCAGGTCTGGTGTTTAACCCGGCAGAGGGTCTCGAGCCGCTGCGTTACGTAATGGATAAAGTCGACCTGATACTTTTGATGTCGGTCAATCCGGGTTTTGGAGGACAGTCGTTTATTTCATCCACCCTGGATAAATGTCGTGCGACGCGAGCACTTATTGACGCGGCGGGCTTGCCAATCCGACTCGAGATCGACGGCGGCGTAGGGCCGGGCAATATTGCCGATATCGCCCGGGCAGGCGCCGATACCTTTGTCGCCGGTTCGGCGATTTTTAACCAGCCTTGCTATGAAGCCGCGATCGCCGCAATGCGCGATGAACTTGAGCGCGTCCAGTCTGCGTGACCCACGCTAATACGTATGATGGGTTCGAGCGGCTGGCCGCGGAAGGCTTTAACCGCGTTCCGGTGAGCCGAACAATACTTGCCGACACCGAGACACCGCTTTCCTGCTATAACAAGCTGGCAAGAGGACAGCGATCTTTTCTGTTTGAGTCGGTGCAAGGTGGGGAACGTTGGGGGCGATATTCGATCATCGGGCTGCCCGCCAAAAAATGGCTTGCGGCCTCAGGCTCTACCCTTACCGTTTATGAGCATGAGGATCCGGTGGAAGTAATTTACACCGAGGATCCACTGGCGCAGTTTGATCAGATCCGCGCGCGCTATCGCAGCGCGCCGATAACCGATTTACCCGTGTTTCATGGTGGTTGGGTGGGTTACTTCAGTTATGACACCGTGCGCTACATAGAAAATCGCCTCGCGCACTCCGCACCCGCTGACGATATGGAATTGCCCGATTTTTCTCTGATGCTGTCAGAGGAAGTGGTGGTTTTCGATAATCTCGCAGGCGCACTGACTTTGATCATCAATGCCGATGCGTCTGCGCCAAATGCTTTCGAAAATGCTATGGCGCGGCTTGATTACCTGGAGGCCCAATTAGCTTGCGAGGGGCCGGCTTTGGAGCCCGTATCGCTTGCCGCAGGCGATACTCGGGAGATTGAAGCGCGAGCCCAGTTTGCCACTGAGCAGGTGACCTTTGAGAATTGGGTTGAACGCATCAAAGAATGCATTCTCGCCGGTGATGTGATGCAGGTGGTTCCATCCCAGAGAATGACACTCCCTTTCGAAAAGTCGCCGTTGACCTTGTACCGAGCGCTTCGCCATTTGAATCCCTCGCCTTACCTGTATTTTGTGGATCTGGGCAAGGTTCAGATCGTGGGTTCGTCACCGGAGATTCTGGTTCGGCTGGAGAAGGGTGAGGTAACGGTGCGACCGATCGCGGGTACGCGCAAACGCGGTCGAGACGCAGAGGAGGATGCCGCCCTCGCGCAGGAATTGCTCAGTGATCAGAAGGAGATCGCCGAGCATCTCATGCTGATTGATTTGGGCCGTAATGACGTCGGGCAGATCGCCAAGCCCGGGTCGGTGACGCTCACCGAGAATATGGTGGTGGAGCGGTATTCCTATGTCATGCATATTGTATCGAACGTGTCAGCCGCGGTGCGCGAGGGTGTGGGTCCCATGGATGCGCTGCGAGCAACGTTGCCAGCGGGGACTTTGAGCGGGGCGCCTAAACTGCGTGCCATGGAAATCATCGACGAGCTGGAGACGGTCAAGCGCGGTATTTATGGTGGGGCTGTCGGCTACGTTTCATGGTCTGGCGAGATGGATACCGCCATTGCCATTCGTACCGCGGTCATCAAGGACAAACAGCTGCGGATTCAGGCGGGTGCGGGTATCGTCGCAGATTCGGTCCCCAGCTCTGAGTGGGAGGAAACCCTCAACAAAGCGCGCGCCATGCTGCGCGCGGTAGCAATGTGTGGGCAATGAGCGGAGTGCGAACCGCCAGGTCTGAACTACAAAGTTTGTAGGACGTGCCAGCCAGACCGTTGCCGCCAGCTACTCTTCCGGAAAGACGTACTGAGGATCTATGCTGATAATTTCGAAGCTTTGGGTACTGTCTCGCCATTGGAGTGTGAGGTTATAGCGGCGGTTCGCAATTACTGCTCCGCTGATTCTAATGGTTCTGCCCAACGCATTGGTAATTGCCCATCCCAACTCAAACTCGTCGTCTGGACCAATAAAGCCCTGATGGAAGCGGGTGACGTCAAATGTTGTGGATTGCTCAGCCACCGACCCGAAGCTGTCTGAGACGCGCACTGTTACCTCGTGCTCGCCTTCGCCGAGCCCGCTGTAGTTGACTGCAGAGGTGTAACCGGATTTATCTGCACCCTCGATCTCTGCAAATTGTTCTCCGACGTCGTCTCTTTTTCCGCCATAAGGGATGTCGAAACGGTACTCACCGTCAACAAAGACCTCGATGCGTTCAATCGGGTCGCTCGACACCGCCCAACCACGCACCATGCCGACGCCGGAGTAAGTCTCGCCATGAGCCGGTTCCTCTATGGCGAAACTTAGGTCAGAAACCCCATCGAATTCGACAACATAGATTAGTGGCGTTGCCCCATCGAGATCATTCCATTGCCCAGCAACGCCCAGATCGTAGAAAGGTTCCGGCCAAGCGGCGAGGCTCATTGCCAGCGCGTCTTCCTTGCCAGTCGCACTATCAGGCTGCACGCCCCAATTGGTGTACCGATCAGCGACGGCGGTTCCGTTGAAGTCGCCTTCCCAGAATTGATCACCGGTGCTAGACCAAACCCATTGGCCCTCTAGCTCCGCGTCAGAGCCGCCAAGCCATACAAACGCGACATCGGATCCGTCATCAGCGAGACTTGCCGCCAGCTGCTCCTCTGTAAGCTGGCTGAGTAGCGCTTCCAGAATGGCGGCATTTTCGGACTCCGAATCGATCTGAGCGAGATAACCGAGTTGGTTGCCCAGAGTCATTTCCGCCGCAGCAACAGATGCGTCTTCCCACGTTGCTGGCTCGGTGATGATCTTGTACGTGTGGTCGCCGTATTCGAATATGAGAGACGCCTGCAACGGCTGCGACAGAAGGCACAGTACAAAAATAACGAGTTGTCGAATTAGCTTGAGCACTGTTTTTAAACCGGCATTCCCAACTTATAAAGATAGCATTGGGCGAGGGCTACATCCACCGCGCGCACTGGGTTAACGGCCCATACCGGTGCCTTATTCCGCTTTTGGGGCGGCTCAGCGTCAAGTAATCCCACAAATGACCAAAATTTGCGCCCCTTGGGTCTGCTGAGGGGATTATTGTAGACATTCGCTGGCTGTGGTCGGATTGGCGGAAACGGGCTCCTGCGCTATAACGCGGGTACCAAGCCTGATTTTTGCCCGCGGAGGATCACCATTGAAAAAAGGTGATTTTTGCGCATTTTAGACAGTTTTCATGCATTTTAACCACATTTAGCGATATTTTATATGCACTGCGTCGGTTTGTGTCACAATGACGCCGTCATCGCCCTCTTGGCTAGGAGGGTGACAGCAACTGCGTGTGCCATCTCAGCATTTCCTTGGGTGCGCCACCTGATAGCCGATACGAGCAAACTATGATTCTGATGGTCGACAACTACGACTCGTTCACCTGGAACGTGGTTCAGTACTTGTGGGAGTTGGGTGCTGATGTGGACGTCCAACGCAACGACGTGATCACGGTAGCGGAGATCGAGGCGAAGGTGCCTCGGGGGATTTGTATCTCCCCCGGACCGTGCACCCCTAACGAAGCCGGTATCTCTATGGAAGTGATCCGGCATTTTGCGGGCAAGCTACCGATATTGGGCATTTGTCTTGGTTTGCAAAGCATTGGCGCGGTCTTCGGCGGGCAGATTGTGCGCGCGCAGCAGGTGATGCACGGTAAAACCAGCCCGATCCATCATACCGGCACCGGTGTTTTTGCGGATCTGCCTAGCCCCTTTAGGGCAACGCGGTACCATAGTCTGGTGGTTGACCCCAACACCTTGCCCGATTGCCTGGAGGTCACTGCCTGGACTGCCCATGAATCGGGTGAGCGTGAAGCGATCATGGGGTTGCGTCATCGCGAAATGGATGTCGAGGGCGTACAGTTCCACCCTGAATCCATATTGTCTGAGCATGGCCACGCCATGTTGGGCCGCTTTCTGTCGCGCTGCCGCTGAGCGCCGGCAACCCCACGCACAAGAAACAAGGCTCAATGGAGCTCTACCGGGACACGATAAATGTCGATATCGATCGCACTTAACCAACTGGTCGGCGGACACGGATTGTCCAAAGCAGCGATGCGCGATGTAATGACGGAGGTAATGACGGGCGACGCCACGCCGGCTCAAATTGGTGCGCTGTTGGTGGCGCTCAGAATGAAGGGAGAATCGATCGAAGAAATCACCGGGGCCGCAGAGGTGATGCGTGAATTGGCCACGCCCGTCGTCGTCGACGCACCTCATCTCATTGATCTCGTCGGCACGGGGGGCGATGGCGCTAATCTCTTTAACGTGTCTACCGCGGCGACCTTTGTTGCCGCGGCAGCGGGTGCTTCAGTGGCAAAACACGGTAACCGGTCCGTGTCGAGCAGCAGCGGCTCGTCCGATGTGCTGGATGCGTTGGGGGTCTGCCTGAATTTGGCGCCCGAGCAGATCGCGGAGTGTGTCGCCTCCCTCGGGGTTGGGTTCCTCTTTGCGCCTGCGCACCACAGCGCCATGAAACATGCCATCGGGCCGCGCCGTGAGCTCGCCATGCGAACCCTCTTCAATGTACTCGGACCGCTCACAAACCCAGCCTTTGTTAAGCGGCAAGTGCTGGGGGTTTATGACCCCGCGCTTTGTGAACCACTGGCCCAGGTACTCGCAGCACTGGGTAGCATTCACGCGTTGGTCCTGCACAGTGAGGACGGTCTCGATGAGATCTCTATCGTCGCGCCGACCCGTGGGTTCGAGCTGCGGGACGCGGCAATTCACCCTATTGAGATAGTGCCTGAGGTTTATGGGCACGCCCACGATTCGCTTAAGGGTCTGCAGGTCTCGACGGCGGTCGAGTCGGCGAACCTGATTCGAGCGGCTCTCGGGGGCGAGACGGGCGCGGGAGCGAGTAAAGCCCGCTCCATCATCACACTCAATGCCGGTGCAGGCATCTATGTGTCGGGCGTATCTCCGACGCTGGCTGAGGGCATGGCCGCCTCCGAGGCCGCGATCGCATCGGGTGCCGCGCTGGAGAAGATCGAGGCTTTTGTGGCGCTGACCCAAGCGCTGGGCGAAACTTAGGCAGAGGTCCCACGCTAATGAATGCCAATCTGACAGCGCCGACAGTGTTGAAGTCGATTTTTGATCGCAAGCAAGAAGAGGTGGCGGAGCGGCGCCGAAAGCGGCCGTTTGATGAGGTCGAGCGGGTGGCCATGGAGCGGCCTGCCTGCCGCGGATTCAGGCGGGCGCTGGCGGATCGGGTAGCGGCGGGAGAGCCCGCGGTCATCGCCGAGGTGAAAAAAGCGAGCCCCAGTAAAGGGGTCATCCGGGAGAATTTTAAGCCCGCCGAGATTGCCGCGAGCTATGAGCAGGGAGGCGCCACCTGCCTGTCGGTGCTGACCGATGTCGATTTTTTTCAGGGAGCAGACAGCTATCTGCAAGAGGCGCGCCGAGCCTGCGCACTGCCCGTGCTCAGGAAGGATTTTACCCTCGATCCATATCAAATCTGGGAAGCGCGGGCGCTGGGTGCAGATGCGATTCTTCTAATTGTGGCGTGCCTCGATTTGCCGGTTTTGCGCTCGCTTTATGACTGCGCTATCGAGGCGGGCTTGGATGCTTTGATCGAAGTTCACGACGCGGGTGAGCTCAATGAGGCGCTCACTTTGGGTGCCGATATAATCGGTATTAACAATCGCAACCTGCATACTTTTGAGACCTCCCTCGACACCACCCTCGATCTTCTGGAGCGGATCCCGGCGGGGGTACAGGTGGTCACCGAAAGTGGTTTTAGCACCCCCGAGCAGGTGGCCCAGATGCGCGCGAGAGGCGTGCATTCTTTTTTAATTGGCGAGGCCTTTATGCGCGCCGAAGATCCCGGCGCGGAACTGAAGCGGCTTTTTACACCTTAGCGTGTCATAGGAAAACGGGTATGAGTGAGGGAGCGATGCAGGGCACCGTCAAATGGTTGGACGGTGCCATGTTCATTGGCGAATCGGGATCGGGACACGCCGTGGTGATGGATGGCCCCGCAGATTTAGGTGGCCGCAACCAATCCCTGCGGCCGATGGAAATGTTATTGCTGGGTACCGGTGGTTGTGCACTTTACGATGTGGTCAGCATGCTCAAGAAATCCCGGCAACAGGTGACGGATTGCAGAGTGGAGCTCCATGCGGAGCGGGCTGACGCGGTACCGGCGGTCTTTACCGAGATGCGGCTTCATTTTGTGGTGTCCGGGTTTGGCCTGCGGGAGGCGCAGGTGAAGCGTGCGGTGGAGTTGTCTGCCGAAAAATACTGCTCCGCGTCGATCATGTTCACACAGGCGGGCGTGACGGTGTCACACAGCTACGCGATTGAGGAAGCTGCAGGTACGGAGGTGGTCGCTCAGACCCAGTAAGTGGTGCGGGTCATCACCTGGCTGGCAAGGCTCATCACATCCTTGATTGGGCGTGGGAATTCCTTCCCGCCATGAGAAAGCGCCTCTTCACCATGGCGCTCTTCATCGGTCAGCATTTGCTGCAAGATCAACTGGGATTTTCGGTCTTCACCCGGTAAGGCCTTGAGGTGGGCCTTGAGATGGCTGGCAACCCGTTCTTCGGTCGCGTGCACGAATCCCAGGCTGACTTTGTCACCCGCCAATGCGGTCGCCGCTCCCAGTGCAAAGGATGCCATGTAAAAAAGCGGATTCAGCCGGCTCGGTGCTGCCTCTAATTCTTTGAGGCGGGCCTCGCACCAAGCGAGGTGGTCTGCCTCTTCCTGCGCCGCATTGATAAGCTTTTCTCGGGTTTCCTTAGATCGTGCCACCAAGGCCTGCCCCTGATAGAGGGCTTGTGCGCACACTTCACCGGTGTGATTGACGCGCATCAAACCTCCCGCGTGCTCCCGCTCCCGCGCACTCAGCGGCGGTTCCTCGTGCCCCGCGGCAGGTGACTCGCGGGATGGGCCTTGACTGTCCGAGGTCGATTGTGTGGTCAACGCCCGCAGCCGACGATCGAGCGTGCTCAGCAGGCGGTCGACGCCGCTCAGGGCGCGCTGGGAGGAATGAGGCGTTACGTCAGTCATTGCCTAAGCTTAGCGATCTATGGCCCGCCAACCAATATCTCGACGGTAGGTCATATCTTGCCAGTTAATCTGATCGACCCCCGCATAGGCATTGGCAATGGCAGCGGCAATGGACTCTCCGAGTGCGCTGACACACAACACCCGACCCCCATCAGTGACGACCTCTGGGCCGGCTGCGCGGGTGCCGGCGTGAAAGACCTTGGTGGTGCTAGGCCAATTACTCTCAAGGCCTGTAATCGGCAGCCCTTTTTCATAGGCGCCAGGGTAGCCACCGGAGGCAAGCACCACGCCGACGGCGGGCCGTGGATCCCAGTGGGCAGAGGCGCCGTCGAGCGTGGCCGCCAGCGCCGCCTGACACAGCGCCACCAGATCACTTTGCAGCCGGTGCATGATGGGCTGGGTTTCGGGGTCGCCAAAACGGCAGTTGTATTCAATAACGGAGGGATTGCCGTCGCCATCGATCATGAGGCCCGCGTAAAGAAAACCAGTGTAGGGATGTCCCTCGGCGGCCATACCCCGCACCGTGGGCAAAATCACCTGCGCCATGACCTTGTCGTGCACGCTTTGGGTAACCACCGGAGCGGGAGAGTAGGCGCCCATCCCGCC
>Ga0181559_10001792_pt1 | contig 21191 bp, 12 predicted proteins | sample 011ome_21_FD_133752 | JGI IMG/M metagenome (GOLD analysis project Ga0181559, IMG submission 133752) | Coastal salt marsh microbial communities from the Groves Creek Marsh, Skidaway Island, Georgia - 011508AT metaG (megahit assembly) | ecosystem: Environmental > Aquatic > Marine > Intertidal...
GCTGGAGCTGCGCCCCTCCTCGGCCCCCGCCAGAGAATCGCCGGTACCGCCGGAACCGCCGCCGGCGCCGCCACCAAAGCCGCCGCCGCATACACCGCCGCCGCCGCCGTCGCCGCCGCCGCCGCCACCGCCGCCGCCGCCGCCGGCGCCGCCGCCGTCGCCGCCGTCGCCGCCGCCGCTGCCGCCGAACGCGCCGTCGCCGCCGCCGTACCCGCCGCCGGAACCGCCCTCGGCTCCGGACTTCCCTCCGCAGCCGTTTTACGCGGATATCGCCGACGACGCGAGCAAAGGCAACCTCGAGCTCTTGTGGGGCATCAAGGCGGACACGTCTTCGACTCTGCTGGCGTATATCAACCCTTACTTCAAGTACAACGCGTTCATCGTCAACCGCGACTTCGACATCTCCGACCCGGCTGCTCAGAAGTTTTTGGCGGACGTGTGCTATGAGCTGTCTTCGTCGCCGCTCGTGCACAAGATCAAGGACGGGAAGTGCGTGATGGAGGAGTTCAGCAAGTATCTGCGCACGAGGCTGATCAGCTTCCCGGTGGAAAGGAACGACCCGAACCAACCGATCCCCTTCTACGACCTGTTCGCGGACTACCTGGCGGCGACGGATGCGACGGTGATGCGCGAGGGTCTCGTCGGGTTCGCGAAGAACAACAAGTGCATCATGCGGTACACCGGCATCGCGATCCGCGCGGAATTCAAAAAGTCCACGGGCGCGTGGGAGATGCTGGATACGTACGACAAGTGGATCCGCATTCAGAAGCGCCTGGAGTACTTCGCGCCCGCGTCCGTGGGGGGCGCCATCCTGGTGAGCGACAATTTTGTGAGCATGGCGACGCAAGTCGAGGCGATTCTGTCCACCGCGCTTTCCATCTGGATCGCGTGCGTGCTGGTGGTGCTCGTGGTGGTGCTCTGCACGGGCTCGCTGCAGATGGCGTGTCTGATCCTTCTCAACCTGCTGTGCATCGTGGCGTTCGTGGTGGCGCTCATCTCGTACAACGAGATGGAGTTTGGCGGCGTCGAGGCCATCGCGCTGACGGTGCTCATCGGCATGTCGTGCGACTACTGCCTGCACCTGTCGGACACCATCCTGACCGGCCGCTCCAAGAGCCGCTCGCGGCGCGTGGTGGCGGCCATCTCGCATCTCGGGCCGACCATCGTCAGCGCCGCAGGCACCTCGCTTCTCGCCTCCGTGCCCACCGCGGCGTTCTGCACCATCCTCATCCTGTCCAATTTCGGGCTCATCATGTGCTTCTCCATCTGCTCGGGCGTGCTCTTCGGCATCTTCTTCTTTTGCCCGATGTGCATCCTGTTCGGCCCGCGCTACGCGGGGCGCACCTGGGCGGAGACCATCACGCTGTCCATCGCGGGCTCGCCGCTGCACTTCCTGTCCACCGCCGCGTTCTTGGGGTTCCTCGGCGCGTCTCTGTTCGGGGACTTCAGGACCATCATGCAGAGCAACGTCATCATCACCGGCGTCGTAGGGTTCTTCTCGGTGTTCTCGCCGATTTTCGTCGGCGTCTTCGTTCCGCCCGTCGGCGCGTTCAGGGAAAAGTGCGTCAGGCTCAGGTACTGAACACAGCGCGTGAAGGAGCACGTCTCGTATGGAGGGGGTACGTGGTCCAGCGCTGAACGCGCTCCTCAGACCATCTCGAGCCAGGTGATAACCGGCTTTTGTATCTATCTTATAAGTCTAGCTATGGTAGTCTACGTACACACTATTTTCGCGTCGCGCTTGTGGGACAAAAGCACACGTTCGGACCTCAAGTCAGTGTTCACACACGGTTCACGAAACGAAATCGTATCGGAAGCGGATCCGATCCCGTTCACGGGACGGCCCCCGTGCACTTCTCGCCTCGCGGGTTCCGATGTTCGCCACGCACACGGCGTGGGGTCTGACTCCACGCGTCGCCCCGGTCGCGCCGCGCGCGCGCGGCGGGCGTCGAAGCGCCGGGCACGGGGCCTCGAAGTCTCGGCTGGAGCGAGACGGATGCGCGTCTCTGGAATCCCGGCGCGCGGCGATGACGGCGAGCGCGAGTCGCCCCTCCGGATCCACTCCCGTGCCTTCCGGCGACGGTGCCGTCGTGCCCGACGCGTTCAGGTACACGTCTCATCGCGCGTCGAAGAAGCACGGCACGTCCCTGGGCGCGGCGCAGGCGGCGGCGGGCGCGGTGGATCCCTCCGCCGATCCGTCGCAATCGGTCGATCCGAAGAAAGGCATCCGCGTGGCGTACCAGGGCATGCCCGGCGCGTACAGCGAGGCGGCGGCGCTGACGGCGTACCCGAACTGCGAGCCGTGCCCTTGCGAGCAGTTCGAGAACGCGTTCGAGGCGACGGAGCAGTGGAACGCCGACCGCGCGGTGCTTCCGTTCGAGAACTCGCTCGGGGGCAGCATCCACAGGAACTACGACCTGATCCTGAACCACCGGCTGCACATCGTCGGCGAGGTGTACTTCAAGGTGCGGCACTGCCTGCTGGCGCTTCCCGGGCAGGATAAGGCGGACATCACGCGCGCGATGTCTCACCCGCAGGCGCTCGCGCAGTGCGATGGGTACCTCACCGCGCTCAACGGGGGGGTGGTCAAGGAAGCCGTGGACGACACCGCCGGCGCGGCGGCGCACATCAAACAAAACGCCCTCGCCGGCGTCGCCGCCGTCGCGTCGTCGCGCGCCGCCGACTTGTACGGCATGGAGGTGTACGACTCGGACATCCAGGACGACAAGAGCAACGTGACGCGTTTCCTGGCGTTGGCTCGGGAGCCCCTGCCGCCGCGTCCGAACGTGCCGTACAAAACCTCCATCGCGTTCTCCATGAAGGAGACGAGCGGGTCGCTGTTCAAAGCCCTGGCGTGCTTCGCGCTGCGCGACATCAACCTGACCAAAGTGGAATCGCGGCCGATGCGCTGGAACCCCGTGACGCAGAGCGCGGAGGATGGCACGTCCATGCAGTTCTCCTACCTGTTCTACGTGGACTTCTCCGCGTCCATGGCGGACGAAAACGCGCAGAACGCGCTCAGACAGCTCCAGGAAAACGCAACCTTCCTGCGCGTCCTGGGGTCGTACCCGGCGGACGACTCGAGGTTGTGAACGGTCGTGACGCCGTCATCGTCGCGAGAGAAGACGTATCTATAGTGACTCGTTTGTGTTCGAAATATTCGTAAATACGTCACGAATGACGCTACCGTCGCGCCGTCGACGAGCTATATACCGAGCCGAACGCGCGACGCGACGCGTCGACGCGAAACCTCACCCTCCGACGCGAATCGCTCCGATACGTATCGCCTCTCAGTAGTAGCCGCCGCCGCCGCCGGGGGGAAGGGAGGTGGGCGTCTGCAGGATCTCCCTGGCACCGCCGAGCTTCCAGAGCTGGCGGGGCGTGGGCGCGGGGGTCTCTTCCACGAGGTTCACGTCCGTCCTCTGGCCGTTGACCACGATGGTCATGCGCGTGGGCTGCACGTACTCCATGTTGGGGTGCCACTCGTCGAGCGTGTGGCCGTAGGAGTGGATCTGCACGCCGGTGACGATGGCGAAGTCGCACTTGCTCGGGTCCACGGACGCGCGCACGAGCTCCTCCATGTGCTTCTGGATCACGGTGTCCGCGAGCTTGGTGACCTGCACCAGGTCGAGGCCGCCCGCCGGCACGTCCGCAGGCTGCACCGCCGAGAGCATGCGCGCCTCCAGGAGCGAGTACTCGGGGTCCATGTGGTCGCAGGTGCCGGGCGCGCGGATCTGCATGCCGCCGGCCTTGAGCTCCTCGAACTTGGGCTGGAGCTTGATGAGCGCGCCGCAGGCGTGCGAGCAGCCCGCGCGGCCGGCGCGGATGCAGTCGCCGGGGCTGCCCGCCGAGTCCACGGCGATGTGCGGCATGGCGAAGAACACGTAGCGCTCGCGGCCGTTGGGGTCGGTGGGCGAGTGGCTCATGCCGGCGCCGAGGCCGGTGAGGCCCGCGGCGGTGAAGCCGGCGAGGCCGTCGATGTCCATGGCGTAGCCGAAGATGTCGTGGATGCCGTTCTTCAAAGGCGCGGTGATTTCGTCGCGGCAGAAGTTGGTCTGCGCGATGGTGTTGTCGCCGGTGAAACCAAACTCACCGAGCTTGTTCTCGATCCTGAAGAGCCAGTCGTCCATGCCGATGGAGCCGGGGAAGTGCTGGTTGATGGTCGCCGTGCGCTTGTCGTAGTAGGTGTGGCGGCGCGCACGCTCGTCGGGGGTGGTGTCCACGCCGGCGTACTTGAAGTACTCGGGGCCGTGGTGCTCGTTGTACGAGTCGTGCTTCACGGACGCGTTCTGCTTCAGCGCCTTGACCGTGACCGATCCCCGACGCGGCGCGGGGGAGGTTTTGCGGGTCGCGAGGTTCGACTTGCCGAACGCGGGCGCGACCTTGATGCAGGCCATAGAGAGAGCCATGGTGGGGGCGATTGCGAAACGCGGAGAGAAGTGCGAGACGACCTCGGCGCGCGTGGGTGTGTGTGCGGTCCCGCGCGGGATCGCCCCGATACCTTCAAAATCCGAGTCATGAACTCCGAGAGCTGACGTGCCGGGTGCAGGGTTTTCACCTTATCCGACCTCGACGGGGGCGTTTCATGGTTCGTGACTCCAGCGCGGAATTGGATCGCGAGAACGCGGGTGCCGTTTCAACGCTCAAAATTCGCAACGCATCGTAAAAAATCGCCGCAGATGCAAAATCGGGAAAATGTTTACTAACAACGCCCTTTCCGGATCGGTCACCAGATCTCGTCGCGCTCGTCCGGACGAGTCCTCGAGCGGGTACCATAGCTCGCGTCGCCCCCCTCCGCGCGCTCCGGCTGATCTTCGCGACGCATCGCGCGATCCCCGGCGTCCGGCATCGACGTGCCTTCTCGCCGATCACCGCGTCCGCCATGTCGACGAGCGACGCGAAAACGCCCGATACCCCCCAGGACGTGTTCCTGGAGGACTTGAGGGGCGAGCGGAGCATGGAGTGGGTCAGGTCGGAGAACGAGCGCGCGCTCGCCGCGATCGCCGGGCCCACCGGCAAACCCGAGGACGATCCGATGTTCGCCAAGCTGCGCGCCATCTACGACGACAAGAAGAAGATCCCCAACGTGCGCCTGCGCGGCGACTTCGTGTACAACTTCTGGCAGGACGAGCACCACGTGAAGGGCATCTGGCGCCGCACCACCATGGACGACTTCAAGACCCCCGAGCCCACCTGGGAGACCGTGCTGGACGTGGACGCGCTGGCCGAACGCGAGGGGAAGAGCTGGGTGTGGAAGGGGCCGAGTTTTCTGGACTACGGTCCCGGCGACGACGCCTTCCGCGTCGACCGGTGCGTGGTGAAGCTCTCCGACGGAGGCACGGACGCGTGCGCCGTGCGCGAGTTCGACGTCGTGGAGAAGGCGTTCGTGAACGTGGACGCGTTCGTGCTCCCGCCGGGGAAAAACAGCTTCTGCTGGGTCGACCGCGACACCGCGTGGGTCGGGCACGACTTCGGCGAAGGCACGATGAGCCCCTCGGGGTACCCGTTGACGGTGCGCGAGTGGACGCGCGGGCAAAAGCTGGAGGACGCGGTGGAGATTTGGCGGGGCGAGCCCGGGGACGTCGTCGCCGCGGGCAGCGCGTACTGGGACAAGGGGCACCGGTACAAAGTGTGGTACCGCGCGCAGACGTTTTACGACACCGAGCACTTCGCGTCGCACCCGGACGCGCCGGGGGAGATGGTCAAGATCGACATCCCCTCTGACTTTTCGTTCAACACGTTCGCGGACCACGTGGTGATCCACTGCAAGTCCGAGTGGGTCGTGAACGCGAAGCACACGTTCGTCGCGGGGTCCGTGGTGGCGCACCCCGCGGACGCCTTCCTGCGCGGCGAGCGCGCCGAGTTCACCGTCCTGTACACTCCGGCGGACGAGCGGTGCGCGTACGCGGGCAGCGCCGAGACCAAGGACTACGTGATGGTGCACACGCTGGAGCACATGGTGGCTCGCGTGTACGTGTGGCGGTTCGACCACGCGGCGCGTTCGTTCTCGTTCGTCAAGACGCACGTCGCCGAGAACTGCCAGAGCTTCGACGCGAGCGGTGTGGACTCGGAGCGCTCGAACGACGTCTTCGTGACCACGGACGGGTTCCTCGACCCGGTGGCGCTCTCGACGGCGACGGCGCCCGACCTCGAGGACGCGACGCCGCTCAAGACGAACACCGCGTGGTTCGACGCCGCCGGGATGTCCGTGGAGCTCAAGGAGTGCGCGAGCGACGACGGCACGAAGGTGCCGTACTTCCTGGTGCGCGGCGGCGGCATCGCGGAGGGCGCGCCCGCGCCCACGGTGCTGTACGGCTACGGCGGGTTCGAGATCGCGATGACACCGGGGTACAGCGCCACGGTGGGCGAGTCCTTCCTGACGAAGGGCATGTGCTACGCCGTGGCGTGCATCCGCGGCGGCGGCGAGTTCGGCGCGCGGTGGCACCGCGCCGCCAAGAAGGAGAAGCGCTGGCGCGCGTACGAGGACTTCGCCGCCGTCGCGAAGGACTTGGTGAAAACCGGTGTGACCACGCACGCCACGCTCGGGTGCATGGGCGGCAGCAACGGCGGCTTATTGACCGGCGCGATGATGACGCACTACCCGCACTTGTTCGGCGCGGTGGTGTCGCAGTGCCCGCTGCTGGACATGGAGCGGTACGTGCTGCTCACCTCGGGCCCGAGCTGGATCGACGAGTACGGCGACCCGTCCAAGCCGGACGAGCGCGCGGCGCTGCTGGGCTTCTCGCCGTACCACAACCTGGAGAAGTCCGTCGAGAACGCCGTCAAAGAGCGGGGGTTCGACGAAGCCGCGGCGCGCCGCGGCGAGCACGTGCCCGCCACGCTCTTCACGACGTCCACCGCGGACGACCGCGTGCACCCCTCGCACGCGCGGCGCGTCGTGCACAAGATGCGCGCGCTCGGCATCGGGGGCAAGGTGCTGTACCACGAGATGACGGAGGGAGGCCACGCCGGCGCCGCGGACAACGTCGCGCGCGCGAAGGTGAAAACCGTCGAGAACCGCTTCCTCGTCGACGCGCTCGCGCGCGGGAAGACGCCCGGGAAGACGCCCGGGAAGACGTCTGGTGATTAAACGCGAACGAGGAGACGCGAACGGTGACGCGAACGGTGACGCGAACGGTGACTATAGCTACGATACGCGTATGGTGAGATGTTTTAAATTTCACCTCTTCGTTGCAAATGGAGAGTACCGTACCTGGTAGCTACGCTTTTACGCGACGCTTTTCGCGTTCTCGTCACGCGCCGGCGAGCGCCGCCTCCATGGCGCGCGGGTCCACGCCGGCGCCGGCGGCGGAGGCCCTGAGCGCCTCGGCGTGCGCGGCGGACATCTTCCCCTCCCCGGCGAGCCTCCGCGCGTGCTCGAGCGCCGCCGCGCGGTGCGGCTCGCTCATGGTCACGCCGTCCATCTGGCTCACGCCCCACACCGCGTGCACCAGCGCCTGGCTCTCCAGCGGCTTGAGCGGGCGCGTTCCGCCGGGCCCCGGGCCTGCGCCGCCGCGCTCGCGCGCGCCCTCCCCCAGCAGGCGCCCGAGCAGTGCGTCCGCCTCCCCCGGCCTGGGCGTGACGCGCAGACGCCCGCACGCCCAGACGACGCCCGCGGCGCCGGTGCGGCCGATCTTTTTCGAGCCCGCACGCCGCGCCGCCTCCGCGAGCAGCGTCTGGAAGCTCCCCGAGTTGCCGTCCATCTCCGTGCCCTTGACGCCCACCGCCCACAGCGTGTGCGTCAGCGCCGTCGGGTCCAGCTTCTGCGGCTCGCGCGCGGCGCGGTCCAGGATCGCGCCCAACGCGCGCGGCGAGGGCAGCTCCGCCTCGAGCATCGCCAGCGACCACGCCAAGTTCGCGCACTGGTACGGCGTGAACGTCTCCAGCTCGCGCAGCGCCACGCGGCACAGCGCGTCCACCGTGCCCTTGCTGCCGGGCGCGCCGCCCGCCGCCGTGCGGTGCCACCGCGCGTACGCCCAGAGCATGTTCACGACGTCGGGCGCCTTGAAGCCCTCCGCGCGCTCGAGTGCGCGGTCCCCCACCGCCGCCAGAAGCCGCGAGCGCGGCTCGTGGCCGAGCACCGCCAGCGCCCACATCACCGTGGACAGGTGCCGCGGCTCGGCGCCCGCGCACTCGCGCGCCGCGCGCCGCGCCAGCGCGTCCACCGTGCCCTCGGGCCCGGCGTGCTGCAGCCGCGCCATCGCCCACAGCGCGTTGGAGACGGAGACGATGGCCATCTCGGGGGCTTTTTCCGAGACCAAGCGCATGAGCGTCTGGAACCGCGCGTCGTGGACCACCGTTCGCGCGTCGTTCGTCGAACCGCCGGACGCGCCGGGCGGCGTTTTCGTCGTCGCGAGCCGCGCCACGCGGTGCACCGCCGTGGAGACGTTCACCTTGTTGAAGATCTCCGAAGCATCCTCGACGGCGACTAAGATGGTCTCAACGTCCGTCGCGTCCAGCAGGTCGCCCTGCAGGTCCTTGGCCCTGTCCAGCTGGCGCACGGCGTGCGCGGCGCGCGCGCGGTACTCCGTGGGGAGCATCAGCTTGTGGTACGCCCACTTGCGGTTCTCGAGCCCGACGCGATCCAGCGCGCGCGCGTGGCTCTCCACAAACGCCACCAAATCTTTGAACCGGCGATCCGCCACGACGAACGACGCTTCCTTCCGCCGCAGCCGCCCGGCGCGGCTCGTCAGGCAGCGCGAGATGCGGTACAGCGCGGTCACGCCGTTGATGGCGGAGAAGCCGTCCAGGGAAGCGCCCACGATATCCAAAATGGGGTTCGCGTCCTCGCAGCTCAGGATGGCATCTTGCAGCTCCAGCTGCTTCGCCTTATCGCCGCGGCTCGCGCCCGCGAACACCGCAGCCTGAGCGAGGCGGGGGGAAGTGGGGGGGTTCGCGTCAGTGCGTGAGGGGACGGAGGCGGAAGCGCGCGCGGATTCGGAGAAGCGACGGCGGCGCGCAGAGGACGCCGACGCGAGGCATCGCGTCCCTCTCTCCGCTCCTCGGGGGTGACGTGGAAAGCGAAAGCGACGAAAAGCGCCTGACCTAAGCGGCGCGGTCGCGCGCGAATCGTCGTCGGCGGCCTGTCGGGGCGCGCGGAACCGCGCGGGTTCGGTTCGGGAACGCGGCCGTGGACGGCGCGCGAGACGTACCTCATCGAGCTGCTTTCCCTCCTCCTCGGGCGCGAGCGCGCCGACGGGCGTGGCGCGCGCGCGCGCTCCCCTCGTCGTCACGCCGCCCCGCCGCAAAGTGGGTCTTCGGCTTTCCGACGCGGCGGCGGCGGATTGGCGCTGTCGCGCGCTCACGCCCGCGGTGGCCCACGCCTTGGAGGCGTGGGCACCAGACGCCAGGGCGACCGCGCCCGACATTCCACCTCGGTGACGCGGGTGGAACTCGCGGCGCTGTGTGCCTCTCTTCCGTCGACTCGCGCGTCGGTGGTGTGGCGCGCGGGACACGGACGGGCGAAAACGACTCGACGACGAAACCGGAGACGACAGCGTCGAAAGGAGGCTTTGGACTTCCGCCGACCGAGTTCCGTTCGAAGACAGGGAGGAGCCAGTCAGGAGTTTTCGACCAAATAATCAGCTCGCGGCGAGCGTCTTTTTTATACTCTCGCAAGAGGATTCTCCAAAGGCATTGATTGGATTGGCTCCGCGCGCTGGCCGCCAGTCCTGCACCGCGGCATGGCGTCGACCGGCGCTCCCGGGTCCGACGCGGCCGGTCGCCCCGGCGGGTCGGTCGCCTTGCCCCCGAGCATGACCCCCTCCATCCCCGGCGTGGACGGCATGACCGAGGAGGAGATCGCCGCGTTCCTCGAGTCGCTCGACGAGTGCACGCCCACCATCCCGGACGGGCTGACGAACCACTACCTGAAGCAGAGCGGGATCAAGGAGCCGGACGTGCGCATCACGCGGCTCATCTCGCTGGCGGCGCAGAAGTTCGTGACGCAGATCGCGCAGGACGCGCGGCAGTGCGCGCAGCAGCGCAGCGAGATGATGGCGCGGGAGAAGCGCGAGCGAGGGTACGACGCCAGGGACAAACGCGCGGTGCTGACGATGGAGGATGTGTCGGCGGCGCTGGGGGAGTACGGCGTGGACGTACGGAAGCCGCCGTACTTCCAGGGGGCCGCGCCGGACCCCGCGACGGAGCCGCCCGCGAAGGCCAAGAAGCGAGCGACCCGGGGGAAGAAGTGATCGCCCGTTTCCCGCGTCGCCGGCGACGTGTAAAAAAAAAAAAGCCAGCCGCCGCTTTCGACGCGACGGAGGAGTCCCCGATCATCACGCGTCGTCCGATGCCATCACGCGGAAACCCTAAACACGAAGCGCGATACGACGAAATACCCACACGAGACAAAGGCGGCGACGCTCGAACGAGCGGAAGCGAGAGACGTTTTTTCGCGCGCGTTCGCCGTTACAACACGTTTAACCGCCTCCGCGCGCGCGCGGAGCGGCGAGTCATCGTCGCCTCTCCGGGCGATCACCCGGAAGCCTTGCGCTGCTGGAACTGGATGGCGTACACGGGGATGTAGCCCCCGATCAGCACGACGGCGGCGCACGCGGCGCCGAACACCACGGTGCGGCCCTTGGTCTGCGGGGTCGCGGGAGAGGAGGGAAGGTCGCGGGTGAGTTTTCGGTGTCGAGCGGTGTCAAAAACCAGCGCGCGTCGGGCGAGCCGATTTCGGAAGCGGCCTCGCGTTCGGGTGGAGAAGCGCGGAGGTGGGGGGTTCGGGAGGTACGCACCGCGCCGATGTCGTACATCTTCTCGGCGTGGATGTACGCCTGCGGCGGGGAAGGAAGCGCGGGTGGGAAAGGTCAGCTACGGACGCGCGACGCGAGACGAGGGGAACCCTAGCAAAATATCGCCAGCCAACGGAAGGGCAGAGCCGCGGGAGGGATCCGGTGAGGCGCGGGCACGCACCGGCTCGCCGTCGCCCCCGCGCTTGGGGGCGGAGGTGTTGAAGCTGCGCACGGGCGCGGTGCGCGCGCGCTGCGTGAGCGCGCGGCGCGCGGCGTTGACGACGGCACTCGACATGCTTCCTCGCGCGGGCAAAGAGTGCACGGTTAAAGGCTTGTCACTCTGCTGCATCTTCGTGCGTCGTGTGAAAAAAACTTCCAACTATTCAAATATCGTGACTAACTGCTCATACATATATGAAGAAAAATAGCACTAGTACAAAGGTTACATTTCGAGTCGGTTCGCGCCGACCAGTCGTCACCGCGACGTCGGGACGGTTTCCTTTTCCATCTCGGCGTTCATGCGCTCCACCTCCGCCAGCGGCACGAGCGCGCGCTCGAGGGGGATGGTCGCGCCGGAATCCGACCAGCGGCGCCGCTTCATGGTCTCCATCTTCACGCCCGTGCCCGCCGCCCAGGTCTCCATGATGCGGCCCACGGCTTTGCCGTAGTCGCGCCGCCGCGCGAAGGCTTCCGGGTCGTTCGCGCTTCCGGCGCCGCCGGCGCTCGAGCCGCCCGGCACCGAGCCCTCCTTCTCCCGCGCGTTCGCCTCCGCCCACTCGCGGTTTCGGCGCTCTTCCTCCAGCTTGAGCCGCCTCTGCTCTATCTTGCGCTCGCGGAACTTCTGGTACGCGTAGGCGGCGTCGAACGGGTCCGTGACCGACTGGCGGCCCTGCCCGGACTGCATGATGCCCACGGACACTTTGTCCACGAACCGCGTGACGTGTTCCAGGTACGGGAGCTGCTCCTTCTGCACCCAGTGGATGCAATCCACCGGGCAGCTCGCGATCGCGCAGTCGATGTCCTCTTCCGAGTTGAGCCACTGCGCGTAGACGCGCGACCGGCCGTGCTCGTCTTCCATGCGGAACGTCGCCGGCGCCGCCCAGACGCACTGCTTGCACCCGATGCACGTGAACTCGTCCACGAACACGGCGCGCGTCTCGCCCGGCTCAGCCTTACGCGTAGTCCACTTGGAGTAGGGCTTGCCGGTGAACTCGTCGAGGTCGTCCTCGCGCTGCACGGCGAGCTCGGCGTCGTAGGCTTCGCGTTGGACGGGATCCTTCAGGATGGCGTACGCGTCGTTGAGCACGACGCACAGGTCGTGGCCGTCGTCCCCGCTGCGGTCGGGGTGGCAGTACATCGCCAGGTCGTAGTACGCGCGCTTGATGGTCTTGATGTCCGCGTCATCGGGGACGCCCATCAGCTCGTAGAAGTCCACCACGCGCGTGTCCGCCTGCTGCACCTCCATGCCCGCGCGAACCGTCGGGGACGATCGAAGACGCGCGCGCCCCGGCACGGCGCGCGGTAACGTGCGAAGCGCGCGCGCGTCGCGGCGCCGCGTGGACCCACCGAGCACGGCGGCGCTCGCGACCGAGGCCGTCGAGGCCATCATCCCTGTCTCGTCGTCCGCGCGCCGCGGGTCGACGACTGGCTCCCTGCACCGTTTCAGAAGCGCTTTTCTCGGATTCGCAGATTCGCTGAGCGCCAGATCGGACGGCGAATCACGATTTTTGGCGGGGGAATCGACGCGCTCGCATCGCGACTTCCCGCCTTCCGAGAAATGGAAATGCTGCAACTTCGAAATTTCGACGAGGGAAGGAACTTCTGAGGCAGTCCGCGCCGTCGCGTCTCACAACACCGAGCGCGCGTGGATCTTCGATCTCATCAGACTGACACCGCGCACGCCCTCGGCTGTCGTCCAGAGCCCGCCCCGCTCGTCTGACTGAACGCTTGTCTCGCTCGCGACAGAAAATCGTCGTGCCGACCTTGCAATTGGTGAATTCTCCCCCCGAACGACGCCGAACACCCGCACGTCGAGATGGCTGACATGGCCGCGTACAAGAAGATGAAAGTCCAGGTGAGTGCTCGAACGACCCAACAGAAGATCCGCGCGCGTTCACGTCGCGGCGTGATCCCCGATCGGCCCGCGTCCGAGGCGCCGGGATGTCCCGTCCCGAGGCCGCGGAATCGTCAGCCGACTCGGATCTCGAGCCCGACGCCGTCTCGCGGGACCGCGACGCCACCTTCACGACCCTCGTGACACGACGCCTGACCGACCGTTCCCCGCCACCTCCGCGACCCCCGCGCCCGTGACTCGTTTCCAGGAACTCCGCGACGCGTGCGAGGAGAAGGGCCTGGACTCCACGGGCATCAAGGCTGTGCTCCTCGAGCGTCTCGAGCAGGCGCTCGCCGGCGGCGAGGACGCGCCCGCCGCGGCGGAGGAGGAAGAAGAGCTCGAGGATATCCCCGACGACGACGCGCCCGCCGCGGAGGGCGAACTCGTGGATCCGGACGCGCCCGCCGCGGAGGCGCCCGCAGCGGAGGCGCCCGCCGCGGAGGCGCCCGCGCCCGCCGCGGCGGCGCCGGCGCCCGCGAAAAAGGAGAAGACCGCCGAGGAGCTCGCCGCGGAAGCCGCCGCGCGCGACGCGCTGGTGGCCACCATCGAGGCGGACATCCAGAAGCGCAAGGAGCGCGCCGAGCGCTTCGGCATGCCCTTCGAGATGAGCGACCTGGACAAGCGCCGCCTGGAGTGCGCGAAAACGGGCAAGCCCATGCCCGGCTCCAAGGAAGAGGCGGAGGCGCGCCGCGCGAAGAAGATGCCCAAGCCGAAGACGCAGCGCGACGGCGACAAGTCCGCCGGGCGCGACGCGCGGTTCCAGAACCAGCCCAAGAGCAAGGCGAAGAAGGAGGACAAGTGCAAGAACTGCGGCAAGCTCGGGCACTGGGCGCGCGAGTGCCGCCAGCCCGGCGGCGGCGCGCACGGCCAGAAGCAGCAGCAGCCGCAGAAGAGCAAGGCGAAGAAGGAGGACAAGTGCAAGAACTGCGGCAAGCTCGGGCACTGGGCGCGCGAGTGCCGCGCGGCCGGCGGTGGCGCGCACGCTGGGGGGGCGCAGAAGACGCCCGGCGACGGCAAGCGCAAGGCGGACGACTCCGAGGCGCGCGAGGCGAAGAAGAAGAAGCGCGCCGAGGCGTTTGGCACAGGGGAGATGCTCAAAAAGCTCGACCCCGAGTTTGAAGCCAAGCTCGCGGCGCGCGCGGCGAGATTCGCCAGCCAGTGATGAGAGCGCGTCATGTTCGACTGAAACCCCGCGCACGGGAACGTGTGTGCGCGCGCGCGGAGAAGACGTGCAGTCAACGCCGGACCGCGAGAAGGCGGCGTTTGTCCATACGTAGTCCATATGAAATAACAAACAACTTTTGACACAAAAATTAGAGGCATACTGGTTCGTGCCCGAAAAAGCGCCCTGCTCGTCAGTGCCCCATGCGCGCCGCGACCGCGAGCGTCGCTGGCCCGCGGGTCGAAGGGTTCGCCATGCGGCGCACGGCGAGCTGCTTGGCGCGCGCGATGCACGGCGCGGCGCAGCGCGCGGGCGGCGTCTCCCCTCCGTTCCGACCCGTCGCGCCCCGTCGCGCGTTCGCCGCCGCATCCGCCGACGACACGTCGTCCGCTTCGGCGTGGCGCCCCGCGCCGCTCGAGCCGGTGACCTCCGCGTACGTGCACCTCCCGTTTTGCCGGCGGCGGTGCTACTACTGCGACTTCGCCATCTCCGTGGTGGGCGACGGCGTGGAGAGCGACGCGGTGCGGCGGGGCATGGAGGCGTACGTGGACCGCGTGTGCCGCGAGATTCGCGACACGCCGCTCGCGCCGTCCACCGCGGCGGCGGCGGGAAAAGATTGGCCGCTGCGCACGGTGTTCTTCGGCGGGGGGACGCCCTCGCTGGTCCCCCCCGACTTGCTGCGACGCGTCGTGGACGCGCTGCGCGCCAGGTTCGGGCTCGCGCCGGACGCGGAGGTGTCCATGGAGATGGACCCCGGCACGTTCGACCGAGCCAAGCTGGACGGCTACCTGCGGAGCGGCGTCACGCGCGTCTCGCTCGGCGCGCAGTCCTTCGACGCGGACGTGCTCAAGCTCGCGGGCAGGGCGCACACCGTGCAGGAGTCGCGCGCGGCGTGCGCGGCGGTCGCCGAGGCGCTGCGCGACGCGCAGGCGCGCGAAGACGAGCGCGTCGATGCGGCGTCGAAACCGGCGGCGTCGAAAAGGCGTCGAAAGTTCTCGTGGAGCCTGGACTTGATCTCCGGTTTGCCGGGTCTGACGCGCGACGCGTGGCGCGCGTCGCTGGCGGAAGCCGTCGCGTTTTCGCCGGACCACGTCTCCGTGTACGACCTGCAGATCGAGGAGGGCACGCCCTTCGGGAAGTGGTACGAGCCGGGCGTCGGGCCGATGCCGCGCGAGGAGGACAGCGCGGCGATGTTCCGCGACGCGAGCCGCGCGCTCGGCGCCGCCGGATTCGAGCACTACGAGGTTTCGTCGTACGCGCGCGCCGGGGCGCGGTGCCGGCACAACCAGGTATACTGGAACTCGGGCAGGCAGGGCTGGTACGCGTTCGGCATGGCCGCCACCTCGCACGTGGACGCCGCGGCCGAGCGCGTCGCGCGCCCGAGGAAAATGCGCGACTGGGAAAGCTGGGTGGACGCCATACCGCCCCTCGGCGCGACTTGGAAAACGGACGCGGAAAATGCGTCTTTGAAAACCGGCGACGTCGCGGCGGCGCGAGCCTCCGCGCTCATGGAGCGCCTTATGCTGGGTTTGCGCACGCGCGACGGACTCGACCTGGACGCGCTCGCGGCGGAGTTCGGACGCAGTGTCCCGGACGAAATACTCGCCGTGCTCGCGGAGCAGCCTGAGGGCCTCGCCGTGGTGGCGACGCGCGACGTCGAGCGCGACGCCGCCGACGAAACGTTTTCGTTTTCATCACTCAAAAACCAAGACGACGAGCGCGACGAGCGTACGTCGCGTCTCGCCGGCGCCGTCGTGCGCCTGACCGACCCGGAGGGTCTGATGGTGAGCACGGAGGTGATCTCGACGCTCATCGCGCGGATGCCTTCGCTGGAGGCGCTGTGAGTGGTCGTGAGTGGTCGTGAGTGGGTCCACGGCGATCGACGCGACGCGCGGACGCGGCGGCGCGTAGCACCGATGAGACTCTTTTTTTTTTAGTGAAACAAACGTCGTTTCGATCGCGCGCGTGAAGCGTTCGAGTACGGAACGCCGTTTCGGCTGTCTCGGGACTTTTGAAACCGTAGACGTTTCACAAGTGGGTTTGTCCTTCGACGGCCGCGCGTGGACGGATCTCGCGCGCGCAGAGCAGGTGGGCGCGCAGACCACCGCCGTTGGGCGGCCCGGGCGACGCGATGGAGGAGGACGACATCGACGACGATGACCAGCCGCGCGTGGTGTACGCGGACGCCGAGCGCGAGGGGCGAATGGCGCGGTACGCCGCGGGCGTCGGCGAAGGCGCGGACGTTTCCGCCTCGAGAGGGAGCCACGGCGCGAACGAGGGCGCGTTCGCGGCCCGCGGTCCCGCGCCGGGCGCCGCGCCCTGGGCGTCCGACGACGACGTGGACGGCGCACCGCCGCCCACGCTGCTCGAGGAGGAGGACGAACGCACGCGGTCCCCCGCGCGCGGCGACGGGCGGGCGTCCGCCGCGGGCGCGCCATCGGACGCGACGACGGCGAACGCGCGACGCGGAGGCGACCGAGGGGACCGCCGAGCGCCGTTTTCCCCGGCGAGCGGCTCCGACGACGAGGATGTCGTGGACGCCTCCCCTGTCGACGCGAAACACTCGAACCGCGCCCGAGGTGCTTCGTCCGCTCGGCGGCGGTCTTCGGGAAACCGCCGCGCGGATGCCGCCGACCGCGAGTTCCTGGAGGAGACTCTCGGGAACGCGGCGGCGGCGGCGCGGGTGGCGTCCGCGGCGGAGGCGCGAGAACGTCCCCTCAGAAAAGCAAAGACCAAAAGACCGGCAGGCCGGGCTGTAAGGAACCCACCCGCCGAAACCGCGCCTTCGAACGGCGGCTTGGCGTCTCTCGCGTCGCTCGGCGCGCTCGCGCGCGGCGAGACGGCGACGAACGAAAACGGCGAAACGAACGAAAACGTTTTCGTTCAACGAAAGACGCGCCACCGCGACGCGAGCGCGAGAAACGGAAGAGGCGCCGCGAGAAGGCTGGCCGGAGGCGCCGATCGAAAGGCGCCGGCGCGTCGGACGCTCGCGGCATCGCGCGCGGCGCGGCTGGAGCTGCAGGAGGAGGAGGAGGAGGAGGAGGAGGAAGACGACGACGACATCGACGACGACGACGACGACGGCGGCGAGGACGACGACGGCGACGGCGCCGCCGCGAGCGCCGCCTTGCGCTTCGGCGTCGCGAAGGACGCCGAAGCCGCGGAGGACGCCGTGCCGTGTACCGAGGGCGAGGAGGTCGTTCCTGAGGCACCGACACAGCAGAAAAATAACGCGGTCGGCGGCTTGATGTCCGCCATGGCGCGTCTGCCCCCGAGGGCGCCGGGCTCAGCCGCCGACGAGGCCCCGGCGCGCCTGGGCGGCGCGGGCCCCTCGCAGCGCGGCGGCGCGCGCGGCGCGCACCGGCACGGCTCAAACGCGCCGTCGGCGCGCCTGCAGCGCATCATGCACCGGGTCAGGGCGCGGCAGGCGCAGTTTCTGGACACCGCCGGCGGCGGTCCGGCGCGCGACGCGGGCTCGGCGAGCGCGGACGCGGCCGCCGGGCGCGCGAAAGCCTGGGGCCGCCCCTTGCGCGTCACGCTGGTGGGCGAGTGCGGCGCTGAAGCCGGCCTGTGCCTCTGGGAGTGCGTCTGCGAGGACGACGACGACGCGTCGTTCGCGGACGCGGCGTTCGCTGACGCGGACGAGGACCTCCACCTCGAGCGAGGCGGGAGCGCGCGAGACGCGCGCTCGGAAAAGTCCGACCGAGAGTGGCTCCGGCGCGGCGCGGATGCGCCGGCGCCCGGCGCGGTTTTGGCGATGGACGGGCGCGCCGCGCGCGAGCTGAGTTTGCGCGGCGGCTCGCGCGTCTCCGTGTTCCCCCCCTGGAACGAGGTGGAGGTCCCGCCCTCGGTCGCGACGGGGTTCAAGCGGCGGAGGGTAGTCGTCGGGACGCTCGTCGCCGTCTGACGCGCGTCTCGACGGGCGGCGTCCGCGCGAACGGATCGCGGCGACGGAGACGACGGGGAGTATACGTAGCGGAACGACAGTGTTTGACGCGTGTTTTGACATCGGCAGTTTTGAGTTCCTGCGAGCGCCCGCGTCCGAGAGTTTCTGCGGCCCTTTTCGGGCTCATCATCAATGTTTCAATCGTCGTTGTCTCCAAATCGGGACGCGCGTGTGAATGGCGACGGCACGCGTGGCGCGCCCCCCCCCGGGGTTGGCGTTTCGCGAAGGCGCCGGTCCTGGCGATGCGCCGGTCGTGACGTTCGAGGCGAAGCGCGCGTTCGACGCGTTCGCGGACTCGCTCACCGCGGAGACCATGAATCGGGCCAAGCACCCGTACGACGTGACCGCGAGCGCGGGGTCGGGCACCGCGCGAGGCGCCTCCGGGAAGGGGCACGAGCGGCACGCCGAGCCGCTGAGCACGTCCGGCGCTGCGCGCGGGGCGGCGGTCGTGCGCGCGACGCGCGAGCTCGCCGCGCGGTCGCGCGCCTCGGTCGGGGGTCCCGACGACGACGGCGCCGCGACGCGATCGTCCTCCGAGACCCCGCTGCAGCGCCACGAGCGCGAGATGCGCGCCAAGGCGGAGGCGCGCGGGGCGCCTCCACCTTTCGACACCGTGCCCGCGCACATCGCTCTGGCGCAGGATATGCGCCGCGAGGCAGCGCAGGACTGCGGCGTGACGGGCTCGCGGTACCCCAACGGCCCGTACGAGCCGTTCTCGTGGGTGTTTAACCGCGAGCCCGAGAAGGGCGCGTTCGCCGAGAAGGGCGAGTTCAGAAGGCACTTCCCGTCGCTGAAGCCGGTGCACGTCGGTCAGAGCCTGGGAGACGCGGTGGACCTGAGGCCGCTCATAGAGGCTGAGCGGGCGTGCGCCGAGGACATGCGCGCGATGCGCGCGCGGCACGGCAAGTTCCACGCGTGCCAGCGCGTCGTCGGCGAGTTTGACAAACCCGCGCGCGCGATTTTTTTTCCCGAGCCTCCGGACGACGCGCGCCGGCGCCACCGCCCCGGGCACTTCGCGCGCGCCGCGCCGGTGCGGCACGACGGTACGATCGACGCGGACGGTCGGCTCGTCCCGACCGGTCGCGTCGATGGCAGCCAGAAGCGACACGCCTCGGTCGAGCGAGCGGCGCTTTCGTCCGACCGCGAAGACGCCGCCGCGGACGCCGCGGGGGTAACTCGTTACCCCCCCAAGCACGCGCGCGCGAACCCGCGGCTGGCGGGCGCGGGCGCGGCGGGCGGCGGGTTCTTCGCGCCCGGCGCGGACGCCGACGGCATGGCGACGCGGTCCGTGAAGGCGTGCTCGGCGTACGCCACGCGCTTGATCGCGAACGGGCGCGTGGGCGGCTTGAACGCGCCGAAGGACAGGCTCGGGCGACTGGTGGGGAACCCGCTCATCGGCGCCACCGCCGAGCAGCACGTGGGTCGCGGGACGCCGCTCGGCGTTTTCCGAGGCGTCGCGCTGGAACGCGCCGCGCGGGAAGAGACGCGCGTGGCGGAGGACACTCGGTTTCGAAAGAACGCGGCGCGCCGCGCGTTCCAGTTGCGCGAGCACGAACAAGGCGGGTTCAAGTTTGAGCAGCGGCGGGCGCGCGCCGCCGCCGCGGAGGCGAGCGCGGATTCGTTCCGCGGCGCGGCGGAGAAGGCGCTCGGGTTCGGGTCGCCGCGCGCGGCGAGCGGGATCCGGAAGAGCGCCTCGTTCACGCGGTTCCCGCCCACGTACGCCTTGCGCGAAAAGTCAAAAGCGACGGCGAGAGAAGAGGACGCAGAGGACGCAGAGGGCGAACCGAAAACGAATCGCGGTGCACGAACCGCAGTGCGCGAGTACTCGACGCTGACGCTGGGCGCGGCGCCGCGGACGGGCGGCGAGGTCTGGACGCCCGGCGCGAGCGCCTCCGCGAAGGTGGGCGGGTGGACCTGGCGGGACGCGGCGACGCCCGTCCCCACGTCGCTGGAGCGGGGGGACATCAAGGGCCTGCCGCGGCACAGCGCCGCGCGCGCGCGCGTGCGCGAGGAAGACAGCTTGCGTAAACTCAGCCTCAGGCCCTCCGCGACGCTCTTGTAATGTTGGTCTTGTAATGACGACGACACCGAAAATGTGCCCTCACAATTGAACGCGCGCACCAACGCCATGTCCCCGGCGGAGGGCATCGGCGGGGAGCCCCCGACGTGCAGTTGGCGCGTCGACGTGGAAGGCAGCCACGACGTCGACGCGCTCGCGAAGCGCGTCAGCTTCATCTCCGCGTCCGAGGACGGAGCGTTCGAGCGTCGAATCAAGAATGTGACCACCGGAAGCACACCACCCGAGTGCATCATGCGGGGCGTCCCCGCGAAGTCGCATTGTGAGGTCGTGGTACCCCTTCCCGAGGGCGCGTCCGCGCGCGCGGTCGCCGTGGTCAGCGGCTCGCGGACGGTAGAGCTGTACGCGGTTCGCGCGCCCTCGTACGAGCGCGCGTACGTCAAGACCGTCCGCGCGTCGGTGGTCCTGCCGTCATCCTCCGAGACCGCGGGCTCGTCCGACCACGAAAACGCGAACCGGCGTCGGTTCGAGTGCGTCGCGGAGCTCGGCTCGGCGCCGTGCGTCGCGCTCGTCCTGCGTCTGTTCGTCCCGTCGACCGGCGCCGCCGCGGACCAAGACGCGACCCTCGCGCTCAGAGGGGTGGTCGTGGAGCTGAAACACGCGCGCGTACCCGCGCGCGTCGCCGCGTCGTCGTTCGCCGAACCCGCCGACCCGGCGACGCGTCCGCCGACGGGCTCGCCGCTCCGGCTGGACGCGCTCGCGGCGGCGACGCGCGAGGCCGCGGGGCTTCCGCCGGGGAACCTGGGCATGTCCGGCGCGTCCGCGGCGGCGATGCTCGCGATGCTGCGGGGCATGGCGGGTTCCGAAAAAACGGCGACAAAAGCGGCGACACGTATCGACGCCGGCGCCGACGACGCCGACGCCGCGAGACCAGTACTCGATTCTGCGTTGAGCGCGCGCGTCGCGCGCGTCGAGGCGGCGTTGGCGCGTTTCGAGCGCGGCGCGTTCGCGGCGTTCGATCGGATCGAGTCGCGGCTCGAGGCGTTCGAAACGAGGCTCGACCAGAAACTCGCCGCGGTCAGGCTGGGCGGCGAGGGCCGACCGCCCAAGGCGCACACCAAGCGCGAGTGGGACGCGGGCGTGCGCGGCGACGTCTTCGCCGGGGAAAACCCGTCGGGCCGACGACCGAGGGCGAGCGCGTGATGACGCGCGACGAA
>Ga0181559_10001795_pt1 | contig 21184 bp, 11 predicted proteins | sample 011ome_21_FD_133752 | JGI IMG/M metagenome (GOLD analysis project Ga0181559, IMG submission 133752) | Coastal salt marsh microbial communities from the Groves Creek Marsh, Skidaway Island, Georgia - 011508AT metaG (megahit assembly) | ecosystem: Environmental > Aquatic > Marine > Intertidal...
AACTCGCCTCGACTCCCCAAAAATGAATCGTATGGTTTTCAGTCTGATTTCGGAGACTTGAGTTCGGACTTCGGACACCACCGAAAAGTAACCCCCCAAGAAAAACCGAGTGCCGACGCCGCGGAGGCCATTGCGCCGCGCGCTCCCGTCGTAGGCGACAGGGACGCACACGCGGTCGTCAGCGAAGGCGCGGCACGCACTAGGCGTCGCCACCGAGCGAGAGGGACAGCGCAGCCTCGGGGCTGGCGGAACGCGGGTCGCGCGCCTGAGGATCTGCGCGCTCGCGTGAGAGTGGGGTGTTTCTGCCCGCGCGATCGATGGCGCACGCCGCGGAGCGCGCCGCGCTCCTGCCCACGGAGGGGGAGTCGTTCACGAAACCGAGCACCACCACGGGTGCGGCTGAGGTGGTGAGGGCGATGGAGGACATCGGCGAGCTGCGCGCGGTGCGGCGTGACGCGCGCGCGCCCGCGTGGGGCATCGGCCGCGTGGTGGCGCTCGTCGCCACCGCGTGCCTCGCGCTCGTGGCGGTGGTGCTGGCGCTCAACTCCGGGTCGTTCGCGGGCGCCAGCGAGCTGGCGCTCCAGGCGCTCGGGAGCGTGGACGTGGAGCTGGAGGTGGAGCCCGTGGGGCACGTCATCTGGCTCGGCAGCAAACTCCCGAACGTCAAGCGCGTGTTCCTGCATCGGAATCAGGAGCTCCTGCATCAGGCTGGGTGGAAGCTGAAGCTGTGGCGGTCGGAGGACATCACGCAGCAGAACTTCCCGTACACGTACGGCACGATTCGACGCGCGCTGAAGTACCACGACGAGTCCGGGGAGAACGTCTTCTCCATGATCGGGGACTTGATGAAGTTCGAGATTTTGTACCACTTCGGGGGGCTGTACATGGACACCAACATCGAGCTGCTTCGCGACCCCACCGAGCTGTTCACCGTGGCGGCGTCGCTGAACAAAGAGGTGTTTCTGGTGGCGGACCCGGGCGGGGACAAGCGATTCGCGTCCGCGGGGTTCATGGGCGCTCTGAAAAAACACTCGCCTCTGTTCGCGTCGCTCGTGGCGAACGAACAATACCTGAACGAGATCCCGTTCGAAGAGCACTGCGTGGCGAACGCGTGGACCGGCCCGATGTTCCTCACCTTGAAGGTGCTGCACTTTGACAGCGCGGTGATTCTCGACAGAGACACCGCGTATCCGCTGCTGTGCGGGCAGGACGGGATGGACCGGTGCTTGGAGCGCGTGGGCGCGGACGCTACTTTCGGTGGTAAAGTCGATCAAGAAAACTCCTTACTTGTTAAGGAAGAGAACGGGGACGTGTGGCGCGTGAAGGTGCCGTGCGAAGACATGACGCGCGAGTACCCGGAGGCGACCGCGGTGGACCACTTTTCCCTGGGCAAGTCGTGGATCAACTGCAAGCCCGCGGCGCGCGCGCGGAAACTCGCCGACTGGACGCTGCGGTACGTGCACGACCCCGCGTCGTTCATCTTCGACTTCACGCTGGACCAAGTGCGGTGGAGCCAGAGCCACAACGCGGACCAATTAACGAAGGAGCTGGTGGAGCGGCGGCAGCAGCTGCTGGGCGCGGGGTCAAACCGCGCGCAGCTCATCGTGCTGGGGTCGACGGCGCGCAGCGGGTCGACGCTCGTGTCGGAGATGTTGCGGCAGGCGTTCAACGCGGACGAAGACACGGTGGTGTGGACGGACGCCAACGGCCTTCACTCGGACATCCCGCTGTACAACCGCTTCTTCGACCTCGGGGACCTGTGGTCGGAGACCACGATGGCGCAGGACTGGGTGCAGAAGGACCTGTGGCCGCGGCTGGCGGCGTTCGGGGTGACGCGCCGCGCCTTCGACGCGGCGCTGGACGAGCCGGCGCTGTTCGTGGACGAGGTGCTGCAGAAGTCCGCGAGCGCGGGGTATCAGTACGTGCTGGTGAAGGTGGGCTGGAACAGCGACCCGAAGGACCCGATGCTGTCCAAGCGCGTGGCGAGCAACTTGCTGGACGCGTTCCCGCACGCCAACGTGCTGTTCATGGAGCGCGCCAACGTGTTGGCGCAGTACGCGTCGCTGGCGCGCGCGCAAGACACGGGCGAGTGGATGCGGTTCGCGGACAACGCCAACCCCGCGGACGCGCGCGCGTTGCCGGCGCCGAAGCCGGTGACGTTCTCGTTTCCGCGGTTCAAGCTGATGTTCGACCAGAGACACGACTGGATCACGTTCTTCCACGACGAGATGGCGAAGCGCGACCGCAAGTACGTGCACCTGGTGTACGAGGAGCACCTGGTGACGCCGGAGAAGCAGGCGGAGACGATGCGACGGCTGAAGGATTTCTTCGGGTTCGACGTCAACGTCAACCAGGACTTCCTCTCCAGCTCCGTGCGTTTGATGAAGCCCAAGAGCGTGACCCTGGAGGAGCGGTTCACCAACCCGCACGAGATCCCGGAGCTGCTCACGCGGGCGTTCCCGCTCAACGAGATCGCGTGACGAGCGACGAGCGACGTTCGCCGTACGCGTCTTTAGCCGCGAATCCTTTTTCGATACCTAAGCTAGCTTTACCTACGATTTAGCCTTTCGAACGCATCCGTCCGAGCGTCCCGATACCCTCCGCGCTACTCCCTCGCGGGCGTGGCACTGGCCGAACCCGGGCGCCGCGGCGTGCGCCCGGGCGTGTACGCGCGACGCAGGCTCCCCTCGAACGTGTCGCCCACGCCGCGTCCGCGCCGCGACGGCGCTTTCCCCTCGCCGAAATCCCGCACGCGGCGCGCCAGCGCGCGCGCCGCCTCCGAGAGCGCGCCTTTCCGGAACGTCGCCGCGCCTTCGCCACCGTCACGCCGACGCTTCCGTGCGCTTCCGTCCCCCGCGGCGCCCCCCGCTCGTTTGGCGTCCACGTCCGCGACGAGGCTCCGGAGCGTTCGCTCCCGGCGGTCCTCGCCGCCCAGCCGGAAGGGCGACGCCGCGCACGCCGGGGGCACGGCGTCTTTTTCTTTTTCTTTTTCGGTCCCGCTTTTCGACCCACGCTCGCCGCCGCCGCGCGCCGGCGCCGGTCCGTCCAGGCGCACGGGCGTGGACTCCAGCGCTCCCCACGTGACGATCGGCGTGTCGTCCACGCCCGGCTCAATGTGAGGCGTCGCGACCACGTCGTACGGGGTGTGGCCGGCGGCCGCGCCCGCCGAGCGCGCCGCCGCGTCGACGGCGGCGGCGACGGCGGCGTCTTCGAAGCGCGTGTTTCGCGCCACCGTCGCGGCGTCGTTTCGAAGACGCTTCGAAGACGCGCGCGTGACGCGCTCGTGCTTCTCCGTTTTCCGAAACGCGTTATCCGTCGAGACGTTCCGAAAGAACATGTCGTTCCGCACGGGCTCCACACGGAACGATAACGCCGTCCCAACGCCTTCGTCAGTGGAGACGCGTTCGCCGGCGCGCGCCGCTCTCGCCGCGGCTTCGTCGCGCGCGCGCGCGAAACGCTCCGCGTTTCGCCGCGTCTGTTCGTTCTGCCTCTCGAGGATCACCTTAAAGCTCGCGTTGTCCTCGCCGGTGTACGTTCGGAGGAACCCGTCGATGCCGAGCCGCGCGTCCGCCGCCGCCACGGCGGCGGCGGCGGCGTCCTCCGCCGCCGCCGCCGCGAAGCCGCGCGAAGGCGTGGCGGGCGCCGAGCGCGCGTCGCCGGCGACGTCGCGGCGCGCATCCGGAAAGCCTTCCGGGTCCCGGTCCCGCCACTGGTCCTCCGCCTCGGCGTCCCACGGCGAGAGCGTCGCCGCGGCGCTCGCGGGAGATCTCAAAGTGTGCGCGGTGTGCGCGGTGTGGTCGTCGCTCGCGCCCCCGAGCCGCAGCGAGAACGAGGGTGACGCGTCGCCGGCGCCGCGCTCGCGGTCCAGCCTCCTCTGGATGGCGCGCTGCGCCTCGCGCACGCGCGCGGGGTCGCCGCTGTTCGTCGCCCGCAGCCAGCGCAGGGTGTCGCGGAGCTTCGGGACGTCGGGGAAGTACTCCCGCGTGATGATGGCGTCCAGGCGCGCGACGTACTCGTCCTCGTCCAGCACCACGGGGCCCGCGCGCCGAGGCGCGCGAGGTGCGGGGGGGGGCATCAGCAGCGCACCCGCGTCGCGACGGGACGCGACCGCGGGCGGACCCGCGCCGCCCACCGCGGCGCTTCCCTCCGCCGAGGACATGCCGCGAGACGCTCGCGCGCGATGCGGTCGCGCGCGATGCGGTCGCGCGCGATGCGGTCGCGCGCGATGCGGTCGCGCGCGCGCGGGTCTGGCCGTTCTCGGTCGGGCGCTCGAGCGGCGAGCGAAAACATTCCTCGACGTTTTCAGCGCCGGCGCCTTTCTCGCCGCTTCGGCGCGCGAGATTGGAAAGCGCGCGGGACAACCGGGAACATCGGAGCCACAACGAAACGTCGCGATACGTTCATCGCGATTTTTGCGCGAGAAACGAAACGACTTCGCAGTCACGAAAAACGAAAAAGCTCCGCCCGAAATCGCGCCGGCGGCGGACTGTTTGACGCGACGGCGCAATCCGTGAAATGCCGCGTGCGGCCGCGCCGGCATCCCTCTCTCGCTGACGCACGCCGCACGCGGTCGCTCAGAGCTCACCAAAAAAAACCAAAAAAAGAACAACTAAGACGATGGCCTCTGCTCCCGCCGCCCCCGCCGCTCCCCCCGCCGCCACGGCGCCCGCCGCGTCGAACCTCTCGGCGACGAGCCTGTACTGCGGCGACCTCGAGCCCAGCTGCACGGAAGCGCAGCTCTACGAGCTCTTCTCCACCATCGGCCCGGTGGTGTCCATCCGCGTGTGCCGCGACCTCATCACGCGCCGCTCGCTCGGGTACGCGTACGTGAACTTCCAGCAGGGCCCCGATGCCGCGCGCGCCATCGACGTCCTGAACTTCCAGGTGGTGAACGGCAAGCCCATCCGCATCATGTACTCGCAGCGCGACCCCGCGTTGCGCAAGTCCGGCGTCGGGAACATCTTCATCAAGAACCTCGACAAGGACATCGACAACAAGGCGCTGTACGACACCTTCGCGCAGTTCGGTAACATCGTCTCCGCCAAGGTGGCGACGGATTCCCAGGGCCAGAGCAAGGGGTACGGCTTCGTGCAGTTCGACACCGCGGAAGCTGCGGACGGCGCCATCAGCAAGGTGAACGGCATGCTGATGAACGACAAGCAGGTGTACGTCGGACCTTTCCAGCGCCGCGGCGAGCGCGGCGGCGGGCCGAGCACGTTCAACAACGTGTACGTCAAGAACCTGCACGAGAACGTCACCGAGGACATGCTCCGCGAGGTGTTCGAGAAGTGCGGCACGCTCACCTCCGTGGTGGTGATGAAGGACGGCGAGGGCAAGTCCAAGGGCTTCGGCTTTGTGTGCTTCGAGGAATCTGAAGCCGCGAGCAAAGCCGTGGAGGACCTCGACGGGTACGACAAGATTGAGGACAAGGCGTGGATCGTTTGCCGCGCGCAGAAGAAGGCGGAGCGCGAGGCGGAGCTCAAGGCCAAGTTCGACGCCGAGCGTCGCGAGCGCATGGAGAAGATGGCCGGCGCCAACCTCTACATCAAGAATCTGGAGGACACCGTGGACGACGCGAAGCTCCGCGAGCTCTTCGCGGAGTTCGGCACCATCACGTCCTGCCGCGTGATGCGCGACACCGCCGGCGCCAGGTACGCCTCCCGACTGACGAACCGCGTTCTCCGCGTATCGCGCGAACGAACGCCGCGCGTTTCCCGAAGCTCGCGAGGTCGCGCGCGCCGCGCCGCCGCGCGTTCCGACACCACGATTCTCGCGCCATTCGCGCCATCGGAGACGCGCCACCGCGTGTCGGAGCGTTTTTTTCCGGCAAAATTTTCGAGACACGCGTGTTTTTTAGGGTTTTCGACGTCTCGACGTCTCGCGCGCGTCCTCCGCGCTCGAGTATCTGACACCTGCCCCTCTCCTCCCTGAAACGTCTCCGTCTCTCCTCCCTCAGCCGCGGCTCCGCGTTCGTGGCGTTCTCCTCCGCGGACGAGGCGACGCGCGCGGTGACTGAGATGAACGGCAAGATGGCGGGCAACAAGCCTCTGTACGTGGCGCTCGCGCAGCGCAAGGAGGACCGCCGCATGCGCCTGCAGGCGCAGTTCGCGCAGAGGGCGGTGGCTGCCGGGGGCATGCCCAACATGGGCCCCTACGGTATGCCTCCCCCGGGCGCGCCCATGTACTACGGCCAGCCCCCCCCCGGCGTGATGGGCCCGCCGCAGCCGCAGCCCGGCTTCGGCATGCCGATGATGCCGCCCGGCGGGCCCGGCCGCGGACCCATGGGCCCCGGCGGCCCGGGCATGCAGTACGTCATGCCCATGCCCCAGCGCCAGGGCGTGCCCGGGCAGCGCGGCCGCGGCGGCCGCGGCGGGCAGGGCGGCGGGCGCGGGCAGGGACGCCAGAACATGCGCTTCCCCGTGCAGAACCAGCCCCCGGCGCCCCTGCCCGGCGGCGCGCCCCCCCAGGCGGAGGAGGCCAACCCGGTGGCGCTGCTCGCGCAGCAGCTGCCCAGCGCCACCCCCGACCAGGCGCGCATGCTGCTCGGCGAGGCGCTGTACCCGATGGTGGACGAGATCGAGCCCGCGAGCGCGGCGAAGATCACCGGCATGCTCCTGGAGATGGACCAGGGCGAGGTGCTCCTGCTCATCGAGGACAACGGCGCGCTGCGCGCCAAGGTGCAGGAGGCGCTCGCCGTGCTCAAGGCGGCGGCGGCGGAGGAGGGCAACTGAGCACGCGGCTTAGGGGAACGCATCGGGGTTCGACGGGGAACCCCGAATCGGGAATTGGGATTGGGATTAGCAACCACACGACTTGGGGTCTCGGCGAGGTTCGCGCCGTCGGCTTTTCTTTTTTCGGGAAGAAAAAGCGACGGTCGGACCCGGCCGACGGGGGTTGGCGAGCTCCGCCGCGGCGGCGAGGCGTCGATGCTTTTCGAAGACATCGGTGCTTCGCCTCCGCGCGTCGGGGCACTGTGCCGCCGCTCGGCTTGGGGCCACACCAGCACGCACTTCGGCGGCGCGCGAGGGTATTCCGCCCGCTCGCGCGCCGCCGGAACTAGCCACCGCGCGCGACGGTCGCCGGTTGAACGCCGCGCGCGCTCGAGCATTTTTGCAGCCTCGAGACGCGCGGCGCCGGCGACGGCGTCGCGTCGTTCGAAGACGAACGAACGATTCTATTAGAGACGACGAGCGGGGATGGCGAAGACGAAGCGCGCGGGTCGAGCGAACGCTCCCCGCGCGCTTTCTTTGCTCGGTCTCCGCGACACACACACTTCTCACCGGCCACAGAGCCGCGCGTCGACCCGCGCGGGTCGAACGCACAGCACCACGGTGCTACGGCGCGCCGCGCCTCCGCGCGCGCGGATTCGACGCGATGTCGAGTCGGCGACGCGGAGCGCCGGCGCGAGCCCCCCCGGGCGTCGGGGGGGGGAGAGCGGAGCGAGGGCTCCGTCTATCGAAACTCGCTTTGAGCGAGACTTGTTTGGTAGGATCTTTGAAACTTTACAAAAAAGTGAAACACTCGTTCGCGCGTCGTCTCGCGGCGTCTCGCGTCTACGCGTGCGACAGCGCGTCGACGGCGCCCGCGATGTCCCCCCCCGCGGCGTCGAGCGCCGCCCTGGCGCGGTCCCGCGCGAACCCCATGTCCGCCAGCGCGTCCAGCGCCGGGTCGTCCGCCCCCGCCCCCGCCTCCGCCGCGGCGGCGGCGGCGGCGGTGGAGGTCATCGCGGAGGTCGCCGCCGTCTCCATGGACTCCATCGTGGCGTCCTCCTCATCGTCATCCCGTCCCAGCGAAGAAGGAGGGGAAGGCTCGGTCGCCCGACGCGCCGGGAGGCTCGCGCCGGCGGCGCGGGTTCCCGCGCGAGCCTCCGCGGCGGCGGCGGCGGCGGCGGCGGCGTTCGGCTTCGGCCGCGCCGGCGCCGGCGGCTCCGGCGCCGTCCGCGCCGTCCGAGCCCTTCCGTTCGCGAACGCCTCCTGCGAGTCCGGCGCGCCCCTCCGAGCGAACGTGGGCATCTGCCACCACCTGCTCGCCTGCGCGTCCCCGCCGCTCTGCGCGCCGCCGGTGAGCACCGCGCCGCCGCCGCCGCCGCCGAAGATGGCGGGGAACGCGGCGCCGCCGGCGCCGGGCGAGGCGTCGGCGGAGGCGCCGCCGGCGACGAAGGACGGGTTCCTCGCGATCGCCGCCGCGTGCGCGTTTCCCTCGAGCGCGGCGACGGTGGTTTGCCGGAGCAGCAGCGGGTTGAGGTACCCGCTGACGTACGCCGAGCCCGCGAGCAACCCGGCGAGGTGCCCCAGGAACGACACCGAGGGGATGATGACCTGCAGGAACAGCAGCAGCGAGACGGGGTAGTACTGGCTCGGCACCTGGAAAAAGCCAAACACCGACCGTCGCGGGACCATCTGCAGGTGCGTGTCGACGACGATCACGCCGAACACCACCCCCGAGAACCCGATGGCGCACTCGTGCATGGAGTTGAAGCCAAACGCGCCCGCGATGACCGCGAGCGCGACGTGGAAGCACGACGACAGCGCGACGAAGAGAAACACGATGTGCAAAAACTGCACGCTGCCTAGAAGGCGCTCGAGCGAGGAGGCCATCGGCACGAACGCGGTCATGTTGAACGCCAGGTGGATGATGCCGCCGTGGAACAGAGGCGCGGTGAGGATGCGGTACACCTGCAGCTGGTGGAGCACCCAGTGGGGGGCCATGCACACCTCGTGGAACGCATCGTACCCGAAGAGCACGCACAAAACGTACAGGCAAACGTTCAGCAGCAAAACGCTCTTCGTGCCCAAGGGCAGGGACCCGAACCAGTCCCCTCCGCGAGTTTGCAGAGACCCGCCGTGCATCTCGCCCGCGGCACGCGACCGCGCTCGACTCTCGCGCGCACCGCCTGTGTGCGCTCGGACGCAGCGAACGAAGGCGAAAGGCGGATCGGTCGCCGAGGAAAATCATCGATAAAAAGGATTTTCCACTATATAAAAATACTTAAACCTCATCAAGCCTTCCCGGCGCTCCGCACGCGGTGCGCCCACCGCGCCTTCTCGCGGACCGCCTCGTTCGCGTAGTGCCTGTCCAGCGTCTCGACGACGCACGCGTCCCCGGCGCCGCCGCCGCGCGCGGGGCGCATGCGCGCGCGCGCGAGCGCGCCGAGCGCGTGCGCGGCGCCCGCCGCCAGCCGCGCGGACCGGGGGTCGAACGCGACCCAGTCGCACAGCGCCTGTTCGAGCGCCTCCGCCGCCGCCGCGACGCGCGCCGGCCCGACCGCGACGTACCCCCCCCGGTCGATCCAGGAGGCCATCGCCTGCACGGCCTGCTCCGGGAGCGAGGCCACCACCTCCGCGGCGGCGGCGGCGGCGCGGCTCCGCGCGCCGCGCGACGCCGCGCGCGGTTCGCGCGCGAGCTCCGCCACCGCCACCGCGGCGTTCCCCTCGCCGGCGGCGTCGCGCACCTTCCCGACGGCCAGCGTTTCCTTGACATCCTTCAGGATCTCACACACCATCACCCCCTCGCCATCCTCGCCGTCGCCGCCCGCGCGGTGCATGGCCACCAGCGCGCCGCGCCCGCGCGCGCCCTCCAGGTGCGCGGCTTTCCGGCGCGCCGCGAAGTCGGCGTCGAGCTCGCCGGGGGCGCGGCGCGGCGCGCTCGTCACCGCCGCGCCGCTCTCGCCGCTCGCCGTGCGCGCGTCGTACCGCAGCGAGACGCGCGTGGTGCGGAAGAGGCGCTCGCGCGTGTCCGGAGGGGGCTCGCGCGGTTTAGGGTTACGCGGCGGCGCGGTGACGAAGCCGCGGCGCCAGGCGACGCCCGCCGCGCGCTCGGCTCCGCCGTCGCACGCGCCCAGGTGCAGTTCGTCGCCGGGCTCGCACGTCTCGCTCGGCCGCGCCTCCTCCAGCGCGCGCGTGAACAAAACCGAGCGAAGGCGCTTTTTGGCGTCCGCGCGCCTCGACGCGGATACCGCATCGCTCGCCACGTCCGAAGACGCGTCGATGGGCGCGTCGGGAAGTTCGGCGTCGCACGCGACGAGCGCGTAGTCCATCCGGTTGGCGTCCGGCGGGCGCCCGGGCGCCGGCGCCGCGCTGAACGCGAAGAACACCTCGGGCAGGAGTCGCAGCCTCGTCACCGTCGCCGCGGCCGCGAGCGGATCCGCGCGGTGCGCCACGAACACCCGCGCGCGCCGCGCCGCCGCGACGCGCGCGTCGTGCTGGTCGAAACAGCCGGGCGCGTCCTCCGCCGCGCCGAGAACGTGCGCGGGCGTCAGCACGCACGGCGCGCCCTTGAGCGTGCAGAGGATGCCGTGGCCCGCGCCGTCGGGGGTGGTCACCGAGCACACGCGCGCGACGGGGAAGACGCGCTCCACGGGGTCCATGGGAAGAGGAGGAGGCACGCCGTCGGGGGCGGCGGCGTTTGTCATCGAGATTCTCGGACGCGGGCGCCGAAGAGACGACAAGCTCTTTTCGTTTTTTCAGCAAGCTGGGAGCGTTCCGTAGCGCGTCGGTCGTCGTTGCTGGACCTCACGCGCGAGGCGGCACGCGCGCGGGGACGTCGTTGTCCCGGGCGGTCTGCTCGGCCGCCCACGGGCCGACCTGCGCGAGCGCGGCCGCGAGCGTGCCTCCCGCCGTGCCCTCGGCGGACGCGCGGCGCATCCACCGGGCGACCTCCTCTGGCGAAGCGGCCGGTCCCGGCGCGGCTTCGCGCTTTTTTTCGGGGGAGACGGGATCGCCCTCGACGAAGGCCCACGCGACGGTGGCCACGCCGCACGACGCGAGGGTCCAGCGGGCGAGGTCCGAGACTCGAGACGCGTTCGGGAACTGCCACCACGTCTTCATGCGCGAGCGGCCCGCAGCCGACCAGTGCGCGGAGGGAGTGGCACCGAAGCGCGATTTGACGCCGTTTTGGTCACCGATACTTCGTGTGACGCGGTAATCACGAATGCCGTGCCAACTTGGCGGGGATCCGACAGTTCTTATCCCCCTCCAAGACAGCGTCACGGGCCATTCCCCACCGCATTGGCGCGCATCGAAGCTCGATCGTCGCCTGCGTCATGCCCGCCTCGATGGTCCTCGCGTCGTGCCTCGCGCCGCGCGTGATCGGCTGCCCGCGCGCGCGCCCCGCGCGCTCCGTGCGCGTCGCCGCTGGCAAGTTCACGAAGATCGGGGACGCCGCTGGCGCGTCCGGCGGTGACGCCTCCGGCGAGGCGCCGGAGACGCCCTCGCCCGCGAAGCTCGAGATTCTCGGCCGCGTCAACGATGAGGGCGAGCTCGCGCACGACGACGACGAACTTCCTGACAACCTGTTCGACGCGGTCGCGACCGCGGCGGTCGCCACGGAGCAGGCCATCAGCGCGGGGTCCCTGGGTAATCTGGTCGAGCTCCGCATCCCGGAGCTGTGGGACCCCATCTCGGGGAACGTCATGGCCGAGGCTGGTGACCAGCTCAAGGTGTGGGAGATCACCAGGGAGTACGTCACGCAGCTCGCCGAGCAGTTGGGGCCGGATGAGAGAGTCAAAGCCGTGTTCCCGGATGCCGGCTGCGCGGCGCTTCTCAAGGCGCGTTGGCCGGACGCGCCCTTCGCCTTCGCTTCGACCAACGACCGCGTTTTGTACGAGGAGGGCGACGCGGTGCTGGTGTTCGCCGCGCCCGACCCCCCTTCGCTGGAGGCGGTGCGCAAAGCCTCGCGCGTGGCGAACGAGAACGGCACGGCCGTGGTCCTGATCAACCCGCGCCTCGCGTCCGGCGACGCCGGCCTCGGATTAAACTTCCGGCGGATGCGCGAAGAGTTTTTGGGGAAAATGTGCGTGGTTTACTGCATCCAGCCGCTGCCTTGGTGCAACGGGAACATCTTCAAGCGGTTCCCCGGGCTGTGGCGCCTGTACCTGCAGGACGAAACCAGGCCGGGGCGTTTCAAGCTCGTGAAGGAGTCCCCGCAGCGCCTGGCGGGGGACGACCTGGACGACGTGGTCATGAAGGAGTTCCGACCCAAGGGCGAGGACGGCGAGGAAGTCGAAGCCGGAGCGGTGGAAAAGGTCTTCGGCGTCTTCGCGTCGCTGCAGAGGTTCGCCAACTCGTTACGATGAGAGCCGTCGTGCGAGGACGCGCGTTCGCGTAAGTACCCGTGTTCTTCATAGTGATAAACCATAAAAAGCGGTCCGCCTAGTCTCGCCGCGCCGCGCCGCTCTCCGCGAGAACCCGCGCGATCTGCCCCTCCAGGTGGGCGACACGCGCCTTGAGCATCACGACCATTCCATCGTCCTCGTCCTCCGGCCGAGCCCACTCCTCGCCCAGGCGCCCGCCGGGCGACCGCGCGTCCCCGGGGGGCGCCGGCGCGGCGGGCGCGGCGGGTGCGACGGGCGCGGCGGGCGCGGCGGGCGCGACGCGCGACGGGAGCCATGGATTCGCCGCCGCCGCCGCCGCCGCCACCGCCGCGGCCGTCGCCGCAGCTTTCGCGTCGACCGAGGGCGATCGCGCCCCCTTCGTCCCGACATGCGGCGGCCGCGCCTCGACCGGCCTCAGCGGGGGGCGGTCGGGGACCTCCGCGGCGACCGCCTCGATCGGAGAGAGCTTCGCGGAGACTTCTTTTTCTTCGTCGCCGCGACGCGACGGGGCCCCGGACCTCGGCGGTTTCGAGGGCGAGACGCGCCTCTCTCGATCGGCGTCGCCGCCGACGCTCGGAGGCGCGCCCCTCCGAGCCCCCGGCCGAGGGGGAAGCCCCGCGCGCGTCGGAATCCCGGCCGAACCCTCTCCGTGCCCGCCCACACTCGCCGCGTCGTCCGTCGATGAGAAAAGGTGGCGGTCGCGCGGCGCCTCCGCCGGCGACGGCGCGGGCGTCGGCGCGGCGGTCACGCCGAGAGCCTCGTCGTCGAAGTCGAACAGCGCGGCGCCCACGGTGACGTCGATCGCGGCGGCGAGATCGAGCGACTCCGCCGCCCTCTCCGCGCATCTCCGCGCGTCGCTCGCGGAGCCGCGGCCCGGGGAGGGGCGCGGCGACGGCGTCGCCGGCGTCGTCGCGCCGGACGTCGACGCGGAGCTCGTCTGCGCGGAGGCGCGAGAGGCGCGCGCCGGGGACGACGCGGAACCGTCGGAACCGGCGAGCGCGTCCGAGAGCGCTCGCGCCGAGGCGTCCAGACGCTCGCGGCGGTCCTCCTCGGCGTCTCCGCGGATGTCTTCGTTTTCGCGCGTATGTCTCCGCGCGAACTCGAGCGCGCGGCGCGCGCGGGACGGGGTCTCGGAGTCAGACTCGGCGCCGAGAACCTGAGGCTCGTACGGCGCGTCCGTCTGCGCGGCGACGCTCGACGCGCGAGCGGCGGCGACCGGGGACGTCCGGTCCGATCGCGGCGAAGCCGTCGGCGCGGACGTCTTCGCCGGGGACCGCGACCGGGCGGCGATCGGGACCGGACCCGCGGCGCCGAGACCATTCCCCGAATGTCCCATCGCCTCGTGCCTTTCATCTCTCGCGCCATCGCCGGCCGAGACGTCGCCCTCCAGCGCCGCCACCGCCGCCGCCGCGCGCGCCGCCGCCGACGCCTCGTCCCCCTTCTCCATGGCTTCCCGGCGTCGCCGCCGGCGCCACGCCTCGAGTATGTCCTCGCCGTCCCGCTGCGAGCGCGCGTCGTCGAGTGGCGCGCCCGCCTCGACCCGCCGCGACCGCAGCGGGTCCGCGCGGAGGTCGGAGGTCGGGACGGACGCGTCCGTCTCTACGATGGTGATGCCGCGCCCGCCGCCCCACCGCGCCCACGCCACCGCGTCATCCGCGCCCGCCGAAATCCGAGACTGGAATCCCCCCGAACGCGGCGTCGCGTCGCCTCCTCCGTCGCTCCGGTACGCGTCCGACGCGTCGCGATTCGTCGCCTGATCTGGGCCGATGCGCATCAGGCGCCTCGCGCGCGCGCCGCGCGCGGGGTTGAACACGGGCGACGCCGACGCGACGCGGTCGTCGTCGTCGTCATCGGCGAGCCTCGCCGCGTGAGGCTCCCCTCTGAACTTTTCGATGAAGGCCCCCATGGCGGTGCGCGACGCGGCTCGGAACGACGAGGCGTCCGGCATTTCCTCGAGCCCCTCGGCGCTATAGGCCATCTCCGACTCGAGCGACTGATCGACCTCGTGCCCGGAGACGAAGCGCGCGCGGCGCGCCGGCGCCGGCGACGGCGACATCTCCATGACGAGTTCGCGCTCCATCTCCTCCGCCAACGCCGCGAACGCGCGGTCGAAGCTCTCCTCCTCGCGAGCCTCGCCCTCGCGGTGGTCGGACGGCGCGTCGTCGACACCGTCGACATCACGGCGATCGACGCCAACCCCGTTTCCTGACCCGCGAACGCCGCGACCGCCGGTGGGTCTGCCTCGTCCGGAAGTCGACGTCGAATGCGTGCCTCTGGAAGACGTCCGAGTCGTGGCTGCGGGAGAAGCATCGGAAGACGCGTACGGGCGGGTCACGCGTCTCCCCGGCTCGGGGCGCGCGGCTTTCACCATCGGCGCGCTCCACCGAAGTGCGCCCTTACCCTCCTCCCGGGCGCCGCCCCGGGGACGCGCGTCCGATGCCAGAGGCATGGCCCCGGTCTGCACGCGCGTTTGAAAATGGCGACGGGTGCCGAGGTGGAGAGAACGCGCGAGCGGGGCTGAAACGCATGTACGCACGTCCGAGTGCGACGTCGAATGCTCGAATCTCGAATGCGTCGATTTTGTTCTCTAATAAGACGCGCGCCGCCGGCGCTTCGCCTCTGTATCCGTCCCGCGCGTCTCTTCACTCACGCCGCCGCGCGCTCGACGCGCGGCTGCGCGTTCTCCAGCGCTTTCCCGGGCGCGACCGCGTCCGGGCCCTCCGCGTTCGCGCCGGACCCGGCGCCGGCGGGCGCCTCGTTTTCGTCCGCCTCGTTTTCCCGGCGCGCCTCGCCGGGCAAATGCGCCTCGAGCTCCTCCGCCCCCCTGGCGAGCATCTCCTCGCGCCAGAGCGCCAGCGCCTCCGCCTTGGCCACCTCCTTCTGCGCCTTACCGAACGCGGGGCACACCTCGCGCATGACCCAGTTGAAGTGTCTCCGCGCGTGCTTCTCGAAGAACGCGTCGCCGGGCACCGTCGTGCGCGCGTACACGTCCGCCCGCGCGAAGACGTAACGCAGCTCGACGTCGTACTCGTCCTGGATGCACCGCGTGACCCGCGCGTCCGGCGCGCCCTCGATGAGGTGCCGCAGCACGCTCGCACAGCGGAACGCGCGCACGGCCGCGGCGCCGCGCGGGCCCACGGCTTTGTCCGCGGCGAAGGCGTCGAAGGAGACGTTCACCATGCGCGCGAACATCGCCGCGACTTTCGGCCGCACGTCGCGCGGCGGAACCGCGCGCGCCAGGTGGTGCGCGACGGCGTGCTTCTGCGTGTTCCAGCCGTCCGCGCCGCCGAGGAGGTGCGCGTGGTGCGCGAGGGACACGCACTCGTGAAGAACGTCCACGACGAGGTCCAGCACGCCCTCCGTGCACCCGTCCGCGGGCCGGCGCAGCCGCGCGAACGACGCGTCGCTCGCTTCGCCGAGCGCCGCGTACGCCGACTCGGAGAAGGTCTCTTCGTTTTGGAAATCGTTTTGGAAATCGTTTCGGACGTCGCTTCCGAGAAAGCGTCTCCGCGCCGCCGCGTGTATCCTCGGCCGGAACACCAGCGCGGACTGCGTGATGGACTCGAGCACGTTACTCTCCCTCGTCGCGATGTCCAGCCGCTCGAAAGGCGAACCTTCGCTTCGCGCGAGCACGTGTTTCGTCCAGTGGAGCAGGTGCGCCGCCCTGTGCGCGGCGGCGCCCTGCCTGGCGGCGAGCACCAGCCTCGCCCAGTTGGCGACGCCGCCGAACCCGCCCGCCTTGTCATCCCTGAACCTGCGCCGCCGCCTCAGCGCGGGGTGCGGGTACGTCGCCTCGAACACCGCGCGCGACAGCCGCCGCGCGACGGCGTCAAACAGCTTGGGTGCGCCGAGCGCGAGCCCGCGAACGGCGCGCGACTTCTTGGCGTGCTCCGCCATCGCCGCCGCCGCGCACAGGTCGTCCGTCTCAAACGCGCCGACGCGCTCGACGACGAGCCCGGCCGTCTCTCCGACGCCGCCGACCACGGCGCCGCGCCTGGGCGCGAGCATCGCGCGCTCCAGGACGCGAAACAGCTCGCGCTCGCGGTCCCAGTCGCGGCGCGCCGAGTTGACGGCGTAATCGGACTCAGCGTCCGAGCCGCCGGCGTCGCGCGCCGCCTCCACCTCGCGGCGCACGCGCGCCGCCTCAAGCGCCGCCACCGCGACGGCGAGCGCGGGAACCAGCGGCGCGGAGACGCATGTGCCTCGCGTGAGCCGCGAAGCGAACGCGCTCGGCGCGTCGCCGGGCGCGCGCGCGACCGGCTCAGGCGCGGACGAAAAGGCCGCCGCCGCCAACCCCGGCTCCGGTCCCGCCGCCGCGCCGGAGGCTTCCGGGAGCGGCAGGAAGTGCGCGTCGTCATCCTCCGCGTCGTCCCCGGGATCGCGGAGGGCCATCGCGCCGTCGGCGTCCCTGACCACGTGGTCCGCCAGGCGCGCCATATCCGCGGCGAGCACGACCGGTCCAGCGGCGACGCCGCCCTCGGCGTCGTCCGCGGCGTCCACCACCGCGGCGAAGTCGTCCAGGCACGACAGGTGTTCCACCGGCAGGCGCGCGGCGAGCGTCGCGGCGGCTTCCGCGGCGGCCAGCCGCACGCCCCCCACCGGAAGGCCGTTCGCGGCGTCGCGCGCGCTCGCGTCCCTCGCCGCCTTCACGCCGTGCGCCACCAGCACGGCGCACTCCAGCTGGTACATCGCCTGCGAGCCGCGCTCGACGCTGACAATCTTGACAATCTCCGTCTGGAACAGCGCGCCGCGCTCGTCGTCGGGGACGACGGCGTCCGACACCGCCGGCTGCCCCGGTTGCGCCGCCAGCGCGCGTTCGGTCTTCTTCTTCTCCGCTTCCGCCGCGGCGCGCACCACCGCGCGCTGCACGCGGTCGATCGCGCGCTCGTTCGCCTCGGCCAGCGCCGCGCGCACGTCGAAGGACGGCGCGGCGGCGGTCGGGTTGGGCTCGGCGGGGTCGCCGTCGCGGCGGCGAAACTCGAGCGTTTCGTCGCCGCCCGGGGGCGCCGCCGCGGAAACGGGGGGGGGCTCACTTGCGAGCGCTCGCGTGGGGTACGGAGGGACTTGGCGCTGGACTGACTCGCCGTCACGCATGGACACACCGCTCGTTTGTGTCGCGTCGGCGGGAGGCGCGAGAGACGCGAGAGACGCGTCCGCCGTCGCGGCGCCGACGACGCGCGAATGACTCGTCGAGAGACTCGTCGCTCCCCCGGCGGTTTCGTCGCTCTCGGTGACCGGCTCCGGACCAGCGCCAGCGCCCGCGAGCGTTTTCGGCTCGAGGTCTTCCTCCGGGGACCCTCCCGTCGCCGCCGAGGGGTCCGTCCTCGGTCCGTCCTGCCACGGCCGCCTGCGCCGCGCGCGAATCTCGAAGCGTTTCGCGACGCGCATCGCGTCCGGCTCGCCGTGGATGTGGCTGTGGAAGAACCGAGCGGGCACCGGCCCTTTGCCCTCGACCCCGTCGATTTGAGACAGCGGGAGCGTGGCGACGGTCGGCTCGACGCCACGCATCGCCACGAAGTGCGCGTTCGCGGTGGTTATCGCCAGGTACACGTTCCCGCGACCCAGAAGGTGCAAGAAGGGGACCACGCGGTCCCCCGCCATGCCGTCGAGCCAGCACACCTCGAAATGCAGAATGTCGGCATACTCCGCGGCGGGGAGCGCGCGTCGCAGGATGTTGCCCTCCGCCCGCACGTGCTGGTGTGCGACGTTGACCCTATCCATGGCGTCGCGCGTCCGACTGGCCCGCTCCCGACCTCCACGGGTCCAGGCTGCCTCCGCGCTGATTTGTGCCGGTGCCGAGAAAACACGCCACGAAAGTGGTCCCCCCGAAAGCAACAACGTCGGCGCGTGGCACGTGGCAGTCTTCCCTCTTCCGAACGTACCGATACCGAAGGCGAAGATACGCAACGCGCGCGTCGTCCGACTCGACTCGCCGGCACACGCACCCGCGCCTCGCGATCGTCACGCTTCGAGGACGCGCCGACGGCGAGGATGTCTCTCGCCGTCTCCTGCGCGCGCGGCGCGGCGCCTGCGCCGTCCCGCCGCCTCTCGAGCGGGTCGAGCCCCCACCGCGTCGGTTCGGCGGCATTCGCACGAAGCGCGCGCTCGAGGCGTCGCGGCGAACGCGCGCGCGTCTCCGCGTCGCGCGCGTCCCCTTCCTCGTCCTCGACCCCGAAGCGCGCGGCGAAGAACCCCGAAGACTGGGGCGGGGACTACGACAAGATCCGCGAGGACCTGATGCGCCGGGGCCCGCGCTGGGCGGACAACCTGCCCGGCATCTCCAACTCCCTGAACTGGCTCTCGGAAAACACATTCGGCGCGGCGAAGGACCTGCGCGACGGCGTCGACGTGCTCGCGGGCTGGTACCGCGCGTTCCTCGACAGGCTGCCCTACCGCCGCCAGGACGGCCGCGCCGCGCGCGCGCTCCCGCGCGGCCGCGCCGCGAGCGCGTTCGAGAAGTGGGAGGCTTTCAAACGCGGAAGCGCCGACGACGCGGACGCGGCGCGCGACGACGCCGCCGCCGTCGGCGGCGTCGCGTCCATGCTCGCGCACGAGCGCGCCGTGGAGGCGTTCTGGACGCGGTCGTCGGAGGAGGCGAGGGCGGCGCTGGAGGAGGGTGAGAGGCGCAAAGCGCCGAACCGACCCGGGCTGGTGGCGCTCGAAAAGAAGTTCGTCATGACGGAGGGCCAGACGCGCGCGCTCGTCGCCGACACCATGGGCTTGGCGTTGGCGCTCCGGCGCGCCGCCGCCGCCGCGCCCGCCGCCGGCGGCGCCGGCGGCGCGAGCCGCGACGCGAACCCCGCGGAGATGGACGCCGCCGCGGAGGAGGCGCAGGACAGACGCGCCGAGCTCCTCTCCGGGTGGGGCGGGGGCGGGAACTCCATGGCGCTGACTGGAGGCGGGTACGGGAACATCACGCCGGCGGAAGCGGCGGAGGCGCCCGAGGCGGCGTCGGCGGCTCCGGGGGAGATCGCTCGAAGGATAAAAGACCTCTCCGGTCTGCTGCTGTGCACGCCCGGCGAGGCGATCGCGGTGGCGCACCGTTTCCCCGCCATCCTGGAGACCCCGCGCTCGGTGCTCGCCGCGCGCATGGCCTCCCTGAAGGAGCTCCTGCCGAGCGCGGACGCGGCGGTGATTTTGCGCGCCGAGCCTCGCGCGCTGCTGGCGGGCGACGGCGCCGAGATCCTGCGCGGCGCGCGGCGGTCCGTCGAGACGATCAAGCGGGAGTTACCGGGCGTCTCCGCGGACAAGCTCGTGGAGATGGAGCCGCGCATGCTGTTCGAGGACATCGGCGAAGGACTCGCCGCGCTCCGCGAGCTTTGGCCGGAGGAGGCGTTCCGCGCGAGCGAAGCCGAGAACCCTTTTTTCGCTGAGGAGCTCGCGCTGGCCATCAAGGCGTTGAACGGGAAAGGTTCCGAGACGCCGCGGCGATGACGAGAGATACGCTTATTTCATACGGAGAGACACTCACGGCGTTCGTCGACTCGTTCGTGAACCGAGGAAAACACAAGCGAACGTATCACCACCACCCACGACGCGTGAGGACGCACGCGCGTCTGACTCGCGGAGGCTCGGTTTCCCGCGCCGCGCGCTCGCGCTTCATCAACCTTCGCGCATGATCGTCGAGCTCGCGCTCGCCGCGGCTCTCCCGATGGCGCGTCTCGCCTTCGCAGCCGACTGCGGGCGCATCGGCGTGAGCGACCCGCCGAACCCGCGCGCGTTGGTCTTGGCCAGCGGCGAAAGCGGCTCGCGTACGCTTGCCGTAAGCTCGGCGGAGGCGTCCTCCGGCGAACGTACGTTCCCGTCGCCCCGCCGCGCCTTGAGCGAAGCCACCTCGGCGCGAAGCGCGTCGTTCTCAGCCTTCGCCGCCGACGCGCGCGCGCGCGCCTCCCGCAGCGCCGCCTCGAGCGCCGCCGACGGCGCCGCGCCGCACGCGCTTTTGGAGGCGAGGGCGTTCGCCCTGGCTCGGCCGAGCTCGACGCGGCTGCACCGCTGCGCGAAGAGCAGCGTGGACGCCGTCTCGGGCAGCGACGCGGGTTCCGGCGCGAGGTGCGCCAGCAGCGCCACTTTGGCGTCGCCGCCGAGGCTGTCGGCGAGGAGCCCGGTGAGTTTCGAGTTCCGGAAGGGCACGTGCGCTCGCTTCTCCAGCAACGCGGCGACCACGTCCCCGAGCGCGCTCAGACTCTTGTTGATGTGCTGCGCCTCCTTCAGTCGGTCACCGGAGGCTTCCGACCGGGACACGCGCTCGGAGCCGGCCAAGTCCACGAGGTGCAGGCGGCCCGCGACGCGCGCGCCGGAGGCGACGAGCGCGCCCTCGACGGACACCGTCACCACGGAGTGGCTCCGGCTCGAGCGCTCGTTGAGCGCTGTCGCCGCGGACGCGCGCCTAGACGCGCCCTCGCGGATCACATCCAGCGCGTGCGCGGCGTCACGCACGACCACTCGGGTCACGGAAGCGACGCACTCGTCCTCCTCCTCCGCGTTCCGCGCCGGCTTCGCGGAGGCGTCGAGCATCCGCTCGCCGGCGGCGCCTCCTCGCCAGACCTCCTCCTTCTCCGGAAGCGGCACGAGCAGGTCGCGGACGCGCTCGTTGTAGATCTCCCGCATCTCGACGGCGATCGTGAAGACCGCGGCGTCTTCGAGCCCTCCTTCCGCGCCCTCCCTCCGCGCCTCCGCCGCCTCGAACAACTCGGCCAGCGCGCGCTCGTTCAAGCCCCGGCCCGCGTCGTCGCCCGGACTCGCGTCCGCGGCGCCGCCCATCGTGTGCGTCTTGCCGCTGCCCGTCTGGCCGTACGCGAACACGCACGCGCTGAACCCGTCCAGCGCGCCCGTGACGAGCGGCGAGATCTCGTTATACACGTCGCTCTGCGTGGCGTCGGGGCCGAACACGCGGTCGAACGCGAACCGCTTCTCCTCGGCGCGGCGCGACGCCGGCCGACGCTCCGCCTCGCGCGACGACGCGCGGTTCCGGTTTTCCGGTTTTCCGCCGCCGCCGGGCCCCGACGCCGACGCCGACTGCGGCGCGAACAGCACCTCCTCTCCCTCTGCGCCGGGGTCGAGACCGCGCGCGGGGCGCACGCTCGGGATATGGCC
>Ga0181559_10001798_pt1 | contig 21159 bp, 19 predicted proteins | sample 011ome_21_FD_133752 | JGI IMG/M metagenome (GOLD analysis project Ga0181559, IMG submission 133752) | Coastal salt marsh microbial communities from the Groves Creek Marsh, Skidaway Island, Georgia - 011508AT metaG (megahit assembly) | ecosystem: Environmental > Aquatic > Marine > Intertidal...
AGACCAAGAGACCTCTTATCCCATTTCAGGAGAATTAGATCCATGGGCAAAACAGGGAGTTTTATTACTCAATGCCGCATTAAGTGTTGAAGAATCAAGTCCGGGATCTCATCTAAAACAGTGGCGATTTTTTACCGATGCCATCATTGAGTTGATTTCCAAAGAAAAAGAAGGGGTCGTGTTTTTACTTTGGGGCGGTTTTGCTCACAAAAAAGAAGTATTAATCGATGCGTCCAAACACTATATCTTAAAAACAGGCCATCCTTCACCACTTAGTGCTAATAAAGGGCATTGGTTTGGCAATAACCATTTTTCAAAGACAAATGACTATCTCATAAGTCAGAAAAAATCACCTATAGATTGGAGGCTATAATCGATAAGGAAAGTTGAATCATTTCATCAATTCTTTCTTGAGCTCGCTCGGAAAACAAGCCCTTATGACGATCAGCAAGTATACAGTTAATCGATAAGGCTTGATGTCCCATCAGTTTAGAAAAAGCATAGATAGCCGAAGTTTCCATCTCTAGGTTAGTAACTTTACGTTGCTGATACTCAAAATGAGCTAGTTGATCGATAAAATTAGGGTAGTTAGAAGTGATTCTAAGAGCTCTCCCTTGAGGACCATAAAATCCAACAAAGGTAGCAGTAAAACCCATTAAGAATTGATCGTTATTAAACCACTCCAACAAATTTTGATCAGCAAAGGCTAAATAGGGGGTTAGGTTTATCCCTGTTTGAGCATTAAAGTCCGTAGAAACATCGATTTGATCCTTGAGATAAAAGGGGATGGTTTGATCAAATCCAATCGCTAGTTCACTGATTAAAAAACAATCTAAAGGTACCGAAGCGTCTATTGAACCTGAGGTGCCGAGTCTAACTATCTTAAGTGAAGTTAATTCTTTCTTTACTGTTCTTGTTCCAAAATCTATATTAACTAACGCGTCTAATTCATTAAAAACAATATCAATATTATCTGGTCCTATACCAGTTGATAGCACTGTAATACGATGGCCTTTATAGCTACCGGTATGAGTTACAAATTCTCTAGAAGACTTTTTAATGTCAATGGTATCGAAATAGGAACTCACTTTAGCAACTCGATCTGGATCGCCAACAGTAATTACCACAGGTGCTAGATCCTCTGGCTTTATAGCTAAGTGATAGATCGAACCATCTGGATTGAGAATTAGTTCAGAAGGTGAAAGCTGTTTCATCCTCCTACACGTTTTACTTTAAATCCTAACTCTTTTAAATCATCCATGATTTCGTTTCGATAATCTCCTTGTATAATCATCGAACTATTTTTAATGGAACCACCAACACCTAACTTGGTCTTAATTTTCTTTGCTAAACGCTTGAATTCATCGTCACTTCCTTGAAAGTCTTCAACTATCGTAATAGGTTTACCTTTTCTTTTTTCATACTTACAAATCAACGGTTCCTCCTGTACTGTAAATTCACTTTTTGCACTGGAAGTTTCAGCTTCCACTACATGATCGGGGAATAAATTTTTAAGCTGGTCTTGTAGGTCCATTATTTCTTTATTAGTCCGAGTTCTACTAATCGTTCCTGCAAGTACGCTCCTGCTGTACAATCTTCAAATTGTTTTGGGTGGTTTTCATCAATGCAAGCTTCTAAACAATTCAGCTTCATACTTGAAATAGGATGCATAAAAAAAGGAATGGAATATCTGGAGCTTCCCCAAAGTTCACGATCTGGATTCACTACTTGATGTATCGTAGATTTGAGTTTATTATTAGTAAGTCTAGAGAGCATATCTCCCACATTAACCATTAATTGATCCGGTCTAGCTATAGCGTCATGCCATTTACCTTGATGATCCTGAACTTGTAATCCTTTTCCTTGAGCACCCATGAGTAAGGTAATCAAATTAATATCCCCATGAGCCGCAGCTCTAACAGCATCCTTAGGTTCTTCAACAATAGGTGGGTAATGAATAGGTCGAAGTATAGAATTTCCATTTTTGACGTAAGGATCAAAATAATATTCATCTAAATCTAAGTACAACGCAAGTGCTCTTAAGACATAAACTGCTGTCTTTTCTAATTGTTGATAAGCAAGTTTTCCAATGGTATTAAACTCGGGTATTTCACTAACAAACACATTATCAGGATATTCAGATTCAAGTTCTAAAGGAACATCATATTGACCAAAGTGCCAGAATTCCTTTAAATCTCCTGCTTTAAACCCCTTGGCTGATTCTTTTCCAAAAGAGGTATATCCTCGTTGACCTCCAATACCTTCAACCTCATACTTTTTTTTGGTTGTCTCCTCTAAATCAAAAAATGCTTTAACTTGAGTATACAATTGATCGATTAATTCTTGATCTAAAAAATGTCCACTTAATGCTACAAATCCAATATCACTAAATGCAGCACCAATTTGATGAACAAATGCTTGTTTATCTTCCTCCCGTTTACTTAAGAATAATGCAAGATCGACACTAGGTACTCTACTCATAATTAACTGATTTATCCTTCAAATGTAACAAATACTTTTTAGTTGATTTTGATAAGCTAAGCATTATTTTTTTACATTTATATAACATCTAGCCCTAATGAAGTATCAAATCAAACACATTTCAGAGCAAGAAGTAGTACAACTCTACAGGGATATGCTTAAACCGCGTATGATTGAGGAAAAAATGCTAGTTGTACTCCGACAAGGAAAAATTTCTAAATGGTTTAGTGGAATTGGACAAGAGGCGATATCTGTTGGCGTAACTTCAGCCTTAAATAACGAGGAATATATACTTCCTATGCATCGAAATTTAGGAGTATTTACTACTAGAGGTATTCCTTTGTATCGCTTATTTAGTCAATGGCTAGGCAAAGAAAGTGGGTTTACCCATGGACGTGATCGATCGTTTCATTTTGGGACACAACAGTATAAGATCATAGGAATGATTTCTCATTTAGGCCCTCAATTAGGAGTAGCAGCTGGAATTGCAGTAGCGAATCAACTTAAAGAAAATAATCAAGTCACTGCAGTGTTTAGTGGAGAAGGAGCTACTTCTGAAGGTGATTTTCATGAGGCCTTAAATATAGCAGCTGTTTGGAATCTTCCGGTGCTATTTTGTATCGAACACAATGGATATGGGTTATCGACCCCTGCTGTTGATCAATTTAAATGCATCAATATTGCTGACAAAGGAATTGGATATGGGATGGAATCTCATATTATTGATGGTAATAATATCCTTGAGGTTTATCAAAAAGTATCTCAACTAAAAGCTTCAATGGTAAATGATCCCAGACCAATTCTCTTAGAATTTAAGACCTTTAGAATCCGAGGACATGAAGAAGCAAGTGGCACTGCTTATATCCCCGATGATTTAATAGAATTTTGGAAGAAAAAAGATCCCATCGCTACTTATGAAAAATTTCTTCTTCAAGAGAAATTGATTACTAACGAACAAATCACAACCTACAAACGAGAGATTCAGACTGAAATCGATCAACATTTAACCATTGCCTTCGAGGAGGAGGAAGTGGTGTTTAATCGTGATAAAGAACTTAACGATGTTTATAAAACCTATACGCCTATATCTGTTCAACCTAGTACAAAAACCGAACCTATTCGTTTGATTGACAGTATAAAACAAGGGTTATTTCAAGCGATGAAACAGTATCCAAACCTTATCATTATGGGACAAGATATTGCTGAATATGGGGGTGTTTTTAAAGTTACAGAAGGTTTTGTAGAAACCTTCGGCAAGAATCGAGTGCGCAATACACCAATCTGTGAATCTGGTATTATTGAGGCTGCTATTGGACTTTCCATCAATGGATTTAAAGCCATAGTGGAATTACAATTTGCAGATTTTGTTAGTTCCGGTTTTAATCCAATTGTAAACTATGCTGCTAAGATGCATTATCGATGGGGAGAAGCGTGTGATGTCGTTTTTAGAATGCCCTGTGGAGCAGGTGTAGGGGCTGGTCCCTTTCACTCTCAAACCAATGAAGCATGGTTTACAAAGACGGCTGGATTAAAAGTAGTTTATCCTGCGTTTCCTTATGATGCTAAAGGATTGCTTTGCGCAGCAATTGAAGACCCAAATCCAGTGCTTTTTTTCGAACATAAAGCACTTTATCGAAAAATTGTTCAAGAAGTCCCGACCGCTTATTACACCCTTGAGCTCGGTAAAGCAGCACTCATAAAAGAAGGTGATCAACTCACCATTATCGCCTATGGAGCAGCGGTTCACTGGTCCTTAAACTACCTCGATCAGCATTCAGAAGTGAGGGCAGATTTAATCGATCTAAGAACGATTCAGCCTATTGATTATCAAACCATAATAGGTTCTGTAAAGAAAACATCTAGAGTGATAATTATCCAAGAAGATAGTCTTTTTGGAGGGTTAGCAAGTGAACTTTCTGCATACCTTACCGAACAATACTTTGAGCTACTTGATGCACCTATTAAACGTATTGGATCATTAGACACCCCTATTCCTTTTGCTAAAAAACTAGAAGAGGGGTATCTTCCGATAGATCAGATCGAATCAGCTATCAAGAGTTTACTCCGTTATTAAAACAATTGAAAGCCTCCACTGATTAAAAATTCTTTTCCTGATACCTCAGAAGTATCAAAGGCTTGAAACTTATCATCTGATGTTAATAAGGTTACCGATTGCTTTCTAAAACGATAGTACTCTTGGTTTTGTTCTTCTAAAATCAATACGTAATGTTGGTCATCAGCAGCTATAAAAGCCTCTAAGGGAAGTGCTTCCAATTGCTCTGACTTAGTATACACTAAAGCGTTGACATATTGTCCAGGGATCAATTCAGTATTGCTGTCTAATAGATCGGCATGTACAAGTATCGTTCGGTGTTCCGCTTCAACTTCGCTACCTATAAGTTTAAGTGCAGCTTTATAACTATGATCACTCCCAATGGTATTAAATTCAATTTGTTGTCCAGGGTGAAGCTTTCCTAGATCCTTTTCAAACACCTCTAATTCTAAATGAATATCACTGTTATTGACTAATTCCATCATTTCACTTTGAGCTGGGATATATACTCCAAGATTTAATTCAGATCTAGATATGATTCCATTGATAGGGGCTTTTATTTCAATTTCAGATGTTATTAAACCCTTTTGTAACTCCTTTAAATCCAGATCTAATAATTCTAATTGCGCTCCTATTGAGGTAACATTCGCTAATGCACTTTTATATTCCTTACTAATTTCTTGAAAATCCTTATCAGCAATCACCGATTTATGATATAATTGCTCCTGGCGTTTAAAATCTATTTTTAAGTAATGATAGTCTTCAAAAGCCTTAATGTAATTTTCTTGTAATTCAATAAAATCAGGATTTTTCATTTTGATGATCACTTGACCTTTTTTTACGGAATCTCCAATTAAGAAGGGACTATAACTGATGTAGCCACCATAATAAGTTGCTATTGTTGCCTTATTGTGAGGGGGAACCGCTGTATGTCCGTTCAACGCAATTGCCGTATTAAATTGGTGTGATTCAAGTGTTCCAAGTTTCATTTGAGCATGACTGAACTGCTCTCTACTAATTTGAATAATAGAATCGTCTTGAAGTTCTAATGGTTCGGATACTTGCTTCTCGTTGCATCCAATGACAAGCATAGCAATACTTACTGTTATATATAGGTTTATGAATTTCATGATTTATTTTTTTGATGTTTTTTTATTAAATATCGAATAGAGTAGAGGCAGCACAATCAATGTAAGAAGGGTAGAGGTGACTAATCCCCCGATGACCACTGTAGCAAGTGGACGTTGAACTTCTGCTCCTGAATTTTCTGAGAGTGCCATAGGGATAAAACCTAATGCAGCTGAGGCTGCAGTGAGCAATACAGGTCTTAGACGATCAAGTGCTCCCTCTACAATGAGGTTTTCAAAAGTTAGTTTACTGCTGTTTGGCATCGATTTAAAGTGTTCGATCATCACAATACCGTTAAGCACTGCTATTCCAAATAAGGCGATAAATCCAACTCCAGCTGAAATACTAAACGGCAGCCCTCTTATAGTTAAAAAGAATACCCCTCCAACAGCAGCAAATGGAATTGCTGAGTAAATAATCAATACTTCTTTTACGGATTTAAATGCAAAATATAGTAATAAAAATATAAGCACTAAAGCAATTGGTACTGCTATTGATAATCGTTTTTTTGCAGATTGTAAATTCTCAAATTGACCTCCATAACTGATGGTGTAACCAACAGGCAATTGAATTTGAGCTGTTACTATACCTTGTATTTCTTCTACAACAGATTCTAAGTCTCTATTTCTTACATTGACTCCCACAACAATTCTACGCTGGGTATTATCTCTAGATATTTTAGCAGCTCCAAAGGTCTGATTGACTTCTGCAAGAGCTTCTAATGGTATTCTATTTCCAGTTGGAGTATCGATATATAACTGTTTCAGATCATCGATAGAACCTTTGTGATCTTGATTAAAACGAATAGCAATATCAAATTGCTTTTCTCCCTCAAATACTTGACCGCTAATTCGTCCTGCAAAGCCCATAGCAATTACCTCATTTACCTTGGCAATGCTCAATCCGTATTGAGCTAGCTTTTGGCGGTTAAATTTCACATTCATTTGTGGAAGTCCTACTGTTTTCTCCAAACTCACATCAGATGCTCCTTCAATTGGTTCTATAAGCGATTTTATAGCAACTCCTAAGCGATTTAATTCAGCTAAATCAGATCCAAATACTTTGATGGCAATATCAGAACGCACCCCTGTAATCAATTCGTTAAAACGCATTTCTATGGGCTGCGTAAATTCAACTTCCAAACCAGGAATCACCGATAAGGCTTCTTTAAAGCGATCGGCAAGTTCGTCTTTTGTGGCTGCTGAAACCCATTGATCCTTATCTTTTAATTGAATGATTACATCACATTCCTCCATAGACATAGGGTCAGTTGGCACTTCTGCAGCACCAATACGGGTAACCACCTGGTTTACCTCTGGAAACTCATCGAGTAATATACGCTCAATGTCTGTCGTAATTTCAATAGTTTTCTGAAGAGATGTTCCTGTTTTTATAAGTGGCTGTATTACAAAATCACCCTCATCAAGGGTCGGTAAAAACTCGCCACCCATACGAGCAAAAACTAGAATAGCACTAATTAATAATAGTCCTGAAAATGCAATCACTTGTGTCTTAAAACGCATCGCCCATTCTAAGGAAGGTCGATACCATGATTTTAAAGTCAAGATGAGTTGTTCTGATAAGGCAAACTTTTTGCTATCTGGCTTAATAAATAGTGCTGAAACTACAGGAACATAGGTGATGCAGAGTAGCATAGCCCCTAGGATTGCAAAACTAAAACTAAGAGCCATAGGACTAAACATTTTTCCTTCAACTCCACTAAGGGAAAGGATCGGAATAAAAACAATTAGTATGATAAATTGACCAAATATTGCTGAATTCATCATTTTAGAAGAACCCTCATAAGTAATCGTATCGCTGAGTTGATCACGATCTTCTTTACTTTGTAAGCCCTGAAATTCCATGCTTCTTCTGTGAATATGAAAGGCTACATATTCTACAATAATTACCGCTCCATCGATGATAATACCAAAATCAATAGCACCTAGACTCATCAAGTTAGCATCGATTTTAAATAGGTACATCATGGTTAACGCAAAGAGCAAACTCAGTGGAATTACAGAGGCAACTACTAGTCCTGATCTTAAATTTCCTAAGAATAACACAACAACGAAAATAACGATTAAACAGCCTAGAATAAGGTTTTCTGAAATTGTAAAGGTAGTTCTTCCGATGAGGTCAGAACGATCCAAAAAGGGTTTGATTGAAACACCAATAGGCAGAGTAGAGGACACTTCATCAATTCGCTCCTTAACAGCCTTGATCACTCTGTTGGAATCGGAATCCTTTAACATCATTATTTGTCCAAGAACTTTTTCACCTTCACCATTAGCTGTAATAGCACCATACCTTGGGGCGAAACCATACTGAACAGTGGCAATATCTTTAATCACTATTGGAATTCCATTCCTGACTTCAACAACAATTTGTTCTAAATCTTCTAATGAACTGACAAGGCCTTCTCCACGTATAAAATGTGATTGATTTTTCCTTTCAATATAACTACCTCCTCCGATGGAATTGTTATCATCAATAGCATCGAAAACATCAGTAATACTGATCTCTAAGGCATTTAACTTATCGGTATCTAGAGCAATTTCATATTGCTTGAGGTACCCTCCCCAGGTATTGATTTCAACTACACCAGGAATACCCGATAGTTTTCTTTTGACCACCCAATCCTGGATGGTACGTAAATCGGTCACAGAATAACGATCCTTATATGCTGGATCTACATCGATCGTATATTGATATATTTCCCCAAGACCAGTGGTAATTGGACCCATTTCCGGAGTTCCAAAACCTTCAGGAATTTGTTCGGTGGCACTCTTGAGCTTTTCAGCAAGCAATTGACGTGGAAGATAGGTACCCATATCATCCTCAAATACAACAGTTATTAGAGAAATACCAAATTTAGAAATCGATCGGATTTCGACAACACCGGGTAAATTTGCAAGTTCAAGTTCTATAGGATAGGTGACAAATTTTTCCATATCTTGAGTAGATAGGGAAGTTGAAGTGGTGATGACTTGAACCTGATTATTGGTCACATCAGGCACTGCACCAATTGGAATGTGACTTAGAGAATACAAGCCACTAAGCACAATTATTGAAGTAAGTAATAGAATAAGACGCTTATTTAATAAGCTGAAATGAATAATTTTATTAAGCATAGGATGTGTAAGTTAAAACGTTAAGTATGGAATAGTTCCAAAAAATATATGTTTAACTAAGCTATGCGAGGAGGCTGTATAAGATCTAAAGGGTTATAGGTAGAAACACCATCGGTATATCTAAAATTAGTTAAATAATCTAAGGAGCGATCAACTACTAATTCATAATCAAAATTGATATCAATAACACCAACAAATAAATGTGTAGCATTAGAATTATTTAAAGGCAACCGTTGATGATTATGATGTTTTGAGGATTGGTCTTTATTATGTTGATTTTTCATATCACCATAATGCTTAGAAATAAACTCAACAAATGAATCGTGTTGTGTTTGCTTATGTAAATTATAATGCTCAACAAAATTAGCAATCTCAACAATAGCTGAAGTTGAAAACGTTATGGACTGTAACAGAATAACCGTAGATAATATGAGCGCTGATAATTTTGACACAAGGTAAATTTAAAAATTAATTTCGATTAAACGATAAGTAGGGAATTTATTCATCTAAATAATAGAATATTCATATTTTCTATTTTACATAATATAAATTATAGTTCATTTAAAGGTTGTAATTAAAAAATGAACTATGAAGAGATTTAGGAATATAGTCTTTACATAGGAAAATAAAAATAGTTACTTTTATATTCACAAATTAAAGGATGTTCTAACCTAAAGTTTTAGTACCACTTATGAGTTTTTCAAACCGATCAATGGAAATCACACGATTTAAGTCTAAAGGTATACTTAAGTACTTACTAATCTTAGTATTTCTTTTTTTCATAGAACTTTCTATATCTGTTATTATAGCTGAATTTAGTTCCCAACCACGTTATAACTACCCAGAGATAGTTACTGCAAAACGAAGAGTTACACCAGATAATTATTTACCTATAAACACCCTAATTTCTGTTGGTGTTTCTGTCATAAGTTCCAATATTGAAAATAATACCGATTTAAGTGTTGATCATATTGAAATTTATGAAAAGAAAGGTGTAGTTCTGCTATCATTTAAAGATACTCCATGGGTGGTACAATTGGAAGGAGCAACTGGGAGAGTTTTAGCGGTATCAGAACAAAAGTTAACGACACCTCTTACTATTTATTCTGTAAGCTGGTTGGATCAACTCCTAGGAACAAAAGGAGTTTTTAGTACTATATATATATCCTTAATGAGCTTGGTTATGTTGGGCTTTTCAATTTTTGGAATCAAAACTTTGATATTTTCAAATTCCAAGAACAAAGAAAACTCTTAATTGCTTTAAAACGAGTAGCTACCTTAGGTATAACCCATTTCTAAAGCTATCGGTAATGCCTTGCTGTAGATCAATTAAAAAACCATTGACTACTGCATGAGTTATTATTCCATCCTTTTCTAGTAAAAAACTTGGATTTAAACCAATATATAAGTCTAATTTTGGTACTTGAAAAGCTTTTGAAACTGCCACTAATGGTACAGTAACTTCCTGACTATCCAAGGGCTCATCTAGTTGATAATAAAGGTATCCTTCTTTAAGTAATTCTAATGTACGTTGGCGTATCGGTAAGCTATTAGATTCTAAATTATAAAGCTTTCCTGGAACAATGGTGTAACCGTTTCCTTTAAAGGTTTCATATCCATAATACGTAGATAAATCCCCTATATCTATAATTTGACTTCTATTGTAAAAATCTCTATAATTTGAATGATCAACTTCATAACGATTAATTCCAAGATCAATTTGAAATGTTTTTCCATTCTTTTCAAAGCTTAGTTGTTCTAATTTTAAATCGAATAGTTTACGATCATTCATAGGGATCATATCATATTCTTTAGAACTAATTTTCTTATACGACTTGTCAGCTAACGTTTCTAAAGCTGCTAGTATGGATACAAAGTTTAATTTCCTAATCGTTTGTTTTTCAATATCATTTTGATAACCTCCAGATTCGATTAAGATTAAGCTGGTTCCCCACTTTTGTATATTATCTCCAAAGGCTCTTGGTTCAAAATCATCATTATACCTTCCCACCTGACCTGGTGCATATTCTTGTATGATATCATTCATAAAAGCAATCACTTTCATAGAAGTTGCTCTAGTTTTATTAATATCTTTTTCATAATTATAAGCGGTTGCTAAATAGGAAATAGTAGCAGGTTTTTCAGTGCGCTCTGCATTATAATACCTGCTTTGATCATGTAAATTAAAACCGACCGCTGCTTGTAAAGAATCTCTCATTCGTTTTAAAACTTGTCCTTCTGGTGTTTGAAGTCGAAGTGCATCTCTATTGAGATCAATACCTAGTGCATTTCTGCGTTTAAATAGCTCAGCTCCATCAGGATTTAACATGGGAATAAAATGAAGCTTTAGTTTTTTGAGAATTAATTTCTTTTGCTGCTTAAAATCATCCGCATTTAAAAAATTAAATAGATCAAAGATAGCCTGTGTGGCAGTTGGTTCATCTCCGTGCATTTGTGACCAAAGCAATATATTTTTGGTACCTGTTCCCACTGAAATCATTTGAATACTTCTACCTTCTACCGACTCCCCTACTTTTTGAATTTCATAGATCGGATTAGTTCTTAAATTATCGATTAAAGGCTGAATATCAGCGTGTTTAAATCTTCTATGAGTTAGAGAATGCTCTTTATACGTATCATAATTTTGAAATAGTTCTTCATAAAACTCATCATTTTGAGCATAGGTAGCTAAACTAAGCATACAAAAAAGAATAGTACTGAATAGGGAATTAATGTGCATCTTTAGCAAAAGGAGTTGGTTTGAAATTATACTGTTTTGTTCCGGCTTTAACTGATTCTAGAAAAGCTTCATCAGGATCATCTTTAACGGTTCTATACGCATCGTTCACTTCTAACCACAAGGGATGATCTTCGAAATTAGTATACTGGTAATGTCCAATTAAATAATCAATCGTAGGATATTTTTCTTTGAGGTAGGAAACGAGTTGAATATTAGATTGTTGTTGTGCTTCGGTTAGGGGTAATTCTTTAGTTCCTCCTACATTCTCAATACCAATTGCACAGTGATTTAAGCCAATAGTATGTCTAGCCATATAAGTTTCTGGCATGAGTCTGTAAATAGTACCATCGCGATCTACAACAAATTGCGAGGAAACATTTAAACCACTTACGCCTTCTAATTCAGGTCTCCAATTAGGCAACTCAGGTGAATTAAAAGCATCAAACGTCTTTTCAAAAGTAGGAATAACAGTCCAGTGTAACACAATCATCTTAGGGACAATCTCTACAGAATCCTCATGAAGATGATAGCGCTCTCTTTTATATTCTAAGGTCAATTCTTTGCGGTGTTCATCAAAAACTACCGCTTTATCAATGATAGTTATTGGAGTTTGTGAAAGACACGTATTAAAGGTCACTATAAGCAGGAATAGCAATAGGAGGTTTTTATTCATAATTAAGTACTTCATACGAATTTACAATTTAATCAATTATATTTAATAAAATTTCTGATATGAAGTGGATTAAACGAATTCTTTTACTCTTGGTTATTCTTATTGGATACCTTTATGTTTCTCAAGTTCCTAAACTAAACATCATTTCTGGTTATGCTTCCAAATACGTAGCCACTTCCGTATATTATGCTGAACATCAGCTGGAGCATATCAACGCTTATGAAAATGATGCCCCCTTAATTCGATTAGCCTCTACAACGATTGATCCCGATCATTTATCTGCCGAAGCAAATGTTTATGGACTCATCAATCGTAAAGCGGTTTATAAAAAAGGGGTGGGATCCTTATTGATACAGGAGGAACCTGCTGAACTAGCGCAGTTATTACCAGCTCATCGAAATTTAAACACGTCTACCCTTCCCTATCCTTTTGGTCAGGGTACAGCTATTGATACTGTTTTAGCCTCAGTTGATTACAGGGCTTTGAATGATGCCATTTCCAGAGCTTTTGAGAACAATGAGGTGCAAAGAACACGATCTGTACTCGTACTTTATAAAGGCTATTTACTGTCTGAACGCTATGCAGATCATTACACTAAAGATACGCCAATTTTAGGCTGGTCAATGACTAAAAGTATACTTTGCACCCTATATGGCGTATTAGAATATCAAGGTAAGTTATCAGTCAAGGATGTTTTGAGCTTTGAAACCTGGAAAAATGATGAACGCTCCTCGATTACAATTGATCAGTTACTTCGAATGCAATCTGGATTAGCATGGGATGAAGATTATTCAGGAATATCAGATGTGACTAAAATGTTGTTTTTATCCAAAGATATGGGGGAAGTTCAAGTTCAAAAAGAAATGATCGCTCAACCTACCGAAGTATGGAACTATTCTTCGGGAACGACCAACCTTCTCTCTAAACAGTTAAAAACCTATTTTAATACTCAACAAGCCTATATTGATTTTATGTATAGTTCTTTTGCTGATCAAATCGGCATGAATTCACTTTTAGTAGAACAAGATGGTAGTGGAACTTACGTAGCTTCCTCTTATGGATGGGCCTCAACAAGGGATTGGGGTCGTTTTGGACAACTCTACCTCCAACGAGGAATGTGGAATCAAACACGTCTTTTTGATGACTCCTGGGTCGATTATATCACAACACCTACTGCGCATTCTAATAAGGAATATGGAGCTCATTTTTGGCTCAATGCTGGAAGTGTCTATCCTAATGTCCCTATGGATTTATTCTCTGCTAATGGACATGATGGACAATTTGTCTATGTCATTCCATCAAAAGAGTTGGTTATTGTTCGAACAGGGCTCTCCGAAGGAGCTGTTTTCAATGCAGATCTCCTACTCTCAGGGATTGTCAATTCCATTACAGACTAAGAAATCCAGGAATCCTTCTTGAAGTTAGGTTTGCGTTTTTCTAAAAAGGCATTTCTTCCCTCTTTAGCTTCATCAGTCATATAAGCTAAGCGAGTTGCTTCTCCAGCAAAAACTTGTTGTCCAACCATTCCATCGTCGGTCAGGTTCATAGCAAACTTCAGCATTTTAATACTTGTTGGAGATTTTTCAAGAATCTCACAAGCCCATTCATAGGCTGTAGCTTCTAAATCATCATGATCGATAACTGCATTGACCATCCCCATTTCAAAGGCCTCTTGAGCCGAATAGTTTCTTCCTAGGAAAAAGATTTCTCTTGCTTTCTTTTGTCCGACTAATTTTGCGAGATAGGCAGAACCATATCCACCATCAAAACTGGTAACATCAGCATCTGTTTGTTTAAATATAGCATGTTGTTTACTGGCAAGAGTAAGATCACAAACCACATGAAGAGAATGTCCTCCACCTACTGCCCAACCTGGAACAACCGCAATCACAACCTTAGGCATAAACCGAATCAAGCGCTGCACCTCTAAGATATTTAAACGATGATTTCCATCTTCTCCAACATACCCCTTATGACCTCTGGCCTTTTGATCTCCTCCACTACAAAAAGCATATACTCCATCTTTTGGAGAAGGACCTTCAGCAGCTAGCAAAATAACTCCTATGGTAGGATCTTCAGATGCATCGTAAAAGGCTTCATAGAGTTCTGAGGTAGTCTTAGGTCTAAATGCATTTCGAACTTCAGGTCTATTAAAAGCGATTCGTGCAATTCCATCACATTTTTTATATGTGATATCTTCAAATTCTCTAACGGTTTTCCATTGGGGTTGTTCCATGCTCCTATTTTTTGTTTTTTTCTTCAATCCACTTAGATAAATACTTGGTACTTTGAAGTGATTGATGTTTTAATACTAATCCAATAAAATTTTTATTTCGGTGTTCAGCTAATGCTGCTTTAAGTTTAGTTAAGTGTGTAATAAAAGTACAACTATATTTTTCAGTCTCCATCAATTTCTTTGCAATTGACATATAGCTTTTTTGTTGATCTGACCACAACTGTTGGTTGTTATAAAGCGCTATAGCCTGTTGAGCAATATCCTTAGCGGTACATGAAGTAAGCTCAATTCCATCAATTCCTTCTCCTGCAATAGGACTGACCACTGTAGGAGTTTGACATAAGACCGCTTCAACAACTTTTCCTTTTATACCAGCACCATAGCGAAGTGGTGCTAAATTAACCCGAGACGCACTGATAACTTCAAGTGCATCCTGCGCCTTTCCATGAACAATAAATCCCTCTTTAGGTTGATGGTAATTTAAAATTGACTGAGGTAAATAGGCTCCATAAATATGAAGCTTAACCTCCTTTAGTTGTGACCTTATCAGAGGCCAAACTTCTGTTTTTAAAAATGTAATAGCATCTCTATTAGGAGCATGCATGCCATTTCCAATAAAGACCATATCGCTTCGCTGCTCATAACTTAGTGCTTGAATAGCTGGTCTTTTTGGCATAAAGGGTAACTCCACCAACAAGTCCTTTGAGAGGTGAAACTCTTCGATTAACAACTCATACTCTACTTTAGAGATGATTAAACTCAAATCACATCGATAAATACTGGCTAATTCACGTTTAGTGATGTCTTGCGCTTTCCAATAAGCAATACTCCAATCGATTTGTTCTCGGTGAGCTAATTGCCTTGAAACCCTTAACGAATGTAAGTCCTCCGTATCTAAGAGGGTAATCGCATTAGGTAATTGTTGGGTGACTCTCCAACCAAATTGCTCTTCTACAACATAGCGATCATAGAGTACTAAATCACAGTTCAGCTGTTTTATCCATTGATCAAACGAATCACTATTGAGTGCTATAGAATGAACTTTTACCTTTTTTTCTTCTAAAAGGGCGCTATGTTTTGGATGAAAAGCTGCGGTTGTTGCATAATGAACTTCAATAGCTTGATCGATTAACAGATCAATGAGTTGATGCATTCTAAGGCCAGCTGCTGTTGCATCAAATTCGGGCCAATTGGCACTGATTATAACTAGCCTAGAACTCATGCTATTGTTTCTTAGCAAACTCCTGAGAGATTTTAAGTCGGAGTTTACGTTCATATTCCTCTTCTAACCACTCTTTATAATTTTTGGTATTGTTCATGATACAATAGGAATACATTTTAACTCTGTAAGCTATTTCATCTTTCAAACGTTTTGCTAAAATTCGAGCTTCAAAAACATCTTCAGAATTCTCACAGCAAATTTGAGCATGTTGCTCTATAGAACGCTCAAGCACTTCTTTTGATTTTAATCCTTGAGCAAAAACCTCTTTATAAACCTTCTTTACATCAAAATCTAAATTGGTAGATTTTTTAAATTCAGCTCTTAATTCAAAAGGCATCTCGTATTTAAATTCACGCTCAATATCTTCATCATTTCTTATGTTTTCTAGATAATAATCAGGAAAATGAAAAATTTCTTGCCAATTGATTGGACTATCCCAGGCACCAAATCGAGCAATATTATTCCCCATATCGATGACATTAAATTCTTTTTTATTTTTGAATATCCTAGATCCCCTTCCTATCATTTGAAAATAAAGTGTCAATGATCGTGTCGCTCTATTTAAAATAACTGTTTCTACCGAAGGCTCATCAAAACCTGTTGTTAAGATACTCACTGATGTTAATATTGCATCAGGGGTAGTAGAGAACCATTCGAGTATTTCAGCACGTTCTGTAGCTGAATTCTTATTATCTAAATGTCTAATAGGATATCCTGCTCTTTTAAAGGAATCATAAACATATTTAGAGGTGTTTATTCCATTATTAAAAATAAGTGTTTTTTTTCCCTTTGAAATTTCTTCGTAGGTCTGAACTAGTGTTGTCAACATGCTATGATTGCCATACAATGCATCAGAAGACTTTACGGTATAATCACCATTCATGCCTAATTTCAGAGATTGTAAACTTACATTCTTAGAATATAATTTAGCCTTAGCTAGGAATTCTTTGTCAATGAGTGATTTAATCGATGCTCCTATGATCAATTTTTTATAATTGTCCTTCATAGGTAATTTGATATTTGAACTCAAAGGAGTAGCGGTCACCCCAAGAACAATAGAATTCTCAAAAAACTTAAATAATTTTCTAAAGGAATTATAGTGGGCCTCATCGATAATAACCATACCAATATTAGAAAACTGAATCTGTTCTTCTGAAAGACGGTTATTTAACGTTTCAACCATAGCTACGAAACAGCTATAATCTTCTTCATCTTCAAGTGTTTTAACGTCTGAATTGATGATTTTATTACTTACTCCAAATTCTCCAAGCATTCTTGAAGTTTGTGCACTAAGTTCAATTCTATGGGTTAAAACAATTACCTTTTTGCCTGTTTTTTTGATATAACGACGAGCTATTTCAGAAAAAACTACAGTTTTTCCACCTCCAGTAGGAAGCTGATAAAGTAAATTGGTGTCAGCTGCTGCTGTTTCTAAGTATGAAAATATGCGATCTAGATCCTCTTCTTGATAGTCGTATAAACTTTTCTCAACGTTGATATCTTCTAATAATTCCAAAAATAAATAGGCTTTAATAAAGGTTGAATATGATGTAAAAACTCAATTTTACAAAAATAGACCAATTTTCTACTTATTCAATGGGATTCTAAAAAAATATCTGTTTTTTTTATTGGAGTGTTTGCGCTACTTTTTGAACTTGATCTAAAACTCTAAGAAGGTTTTCTCCCCATAGTTTTTTAATGTCTTGATCACTGTACCCTCTTTTGACAAGTTCAAGGGTTACATTTAGACTCTCTGAAGCATCAGACCAACCTACAATTCCGCCTCCTCCATCAAAATCAGAACTAATTCCAACATGATCAATTCCGATAAGCTCAACCATATAATCAATATGGTTGACAAAATCTATAACCGACACGCCTTCAACAGCATTTGGATCAGTAGCTGCATGGGTCTCCGCTGCTGCTCTAGCTGATTTATAAGCAGTGTAATAGTCATCGCGATTTTCAGGGGTTAAGTTCATCACTTCATTTCTGGATAGACGCTCATATCCTTGTTCTTTAAGTGAATTATTAATCAGTTCCTCTAAGTACGCTTGATGTGCGTTGTTTTTTTCTGTATTTAGGTATGATTTAAAGGCAACGGTCTGAACTACTCCTCCATTTTCTTTCAACATCAATAATTGCTCATCGTCTAAATTTCTAGAATGATCACAAAGCGCTCTCGCTGAAGAGTGCGAGGCAATTATAGGGGCTTTTGAACGTTGAATCATTTGAATCATTGCCTCTTTGGACGGATGTGATATATCAATCATCATACCAACACGATTCATTTCAGCTATAGCTTTTTTTCCAAGCTCACTTAATCCATGGTGTAACCACTGGCCCTCTGCTTCTCCTGTATTCGAATCAGAAAACTGAGAATGTCCGTTATGCGATAATGACACATAACGCGCCCCTAAATCATAATACGTTTGAATATTAGAAATATCTTCTCCCATGGGATAAGCATTTTCAACGCCGATCATTGCTATTTTCTTACCTGCAGCATCTAATCTACGTACATCTTCGCTAGTAAGTGCTAAGCCTATATCATCTGGAGCAATTTCTTCACAGAGTTTGTGGATTGCTTCAAATTTAGACATTGCATTTTTTTTAGCTTTTTGATACCCTTCATCTGTTAGTTCTCCTTGACCTGTATAGACAATCAACCAACTGACATCCAATCCACCTTCCTTCATCTTAGGTATATTAACCTGAGTATCTAAACGTTGGGTGTAGTTAATGGAATCGGTAAAATTTGCAATATTTATATCATTATGAGTATCAATCGTTATCGCTTCTTGATGTATACGTTGTGCTCGCTCTTCTATACGTTCTTCTTTTCTGCTTGTGCAAGAAAATAAGATAGGACCTACTAAAAGGAGGGTGATTAATTTTTTCATTTCAATAAAAATTTTTCTTCAAGTTACATTTTTTATCTTAGTCTGCAATAGTTGTAACACATGAAGTATTCACATCAATATTTGGTTCGCGTTCAATATTTAGGATTTCGTTATAGTGGGTGGCAAAAACAACCGCAATCGAAAACCATCGAAGGAATGCTAGAAAAAACTCTTAAATTTATATTAGACGGTAGTCGCTTTAAAATCGTAGGTGCTGGAAGAACTGACGCCAAAGTTTCTGCGCTACATGCCGCTTTTGAGCTTTTTATTACAGATGATTCGATAGAATTAAATTCTGGTTTTATTGAACTCTTTAATAAAAACTTACCGGCTGATATACGGGTAACTGATATGATGAAGGTACCTAAAGATTTTAACATCATCAAAGATGCGGAACAAAAAACCTACTGTTACCTTTTTTCTTTCGGTAGTAAAAATCACCCTTTTGCTGCAGCAACTATGACCAATTTCATTGACAATTTAGATATTGATACTATGACCAAAGCTTGTCATTATTTTTTGGGGACCCATGATTTTAGCAATTTCACCGTCAGAAAAGGGCAAGAAACTAAGAATTGTGTCAGAACCATCGATCATTGCTCCTTGCAACTCAACACCGAGTATACTGCTTCATTTTATCCAAAAAAATCCTATCTTTTAGAAGTGAAAGCTAAAGGATTTTTACGTTATCAAGTTCGGTTAATCATGGGAGCACTTTACCAGATAGGTACTGGTGAACTGACCCTAGATGAGCTTCAATCAATTATTAATCAAACTACTAAATTTAGACTCACGTATGTTGCTCCTGGTTCTGGATTGTTTTTAAAGGACCTCCACTTTAATGTTCCATACTAATTGTATATTTAAACTATGAAAGCAGTACATCCAGCATTATTGGATTTTTTATCCGATTTAAAATCCAACAATAATCGAGAATGGTTTAAAGATCATAAACCCCTCTTTGAGGAACTTAGAAAAGACGCTAAATTGCTTTTCGAAGCAGTGCAATCTCAATTAAACACCCATGATTCTATTGAAGCTATGAAGTTTTTTAGAATTTACAAAGATGTTCGTTTTTCAAAAGATAAATTACCTTACAAAACCAATTTTGGATGTTCATTTAGTCGCGCTACAGCAGCACTTAGAGGAGGTTACTACTTACATATTGAACCTGATGAATCATTTTTAGCCGTTGGATTTTGGAGACCAGAAAAAGAAGATTTAATGCGTGTTCGTCAAGAAATAGATATCGATGCATCTGATTTAAAAAACGCAATAACGACTCCTTCTTTTAAATCGGTTTGGGGAAGTTTTCAAGGGGAGTCACTGAAATCTGCACCGAGAGGTTTCGATAAAAACCATCCAGAAATCGAACTCTTAAAATTAAAGAATTATATATTTATTAAACCTTTTTCAAACCAAGAGATTTCCTCTAAAAATATTGTAAATGAGATCTCTGATGCTTTTAAAGCTGCGCGTCCATTTATGGATGTGATGAGTGACATACTAACCACGGATCTTAATGGAGAATCAATTCTATAGATTATTGTGTTCCTATTTTTAAATGATTCTTAATGACTATTTGCTTATATTTAGATAACCAAATATTTCAACCATGACAAAACAACCAAAAAAAAATCCATTGTGGTTCAGTATACTAGCAGTAGTTTTTATTATTTGGAATCTAATAGGAGTTCTACAGTACTTAGGACAGGTAACAATGGATGATGCTACTAAGAATCAAATGGACCAAGAACTTCTCAAGTTGATGAATGCTACGCCAAAGGTGATCACTGCTCTTTTTGCAATTGCTGTATGGTCAGCCTTTAGTGCCAGTATTTTACTGCTATTAAAAAAAGCCTCTGCTTTACTCTTATTTAGGCTATCGCTTATTGCAGTTTTAATTCAAACCGCTTATACGATTCTTGCTACTAATGGACCAGAACTAGTTGGAGTGGTATCCTATTATGGATTACAAACCAGCATCATTGTCATTGGTATTTTACAAATTTACTTCAGCAGAAAAGCTATACTAAAGAGTTGGATTGCTTAATGCCTGTTTTTTAAGACGTCAACGATATCCTTCAGTTGATAACCTTTTGCTTGTAGAAGCATTAAATAATGAAACAATAAATCTGCCGATTCTTCTTTAAAGAGCTGATCATTGGAATCCATGGCTTCAATAACAACTTCCACCGCCTCTTCTCCTACTTTTTGAGCTACTTTATTGATTCCTTTTTCAAATAAAGATGCCACATAACTCTTTGAACTATCGGCATCGGAAATTTTCGATTGAATCACTGATTCTTAATGAGAAATGAACCCATAGTGTTCTGTGTTTTCTTCTGCCCAGCAGGTAGCTGTTCCCTTATGACAAGTTGGACCTTTAGGGTTCGCTTGAATCAAAAGACTGTCTTGATCACAGTCAAGTTTGATGTCCACCAATTCTAAAAAGTTTCCACTTTCTTCTCCCTTGGTCCACAAACGTTGTTTTGACCTGCTATAAAAAGTAACTTTTCCTAATTCCTTGGTCTTTTCAAGTGCTTCTTGATTCATATACCCTAACATCAGTACTTTTCTACTCACGGC
>Ga0181559_10001807_pt1 | contig 21106 bp, 8 predicted proteins | sample 011ome_21_FD_133752 | JGI IMG/M metagenome (GOLD analysis project Ga0181559, IMG submission 133752) | Coastal salt marsh microbial communities from the Groves Creek Marsh, Skidaway Island, Georgia - 011508AT metaG (megahit assembly) | ecosystem: Environmental > Aquatic > Marine > Intertidal zone...
AGACTTCGATGGTAACTATTCGATTTCAGCTAGTGCAGGAGATGTACTTGTGTTCTCTTATGTAGGTTACACTGCACAAGAAATTACTGTTGGCAACCAGAGTACTATCAATGTAGTACTTGAAACGTCTAACCAATTAGATGAGGTAATTATTACAGGTTATGGTAGTGTTACAAAACGTGATGCAACTGGAGCTGTAGATGCTATTGATTCTAAAAGTTTTGACTTAGTTGGGGCTGATTCTCCTGCTCAATTACTTCGAGGTAAGGTCTCGGGAGTTCAGGTTACTAGTTCTACTGGTGAACCTGGGGCTGGTGTTTCTATCCGTGTTCGGGGTAATACTTCGGTACGTTCAGGAAATGAACCTCTAATCGTAGTGGATGGTATACCTCTTGCTGGTGGTAACACTTCTGCTGGAGTTGGTGATTTTGGTCTGGGAGGCAGCAGTGCTAAGAACCCTCTAAACTTTATTAACCAAAATGACATCGAAAGCATTAGTATTTTGAAAGATGCTTCTTCAACTGCTATTTACGGTTCTAGAGGTGCCAACGGAGTTATTGTTATTACGACCAAACGTGCAAAATCTGGGGACGCATCTGTATCCTATCAGGGCTCTGTAGGTTTTTCGTCATTTGCAGAGAATTCTTCTTTCGTAGATGTTATGAGTACCAGTGAATTCAAGTCAAATCTTCCTTCTACCACAGCTGCGGATATTGTTGCTGAAAATGGTAATTATTATTGGAGAGATATTATTTTCCAGGATGCAATGACCACTAATCATGACGTAACTTTTTCTAAATCTAGCCTAAATTCTTCGACAAGGTTATCTATTGGTGCAAACCTTCAAGAAGGTATAGTTCAGAAGACTGGTATGGATAAATATAATGTGTCATTTATAAACACTAATAATCTTTTTGATGACAAGTTAAATGTTCAGACTCGAGTTCTATATTCTTCTATTGAAGATCAACGTGGACTTTTAACCAATAATGCGGGTTACCAAGGTAACTTACTAGGTACTGCATTGTACTGGAGACCAACCCTTAATACTAGAACATCGGCTGGTGATTATACTTTCATTTCTGAGGATTATATCAACCCAGAGCACCTTAGAGATGCTTTTGACAGTAATACAACTACTAATAGATTGTTAGCTAGTGTTACAGCAACACTCCAACTTAGTGATAATTTGTCGTTTAAAAATCTGTATGCTGTTGATAATGTTGTTTCAAACTCAGGAACACAAGTTTTACCTACCTTAAAGATTCAGGATTTGAATGTGGATGGTTATAGAGGTCTAGCCTCTGTTAATTATGACAAGCGATTAAATAAAACATGGGAAAGTACCCTTAACTATGTCCAAAGCAATGGTGATCTTTTAGTTGATTTACTTGGGGGATATTCTTACTATTCTTATTCTGCTGAAGGAAATGGATTTAGTGCTGAAGGTTTTAATGCTGATCAAACAGACCTACTGAATAACATAGAAGGTAATGTTGGTAAAGCCAATTCTTATTCAGTTTATTCATTTGCTAATCTGGTAGAAATACAATCTTTATTTGCAAGAGCAGCCCTTACATACGATAAATTATTGGCAACCATAACCTATAGAATTGATGGTTCGTCAAAATTCGGTGAAGGAAATAAATACGGTTCTTTCCCTTCTGTTGGTGTTGGATATAAACTAATTGAAGATCAGACAGGAATTTTGAATAATGTTAAAGTTCGTGGTAACTGGGGTGTTACAGGTAATCAAGAGTTCGCTGTAAATTCAGCAATTTCTAAATCGAGATATTTTGGAGGTAGTATTAGCACTGTAACAAATGCCAATCCTGATTTAGAGTGGGAAACTACTACTTCATATGGTGCAGGTATTGATTTTACTCTATTAGATGAAAAGTTAACAGGTTCTTTAGATTATTTCTTAAAAAGCACTGAGAACTTAATTTTCCCAGTTCCAGCGGCAGCTACTAAGCCTGGACCTGCTTCTCCGAGATTTGTTAATTTACCAGGTACTCTAGAAAATACTGGTTTTGAGGTCGGACTGTCTTACAATGTCGTTTCTAATGATAATCTTAATTGGGATATATCCGCTAATTCTTCTTTTATCTCGAATGAAATTCAAGATTTCGGTGGATTTGTTCAAACCGGTCAAATTCACGGACAAGGTCTGTCAGGTGCATATGCACAAGTTCTTACAAATAATTATCCTTTATATACTTACTATTTGTTTGATTTCCAAGGTTATGATTCTGCTGGTGCGTCTCAGTATATCCAACCTGATGGTAGTGTTGGTCCGCTAGGTAGTGCAGCTAAAATTCTTGATAAAGATATCCAGGCACTTCCAAAAACTAATCTTGGATTCTCAACCAATTTGCGTTACAAAGATTTTGACCTTAGCACTTCATTCTATGGAGCTTTTGGACATTACATTTATAATAATACCTCAAATGCTTATTATTTTAGAGGAGTTTATCCTTCAAGAAATATTCCTGTTAGTATAATTGAAGCTGGTCAAGCATCTGCTGATCCTAACTCTCCATCTACCAAATTTCTTGAAAAAGGTGATTTCTTGAGATGGTCTAATTTAACTATTGGTTATACTCTTTCAGGTTCTATTCTTGATAAACTAAACGCCTCTAGTGCTAGGGTTACTTTTTCTGGTAATAACCTAGCTACCTTTACCAACTATACTGGATTTGATCCTGAAGTTGACATTGATAAATCGATGGGAGGAGTTCCATCAACAGGTATGGACTATTTGTCATACCCAAGAGCGAGAACATATACTATTGGACTTAATCTAACATTTTAAACTTTTACAGTATGAAAAATAAAATTTATAGCTTCCAAAAGCTTTTATTTGCACTTCCTGTGGTTGTCCTGATAGGTTGTACTGACCTTGAGGAGATACCTTTAGATGGAGTAGTTCCTCAAGCTGGTGCAAGCGGAGCGACAGCAGACCTTATTACCTTAAAAAAGGATATTGCATATTTTTATAATGAATGGGCACGCCGCCTAGGAATTACGGAAATGCCAGCTGATGGTATGGCAGGTCCTACCAGAGGTGGTGACTGGGATGATAATGCTGCTTTACGTCAAATACATGGTCACCAGTGGGCTCCTGATCATCCTTGGATTAGAGATTCTTATAATGGCTTTATGACTGGTATTTATAATGCTGATTTAGTGTTGAATAATAGTGGTCAAGCTAATATTCATCCTCACGCCAAATTTGTTAAGGCATTCATGTATTATCATATGATGGACAACTTTGGTCAAGTTCCGTATCGTGAATCTTATGATGATATGACTAAAGATGCTTTGGTTTATAGTAGATCTGAGGCTTTTGATATTGCGGCTCAATTAGCTCAAGAAGCCCATGATGCCCTTCCAGAGAAAGGGGATGATGCTACTTTAATTACAAAGGATGCAGCTAAAATGCTATTGGCTAAACTGCACCTTAATAAGGCTGTTTTTAAATCTGAACCAGGATCGACTGAGTTTACTCATGATGCTGCAGATATGACTAAAGTTATTCAATTAGTTTCAGGTATGCAGTCAACCCTGAATGTAGCTGATGGAGATCCAGCCTACAGTTGGTGGCATAATTTTGATGTTGATAACCATTTAAGTAATGAAATTATCTTTTCTCTAAAGAAATTAACTGCGGGTGGTTCTGAATCGGTTGGTGATACTCAATACATGTGGAGAATGGGTATGCACTATAATCAGACACCTGGTGGATGGAATGGACCTGTAATTACCGGTGAATACTACAGCAAGTATTTTTCTTCTGATGATCCTCGTCAAGAATATGAGAATGCCGATATCATTGAGCGCTTAGGTAATCCTGTTGGTATTCAAAAAGGTCAGATGTATGCTCCGGGTGGAACTACAAAATTGAAAGACCGTAAAGGGAATGATTTAGTTTATTCTCCATTTACCGCTGATATTGGACTTGTTGTTCTGGACCCTGTTGCTATCGAATCTGCAGGATATCGTCCAATGAGATATATTCCTGGAGAGGATCAAAGTAATAGTGATAATGATAATGTAATTTTCAGATATTCTGATGCTCTTTTAATGAGTGCAGAAGCTGCCTTACGAGGTGGCTCTGGAGGTGACGCACAAGAAGCCTTAGATGCCGTTCGTTCTAGAGTTGGCTTAGAATCTATTCCAGCTAGTTTGGAAAACGTGTACGCAGAGAGAGCACGTGAACTTTGGATGGAGGGTTGGAGACGAAATGATATGATTCGTTTTGGAACGTTCCTTGAACCAAAGGCACTTAAACCAGCTGCTTCGGATGCTAGAGCACTTTTATTTCCATTTCCAGCTGATGCCCTCTTAAATCCTAATATTACTCAGAATCCTGGTTATTAGTATTTAATTAATAAATGTAAATTAGGGGTGGATTTCCACCCCTTTTTTTATGAGAAAAATTAGCCTATTTGTTGTATTGTTATTGTCGATCTCTTGCAATAATAGAATAGAACCAACACTTTTCGAGTCTATTAAATCCTCTAAATCAGGTATTTCCTTTAAGAACATAGTCACTTCTAGTAGTGATTTGAATGTCTTCAAGTATAGAAATTTTTATAATGGAGGAGGTGTTGGAATTGGTGATATCAATAACGATGGTTTGAATGATGTTTATTTAACCTCTAATATGGGTTCGAATAAATTATTCTTGAATCTAGGTAATTTTCAATTTAAGGACATCACAGATGATTCTGGTACTGGTGGAAATGCTCCTTGGAGCACAGGTGTTAGCATGGTTGATATCAATGCAGATGGATTACTCGATATCTACGTTTCTAATGCTGGTATAGAGGGCGCTGAATCTCGATTTAATGAATTATTCATCAATAATGGTGATAATACATTCACTGAGTCTGCGGGAATTTTTGGTTTAGCGGAAAGTGGTATTACTACTCACGCTTCTTTCTTTGACTTTGATAATGATGGCGATCTAGATGTATACTTATTGAATAACAGTTTTATTCCTGTATCTGCCCTTGGTTATAATAATAAACGCGAAATCGATGAGGATCAATGGAGTGTCTCTACCGAATATATGGGTGGTGGGGATCGATTATTGCGTAATGACAAAGGTTATTTTGTTGACGTAACCGAAGATTCTGGAATTTTTAATAGTCTAATAGGGTTTGGCCTTGGAATCACAATAGGAGATATCAATAAGGATGGTTTTATTGATTTATTTATTAGTAATGATTTTTATGAAAGAGACTATTTGTACATAAATCAGCATGACGGAACCTTTAAAGAGGAGGGATTAAAATGGATGAATCATTCAAGTCATTCTTCAATGGGTGCTGATATGGCCGATTTGAATAATGATGGTTATTCTGAAATATTTGTGACCGACATGCTCCCTAAAGAACATGAAAGGTTAATGAATTTGACCGACTATGAGGGTTATGATGTTTATGCTTTAAAACAGAAACTTGAATTTGGTCATCAGTTCATGCAGAATGCACTTCATTGGAATAATCGAAATAGTACATTATCTGAAATTGCCTATCACTCTGGAGTTGCCGCAACTGATTGGAGCTGGGGAGCTCTTCTTTTTGATATGGATTTAGATGGTTATCGAGATATTTTCGTAGCTAACGGTATATTTCATGATTTGACTGATCTTGATTTCATGAATTACTTTGCAAATGATGCTCTAAAGGGATTGATTCAAGGAACTAAGAAGGAAAGTATTATGGATATCATTAACAAGATGCCAAGTACTCCTATTCCTAATTACGCATTTAAGAATTTAAAAGGCTCAGGGAAGTTTACTGATTCTTGGAAATCTGATTTTTCCACTCCTTCTTTTTCAAATGGTGCTGCCTACGGCGATTTGGATAATGATGGTGATTACGATCTTGTAATAAACAATTTAAACCAAGATGTTTCGGTTTACAAAAACCTTTCAATGGAGAAAGGAGCGAATTCTATTAGTCTGAAATTAAAGGGGGGTAATCAAAATAAAATGGCCATTGGATCAAAGATTACTACTTACGCTAATAATCAAATTGTTGATTTTACTGAATTGATTCCTTTTCGAGGTTTTCAATCTTCTTCTGATTATACCTCGATTATTGCAATCCCATCAGATCTAAAGATTGATTCAATAGTTGTTGATTGGGATAATAAAATGCAGTCTATAATTATTGATCCAAAGCCAAATACTAGATATGAAATTTCTTACGAGAATGCGGAGGAGAAATCACCAAATGAATCTGCTCCAGAATTGAATCCATTATTTGCCAAGCTTAATGATGATATAGATATGCGTCATAAGGAAAATCATTTTATAGATTATAACTATGAAATTACCGCTCCAGAAATGCTTTCTAGAGAAGGTCCTGGAATTGCTGTTGGTGATGTTGATAATGATGGTAAATCTGATATATTTTTAGGTAATAGTTTTGGTTACGAATCAATGCTCTTTACTCAAAATTTGGAAGGAGGTTTTCAAATATTAAAAGAGGATTTCATTGATTTGGTAAATCTTGAGGTTACTGCAGCGGAGTTTGTTGACTTTGATAATGATGGAGATCTCGACTTGTATATTGGTACTGGCGGAAACCAGTCTAATATGCCTGTAGATTATTATTTCGATAGGATTTATGAAAATATAGGAGAGGGTAGGTTTTTGCCAAATAACGACGCCTTACCTCCAATCCCAACGAATACTAGTGTTGTTGCCCCGCAAGATTATGATCAAGATGGAGATATTGATTTGTTTATTGGAAATAAGTCTTTAAATGGAATTTATGGAGTCACCCCAAAATCCTTAATATTAGAAAATTTAGGTAACGGGAAATTTTCTAATGCTACTAATAAGCATTCTAAAGATTTAGAAAAAGCCGGAATGATTAGTGATGCAAAATGGATTGATTTTAATAATAATGGTGTCAGTGATTTGGTCGTAACAGGATCCTGGATGAGTCCGCTTATCTTTATCAATAACAATGGAATACTTCAGAAGACAGTATCAAATTTAGAGGGATTATCTGGGTGGTGGAATTCTATCATTGAAGGCGATTTTAATAATGATGGACGGTTAGATTTTATCCTTGGAAATAAAGGAGATAATAACTTTTTGTTTGATCCGAAACAAAAATTAGTTCTCCGCATTAATGATTTTGATGCCAATGGAACCTTAGATCCAATTCTTTCTAAAAGTCAAATAAGAGACCTTCCCATCCACACAAAGAATGAACTTCAAAGCCAATTAGTACAAATTAAGAAACAATTACCTTCTTATACGCAATACGCAAAAAGTGAATTAAGGGATATTTTACCGATTGATAAATTACAGTCATCTATCATTAAAGAAATTCAATCTTTGAATTCGATTGTAGTGCTTCAAACAGAAACTGATTTAAATTTTGAAATCAAACAATTACCTTCTGAAATACAACGTAATTCTGTTAATACCGGAGTAGTTCAGGATATTAATGGTGATTCATTTATGGATGTAATCTTATTCGGTGGACAAGATCATTTTAAACCACAGTTTTCAAAGAATGATGCTGGTTATGGAGAAGTTCTTTTAGGGAATGGTACTGGTGAATTTAATTGGATTCCTTATGATGCGTCTGGTTTTAAGATTAAAGGTGTAGTTCGTGATGTAAGGATGTTGGGTTATAAAAATCAAAATGTTATTGCACTTTTTAAAAATGATGAGGAAGCAGAGTTTTATGTCAAGAATAACGAGTAGATGTTTCATTTCCCTTTTAGTAGTAATTTTTTCATCCTGCTCTCGGGCATATTTACTTGAACGTTTAGACTCAGAAGATTCTGGTGTTTATTTTACCAATGAAATTATTGATAGCGATGATCTGAGTATTCTTGATTATTTGTATTTCTATAATGGTGGAGGTGTCGGTGCAGGTGATTTTAACAAGGATGGTTTACAGGATTTATTTTTTATATCTAATCAAGGTCAAAATAAATTATACCTCAATCAAGGTGATTTAGTATTTAAGGATGTTACCGAAGCCTCTGGAATAAGGACTAGTTCTTCTTGGAATACTGGAGTTTCGATCGTTGACATAAATAACGATGGTTGGTTGGATATTTATGTAAATGCCGTTGTAGGTATTAATGGGTTTACTGGCCATAGTGAACTATGGATAAATCAAAAAAATGGAACTTTTTTAGAGCGATCTAAAGATTTTGGATTGGATCTAAGGCTTTACAGTGTTAGTACTGTATTTTTTGATTATGACAAGGATGGTGATTTAGATGCCTATGTTGTAAATCACGGTCTGCATCCCGATCGAAATTTAGAATATTCAAAAAACAAACGTGACTCTCAATTATTTCCAACCAATGATCGCTTACTTCGTAATGATGATGGTTATTTCATTGATGTTACTCTGGAATCAGGATTGGTTTATGGAAATATTGGTTATGGATTAGCTGCAGTTACTTCAGATTTTAACCAAGATGGCTGGGATGATATTTATGTTTCAAATGATTTCTATGAAAATGATTATTTCTACCTGAATCAGGGTGATGGAACGTTTAAAGAGTCTTTATCTTCTTTTTTCACCCAAACCTCTCAGTTTTCTATGGGTGTTGATTTTGCAGATTTGAATGATGATTCTTACCCAGAGATTTTCACCCTAGACATGTTGCCTAAAGATGAGGTCGCTCTAAAACGTTCTATTGATGAGAATACTATTCAATCTATTAGAAGAAGGAGAAAACTTGGATATATTGATCAATTTCCAAGAAATCATCTTCAACTTAACTATAGAGGCAAATCGTTTCGAGATATAGCAAACAAAGCTGGTATAGAAGCAAGTGACTGGAGTTGGAGCGCTCTCCTCTCAGATTTAAATAACGACGGGAACAAAGATTTATATGTTACTAATGGTATTCTACGTAGACCAAATGATGGTGATTTTATAAAATATATCTCCTCTGATCAGGTATCAACCACACTGAATAACACCAAGATTCTTGATGCTGAAGCTATTAAAATCATGCCTGAGGGGTTAGTCTCAGATAAGGTTTACACGGGTTTGGGTGATCTCAACTTTATTGATGTTTCTCGTGATTGGGTCTATGGTGGGATGCCTGATTCTAGTAATTCAGGACTTCTATTAGTGGATTTAGATAATGATGGCGATCTGGAGGTAGTTCTAAATGGCACGAACCAAGGTGCCTCCATATACGTTAACAATACTTCTGAAAAAAGTATGGGTAATTACCTTAAGATTCAGCTTAAGGGCCCTCGTTTGAATACGACAGGGATTGGATCAAAGGTCTATGTTTTTGCCAAGGAAAAGTTGTTCTACGACCAGTTTATTTCCTCTCGTGGTTTTCTTTCTAGTCAAGCACATGAAATCCATATTGGTGTAGGAGAATCGGTAATTGATTCAGCCTTTGTAGTTTGGCCCGACAATTCTAAGCAGTATTTTAGTGCCGTACCTAATTCAAAAATAATTGTTGATTACAAAGAAGATAATTATTCAAGTTTTGATGATATCAAGAGGTTTGAAGATTACAAGATTAGGGATACTTTAAACTATAAAATTTTTTCAAGAGACTATCCAGAATTTGATCGAGAACGATTACTACCGTTGGGAATAACTTCTACCAATCCTGTTGTTGCTAAATCCGATTTGAATAATGATGGTATTGATGACTTTTACTTAGGAGGGTCTAAAGGTTTCCCTGGTAGTATATGGCTGAGTACTTCAGATAGTTGGGAGAAATTTGATATTAAGTCATTCATTAACGATAGCAAATATGAAGATGCAGATGCTATTTTCGTGGATCTTGATAGGGATGGTGATTTAGATCTCTTTGTTGCCTCTGGTGGAGGGGAGTATCGTGAAGGATCTGTTTTTTTGGAGGATAGGATATATCTCAATGATGGATTTTTGAATTTCAGTCGAGATAAGAGGACAGATAATTGGCTAAGGAAAAACAGTTCTAAAATCGTCGCTGCAGATTTCGATATGAATGGTTATGTTGATCTATTTGTTGGAGTGCGATCTGTTCCAGGTGACTACACGCTGAATTCTAAGTCTTATATTTATTTCAATCATGGGGGATTATTGAATGATATAAAGGACATCAACTTTAAAGCTAAACTTTCTAAAGTTACTGGCGCTGATACATTTGATTTTAATGAGGATGGAATCTTAGACTTAGTTTTAGCTTTAGAGTGGGAAGGATTGGTATTCTTGGAGAATATTGGTGATGGATCCTTTAAGGATGTAACTAATTATATGGCCACTAATGTGGATGGTGTTTGGCAATCCCTGAAAATTTTCGATTTTGACAATGACAATGATTTAGACCTCCTGGTAGGTAATTTAGGTTTAAATACTCGATTTGAGGGGAATTCCGATTATCCTTTACGGATGTGTTATGGAGATTTTAATTCAGATGGAACCAGTGAAACAGTTATTTCTATTTATAACTCTGACGACTATTATCCTATAGATTCTTTCGATGTACTGAAGTCTCAGTTAAATGAATTAAAAAAACTTTACCCAACTTATTCTAGTTTTGCTGGTACTTCAACCGCTGAGTTATTAAAAAGCTTAGGAACAGATGATGTCGATTGTTTAGCAATTGAGGAGCTTAGATCTGGAGTTTTTATTAATGAAGAGGGGAACTTTAATTTTTTACCGTTACCAGATGCATTTCAGCATGGACCTGGGACCGTTATAAATTTATTAGATGATAATCAAGGATTTGTTTTCGGAGGAATTAAGACAGATGTTGCAGCAATTCATGGAGCAATGAGATCGCAGCCTTTTATTGTCTATTTGGATAGCCTACAATCCTCTATAATTCCCCCGAAACTATTTACCAATAATTCGAATTTGGTTCCTCTTAAAACGAATTCAAATAAAGAGGTGTTTTTGGCACTCAATTTAGGTGCAGAGGTATTTATTATTGAATCAAATTAGTACTGAAGATGATTAAAAGAGTTTTCGGATTTAGCCTGGTTTTAGCCATTTTAATCTTGTTTTTCTTGCCTTATACGAATAAGATTAGTTTCAAAATTGATATCGATCCGATATCTGTTTTGTATTTAATGGGGAAAGAAAATTATCTGAAAGAATTAGATAATAAAGAGGTGGTATTTTCAGAATATTCCCTTGATAGTCAAGGAAAAAGTTTTGAATATTCAACTAGAGTCAAAGACATCGGTAATGGCCAGTCATATTTAAGTTTTACTTTAGATTATGGTAATTATCGATTACAGAGAAGAATAAATAATTGGCTTGGTATTAATCGTGACTTTACCGATTTTAAATTTAAAATTCGTGAGACTCGATCTTCTATATCAACTGAACTATCAAAATTTGATCTTGGTCCTATTGAGTTAGATAGTATAGAATCTTCAAAATGTATTTGTAAACGTTTTGTTTCAAATATTGATCAGAAGGCTTCTTTAATGAATTTGAATATTGATCGGCTTGCATCAAATTTAGGCTCAGGACCTAAGATTCCACCGATACTGGTCATTGATAGTTTAAATTTTGTTGCTGATAGATTAGATTTTAGTTTATGCTTTCCCTTCAAGGGTGAAATTACTAAGGATACGGAATTTATTACAAGAGAATTAGATTTAGACAAATTGAATTATTCTGCAGAATTTACAGGTAATTATAGTTTAAGTCATTATAATTGGGCACGTTTGTATTACAAATTATTTGAATCGGGAAAACTAAAATACCCTTTGATTGAAACCTATTTGGACAATCCCTTCTCATTGAGTAATGATCGTAATTGGAGATCGATTGTGCTTTTTGAAATGGAACCTTAGTAATAGGTCTAGGTTCATTTATTTCTGAATTTAAACTGTCTAAAATTACCCTACAATTACTCTACAATTACTCTACAATTATATTTGCAATTTATTATAATTCATTAATAATCAAATAATTACTTCTTATTTACTTTTAGGGTTAACTATACAGTTTGTGTCTATTTGAAAAGCAATGCTTAACTTTAAAATCCTAAGAATTAATTATGTTAAAAAACTTCCTCTTCAGTGTTTTTGCATTGACAGGTCTCTTACATGCCCAATCTGTGCAGGTAACAGGGTCTGTCCTTGATGAAAATCAACAACCGTTACCAGGCGCAACCATTTTGGTAAGTGGTACTCGAGATGGTGTTAGTGCTGACTTTGATGGCAAATTTAGCATCACAGCCGATGTTGGATCTACCCTTATAGTCAGTTATGTGGGTTATCAATCAAAAAGTATTTTGGTTAACAATGCCTCTACTTCTCTATTGATCGAACTTACACCCGATAATCGTTTAGACGAAGTGGTAGTTGTGGGTTACGGTACTCAAAAAAGAGGTAACGTTATAGGTTCGGTTGCTACTGTTGATGTAGACGATGCGAAGCAAATACCAACAACAAACGTTTCTGAGCTTTTAAGAGGACGAGCAGCAGGGGTTCAGGTAAATCTTGCCGACGCTCGACCTGGAGGTAACTCTAATATACTTATTAGGGGTAATGTATCAGTTGCAGGGGGTAATTCCCCTTTGATAATTGTTGATGGCTTACCATTCGACAGTTTAAATGATGTTTCCCCTGATGATATTCAGAGTATTGAGATACTGAAAGACGCAGCTTCAACGGCAATTTATGGTGCTCGTGCGTCGAATGGTGTTGTGCTTATAACAACTAAAAGAGCGCGAGAAGGGGTAACTTCTTTCAGCTACAATTCGTATGTAACGACTCAGTCTCTTACCAGAAATTTCGATTTATACGATGCTGCTGGGTATTTTAATTATAAAATGAATGCTTGGAAAGCTAGAACGGGATTGTCTAACCCTCCTGCGAAGGTGGTTTGGGATGACTATGAACTTGATCTAATTGAGAACGGTAATTATGTCGACTGGCAAGATCTTGCCCTTCAAGACGCATTATTGCAAAGTCACACCGTAAGTGCCACGGTAGGAGGTGAAAAAACCAAGTTCTATACCAGTTTGAATTATTTTACTCAAGATGGTATTATTCCCAATTCAGGATTTGATCGTTTGAGTTACAAACTCAATTTATCACATCAACTTACAGACCGATTAGATTTAGAAGCAATTATTAATATTCAAGATTCAGATCAAATGCGCGAAACAGGAGGTCTTTTTTTAGTGAACTTGAGTCCGATTGCACAACCTTACGATGAAAATGGAAATCTTGTTAAGTATTATTTTGGGGAGGAAAATGCTTCGGCAATTAATCCGTTATGGGATCAAAAAGAGTCTGTGGATGAATCCGAAATTCTTTTGGCGGATTTAAATATTCGAATGAATTATAAGATTCTTCCTAACCTTACTTATTCCCTAAAAGGTTTTCAAAGAAAGAGAAGTCTTGATCAAGGTGTATATAGATCTTCTCTCCATTCGGCCGGGGACGAAGGTTTAAATGGTGTTGGAGTCCTAATTAATTCTAATTATCGTCAAACTCTCTTAGAGCATATATTAAATTACTCTTTAGTCAAAGAAAAGCATAATTGGAACTTTACTGCAGTACATGCTTATGACGAGCAATACTCCGTATATAATCAATTAGACAAGTCAGATTTTGTTAATGATGCACTACAATATAATGGACTTGCTTCTAAATTACTATACAATAATCGATCGGTAACTCAAAGAAGGGTTCTTTCTTACATGGGTCGTTTAAGGTATGCTTATGACGATAAAATTCTTTTTGAGGGGACGATGCGTGCAGATGGAGCATCAGTTTTTGCGGAAAATCAGAAATGGGGTTATTTTCCTGCCGCTTCTCTTGCCTATAAGCTCGATAAAGACATAGAGCTAGATGCTATTTCTCAATTGAAGATTCGTTTAAGTTATGGAGCAACTGGAAATCAAGGAATTAACCCATTAGAATCATTAGGTGTTGCCAATTATAATCCATACAGTTTTGGTTCTGTTGTAACCAGTGGTTCTTCGCCATCAACTCGTCTTAGAAATCCGAACTTAAAATGGGAGACTACTACCACCATAAATGCTGGGGTTGATTTTGGATTATTCAACAATAGACTAAATGGTGTAATTGATGTCTATAAAGCCAATACAACTGATTTACTACTTGACAGAGCCCTTTCTTCATCTACAGGTTATAGTGTGACTCGTTTCAATGTTGGAGAGCTACAGAATTCTGGAGCAGAACTTACCTTAAATGGGTTGCTCGTGCAGTCAAGAGATTTTAATTGGGATGCCGGTATTATATGGTCTACCAATAAAAATGAAATTATCTCATTAACGGGTGAAACATTAATCGACCCCGTTACCGGAGAAGAATATTTCGCGGATGTTACTGATACATCGGGTAGACGCTTATCCATTGGACAATCAATTAATAGCCTGTGGATCCCTGAATTTGCTGGCATCTATCAAACAGATGATTTTATTCCAGGAAGTCCGATTGTGCCTGAAATAGGGGCTAAGCCTGGACAGATACGAGTTATTGATCAGAATAATGATGGTATAATCGACATACAAGACAATATATTTATAAATGCAGACCCTAAATGGTTTGGCTCTTTTAATACAACTTTTAGATATAAAGGTTTTGATCTCTACATGGACTGGTACACCGTTCAAGGAGCGACAAGGATAAATTCTGTTTTAGCAGATGGTGAATTTTGGAAGGGCGAAAAAAATGGTCCGATGGTGCCATACTATACGGATGAGTCGCCATCTACTTTATGGCCTAAACCAAATGCAAATGCAGCTTGGTTGAGAAATCTTAATTCTTTTGCTGCACAGGACGCTTCATACATTAGATTGAGAACGCTTACGTTTGGATACAACCTTAACGCGGCAATATTAAAGCATTTAAATCTTAAATCGGGTAGGTTATACTTCTCAGGAACCAACTTACTTACTTTCTCTGACTTTCTTTCTTATTCACCTGAACAAGACTTGAATGTAGGAGTTTTTCCGGAGACAATGAATTTAACTGTCGGACTGAATATTAATTTTTAATACGATTAATAATGAAACTAATTATTAAACTTTTTGTCTTCATAATAGCAGTTCAATTAAGTTCTTGTTATTCGGATGACTTTCTTAAAGATGAATTACTATCTGACACGTCGATAGATTTTTTATATAATAGTGAGGAGGGTATATCAAATGCGGTAGTTGGTCTTTACTCATTAAATAGAGAGCCTTATGAACGTGATTGGTTTAATGGGGCAATTCCTCTTATTCTGACCGCGAAGAGTGACTTAGCTGCTGGTATAGATGGTGAAATTTCACTTTTTAGTAATTGCTTTTGGGGTTGCTCTGCTGGAGATTATGGTTCAGAAGCTGCTTTTGGATACTTCTGGGCTCATAACTATCGTATTATAGATATTACAAATTCGATAATTCGTGGTGGTGAAAATTTAGTTTCTCAAGGTCAAACCTCTCCAGGTTTAACTCAGAGCATTGCAGAAGCGAGAGCTTTTAGAGCTCATGCTTATTTTACCTTATATCGACTATTTAATAAGATTTATGTCAAAACCGAACCTACAACACCTGAGACAGCATTTGATCGTCCTGATCAAGCTTCTAGCGCTGAAGAAATATTTGCACTCATTCGATCAGACTTAAACTATGCCTCGGACAATCTAGCGTATAGTAGTCCTATTTTGGGAAGATGGAATAAGGGTGCTGTCGATCATGTTCGTGCAAAAGTTGAAATGTGGAATAAAAACTATGCAGAAGCTGCTTCTATTGTTGACGAGCTTATACAAAGTAGTCCACATGCTTTAGTTGATGTTGATGAAGTTTTTAATGGTGAGTTGGATCATAGTGAAACTTTATTTACGATTCAATTCGAAAGACAAACTATAGGCGGTGGAGCATGGCATCAAATGAATTGGCAGACGGTATCTCATTATTCTGCTCTGCCTGGTCTTACTCAATCATTAGAAAATGGTGGAGATGGTTTTGGTTTTTTGTCTCTAAACCCATACGTAATAGATTTACTTCAAGATGATGCCAATGATTCTCGCAGAAAGCATTATTATGTGTTTGAATACAAGTATAATGATGAAAAAACATTACCACCCGGAAAGCAGTTAGGTGATGTTTTAAATGAATATGAACGAGTTGCAACTGGAGATGAGTTTTTCCTATACTACAAACGTCAAAATCCAGGTGTTATAAAATTTTTAGACCCGAATGTTGAACCTACTGATCGTATGCATTTTAAGAATGTGATGATTTACAGGCTTGCTGAAACTTATCTAATTGGGGCAGAAGCGCATTTAGAGTCTGGAAACAGTGCTAAGGCGCTAAGTTATCTAAATGCAGTGCGATCTAGAGCTGGGGTTGCATTAGCCTCCTCAGCAACGATTGATAATATTTTTGAAGAACGCGCCAGAGAACTTGCTTTTGAAGGTCAACGTTGGTATGCGCTAAAGCGAAAAGGTTTGCTATATGATTATTTAATGGATCACATGAATGATGACTTACTTAATGATTATTATGCAAGAAATCATGTAAATCCAAAATCTGTTCTAACCCCAGGTATGATAGATCTTCCTATTCCTCAAGCACAGCTTGATTTACTTGGGCCAAACTATCCTCAAAATGAAGCTTATAAATAATAATTAACAACAATTAACTATGAAAAACTATTTTAATTTTAGTCTTAAAGTGACCCTATTCGTGTTGATAGGTGTACTTTCGTATTCTTGTTCGAAGGATGATCCGACTCCACCACCACCCATTGTTATTGATCCGGGAGATGGAGATGATGATTCTTTTATTGCCTTAGACCCCAACTTAAACGATGGTGTAATTGAGTTTGAAACTACGGGACCAAGTTTCGACGCCGAGAACGAACTTAACGAATCTAATCCGAATGGAACTTGGGGAGTTTTTGGTGGAAATGGCGAAAACAAGATTTCGATCGAATATGCCGATAATCCTTCTAAATCAGGCGTTAACACCTCTGATCGAGTGGTTAAAATTTCTGAACCAGTGGATGTGCAGTCTTGGGCAGGATTTTTCTTTAATCTAGAGGAAGAGGTAAGTTTCCCAGCAGGTAAAGAGGCTATTTCTGTGCAGTTTTATTCTCCAGGAGCTGGCCATAATGTATTATTAAAGCTTGAGGATCAACTTGCTGGTGATGACGAAGCTAAGAAGTCTACCGGCGATTTATTTGCGATCACTGAAGGAACAGGTTGGGAAACATTAATCTTCAATATCCCGGAGAAAGAGGGTGCACGTGATGGTTTATATAATCGATTCACAATGATTGCGGGGTATGGTGTTACCAATACTGAACCTGTAGATTATTATATAGATAATATAAATTTTGCTGAACCAAAGGAGGTAGTTATACCTGATGATCCAACTACAGCTCCTGAAGCTCCAACTGCACCTGAAGCACAGGTGATCTCTATTTTCAGTGACGCTTACACTAATGTTGAAGGTACAGATTTCAATCCTAATTGGGGTCAGTCTACGGTGGTTACTACTGAAACTATAGCTGAGAACACTGTTTTAAAATATGATAACCTTAATTATCAAGGAACTGCTTTTGCGTCAAATCTGGATGTATCAGGAAAAACTAAAATTCATTTAGATTATTTTACCGGTAATGCCACTTTATTGAAATTTTTCTTAATTAGTCCGGGCCCAGCAGAAAAAGCATATGAATTAAATGTTAGTGATAACCCAGGAGCATGGAATAGTGTAGATATCGATCTTACACATTTCTCTGATGTGGTTGATTTAACTAATATTATTCAGTTTAAGGTAGAAGGAACGGGAACGGTGTATTTCGATAATATTTATTTCTATGGAGTAAATAGTGCTCCTTCCGCAGCACCAGCTGCACCTGAAAAAGAGGCATCGGATGTAATATCCATTTATAGTGACAGTTATACTGCCGCTGTCGATGCAAATACAAATCCTAATTGGGGACAAGCCACTGTCGTTACTGAAGAGGCTTTTGGAGACAATAAAGTTTTAAAATATGCTTCGTTGAATTACCAAGGTACTGATTGGGCCAGTGAAGCATTGGATGTGTCTGGAATGGAATACCTACACTTTGACTATTGGACAGCCGAGGCTTCGGATTTTAATTTTTACCTAATCAGCCCGGGTCCGAAAGAAAAGGCCTATAATCCAGAAACTGTCTCTATGGGTACTTGGGTCTCGGTGGATATCCCTCTTAGTGATTTTGAGGATGTGGTTGATCTTACAGATGTAATACAATTTAAAGTTGATGATAATGCATCTGGTGAAGGAGCCACAATTTATTTTGACAACTTCTATTTCTGGAAAGAATCTACCGCTCCGACTGCGCCAACCACTGGATCTACCGCACCAACCAAAGATGCAGCCGATGTAAAATCTATTTATAGTGATGCATACACTGCTGCGGTTACTGCAGATATATATCCTAATTGGGGTCAATCAACCCAGTATGAGGAGGTAGATTTTGAAGGTAATAAGGCGATTAAGTACTCGAATATAAACTATCAGGGTATGGACTGGAATTCTGAGGCTCTAGATGTTTCGGAAATGACACATATTAATCTAGATTATTGGACTGCCGATGCTACAGCCTTTGATTTCTTTTTAATTGGAGGAGGTGAGGAGAAGGCTTATACAGTAACATCCGAAAAGGGAAGCTGGAATACTGTTTCTATTGCCCTATCGCATTTTGGAGATGTGGTTGATTTATCTGCTGTTATTCAATTCAAAATCGATGTTCAAGCGCATAAGACTGGAACAACGATCTATTTTGATAATTTATACTTTAGTAAGTAATTTTTAAGTTTAATAATGGGTGTATAAACGATTGTTTATACACCCATTTATATTTAATCAATGACAAAGAGGATTTTATTTTTATTGGTAAGCATATTTATCATATCCTGTAGTTCAGATTCTGTCCCTGAATTACAAGTCACCATAACATTGTTAGAAGACGGTAAGGTCAGAGTCGATGCTTCTGCACCCGGTGCGGTTGTATATCGCTTTTCATTTGGAGATAGTCAAGATTACATTGACCAGAAATCTGGAACAATAGAATATACTTATAAAAATAAAGGAGACTATGTTATTGGTGTAAGAGCATTTTTTGATGCAAATGATCTTCAAAATAATGTTTTGAATTCTGCTACAGTATCCATTACCAATGCAATTGGTGTTGGATTGTCGGGTGAATTTATTGATGATTCAGAAGTTGCAACGGAGTATACGGGATATACCTTGGTCTTTAGTGATGAATTTAACAAAGACGGTGCGCCTTCAGATCAAAAATGGCATCTACAATATATTCCTATCCAAGGTGGTAATTGGGCAAATGGTGAATTACAGCACTACACTACACGAAGGGATAATTCATACGTCAGTGATGGTTCACTTAAAATTGTCGCGAAAAGGGAGAATTATTCTTATGATGGTAATTCTAAGAATTTTACTTCTGCTCGATTAAATTCTAAGTTTGATTTCCAATACGGTCGGGTTGATGTAAGGGCTAAATTACCCTCAAAGGAAGGAACTTGGCCTGCAATATGGACGTTAGGGTCTAATGTTTTAGAGCTTGGTGGCTATTTCCGCAACTCTAAAGGGAGCGTTAGTTGGCCTGAATGTGGGGAAATTGATATTATGGAGCAATATGGAGCAGATAAAAGTAAAGTTCTGGGTACCTTCCATTGGAGATCTGAAAGTAGCAATGGGCATGCTATGTATCCCAATGATGGAAGTGGATTAAATGTTTCAGGAGTTTCATCAGAATATCATTTATATTCTCTAGTGTGGAGCGCTTCTAGCATGAAGATATATTTTGATGATCGTTTGGTTGCACAATTGAATAATCCCTCAACCGAAGAGGAATTCAGAAATCCGCATTACTTATTACTTAATTTGGCTATGGGTGGTAGTCTAGGCGGAACAGTACCCTCAAATTTCGATCAAGATGTATTAGAAATAGATTATGTTAGGATTTATCAATAGCTTCATAACCGAATTCGCCTAAATTTCTTATAATTGTAAAAGTCGTAATATCTCAATTACGACTTTTCTTTTTTAAACTATGAATAGAATCTATAAATGGTTAGGAGCATGGACTACATTACTGGTAGTTAGCTTATCCTTAATTAGTTGTGAGAAAGATACGCGTTATTCAGATCGGCTAGCAGATGCCAATTTGTTTAATGAATCTATGCAGAAATTGACGGATGTTATCGTCTACGATATCTTTTCTCCGGTAGTGGCATCGAGGGTATATGTGTATCCGACCGTTGCTGCATACTCGGTAATGCAGAAGGCATATCCAGATAAATACGTTTCACTTTCAGGTCAATTAAAAGAGTTCACGGATATCCCTGAGTTACCTTTTGGGGTGAATCCTCAACTGGCTTCTATTCATGCCTTTTTGGTAGTAGGTAAGCAACTGATTTTTTCAGAAGATCGTATTGATGCCTATAGGGAGTCACTCTACGAGGAGTTAGATGATTTGGGAATCCCCACGCGTGAATTTGAAGCCTCAATTGCTTATGGAGAAGAAGTTGCTGCTCATATTCTTGCTTGGGCTGACACAGATTTTTATAAGCAAACACGAACCTTCCCCAAATATACTATTCAAGAGGGTGATCAATACTGGAAACCAACTCCTCCCGATTATATGGAAGGGATTGAGCCTCACTGGAATAAAATTAGACCTATGGTAATTCCTGATGCAGCAATGTTTGACCCGGCACCTCCGCTACCTGTAGATATGAATCCCGAGAGCCCTTTCTATGCTGAGCTATTAGAGGTTTACGAATTAGGAAGAAAGGTTACTGAAGATAACAATGAGAATGAAGAAGCACAGATCGCCGCATTTTGGGATTGTAATCCTTATGTTTCTCACCATAAGGGACACGCTATGTTTGCCACAAAAAAGATTACTCCTGGCGGGCATTGGATCGGCATTACAAAACTCGCTACTCAAATAGCTGAGAACTCATTTGATGAGACCATAAATACTTACTTGAATGTTACGGTAGCTTTATTCGATGGTTTTATTTCTTGTTGGGATACGAAATGGAATACCTTAATTGTAAGACCCGAGACGCTAATCAATCAATACCTCGAT